>MDTD01184458.1_pt1 | contig 43403 bp, 61 predicted proteins | sample 811221 | NCBI WGS metagenome assembly MDTD01 (sample SAMN05326646, study PRJNA326480) | marine metagenome | isolation source: seawater | place: Pacific Ocean: South West | collected 2011 | reverse complement strand
TTGTTTTCGCGGGTCACAACATTCTTAATAATCAGCCCGCCGCCTGCTGCATCGCCACCACCGCTAGCATCGTCTGCGTTGACGCTTACGATAACGACATCTCCACACTCAGGCATCTCAATATCTTGAGATGAAGCATAGAATGTTGGGTGCATATTGATGTAAAACTGGTGTATGCCAGATGTACCGTCGCATCCATATTTGTCAGGCTCGGGAATTCCTGCATGTAGTGCGGGAATACGCGCCTTGATTTTAATTGTCTCGGGCATGGCGACACCAAGAATGTCATCATACCATGCAGTCATCCAGCTAGAGCCGGCTGCAGCCATCAGGTTAACTTTGTCAACTCGCAGTACAATAGCAGCATAGTTGCCGCCCATTGCCTTCTTGGGGATCGCAGCTTCTTTAGCTTGCCCCATGAGTTGTCCCATCGCAGATGTGCGATAGCGACTATTAACACCGGGAGTCTTCTTCGGAGAACTGGGCTTTTTATTACCGCCGAGTTTACCCCAGCCTAAATCCTTGAACGGACCCTTTCTTGCCATATCATTAAGACTCCTTGATCAGATCATAAAGTTGATCCTTGTCTGAATCAGAAAGCGAGATGCCGCCGTCTGCAGACTCTTTCTTTAGAAGAAGACCGGAAATCTTAACTAGTTGTTCGTTGGAGCGTTGGAGTGTTTCGACATACTTTGCAGCGGTCATGCCAACTTCGCGGTGAGTCGAGTCACCCTTCGCAAGAAACTGAATCACATCATCAAGAAGCTCTTTGGTCACATCACGATCTTCTCGAATGTTCTCAACTGCTTCCTTTAAATAATCATCGATTTCTTGCTTTTTGCTCATAATTTGCCCTCATTCCAATCTTTCTTAAAAGCCCTGTATTTAGCCCTCATTTTGTTGAGGTTGTTTACAATCTGCTTCGTATTAAGACCGGTGATCTCTCTAATGTATAAGTAAATAGCTTTCTTGTTAAAAATTTCAATTGAATCAGGGTGCTCAAGAAGCAGCTTTATAGCCTCCAAAACCTTTTGCTCGTTAGGCTTAAGGTTTCCCGTATCCCATGATTCCATTTCTTTCCAAAGTTGAGTCCAAAATTCTTTCTCTACGCGGTTAGCATAATATCCATGATCAACAATCAGCTTTTCATCAAGCACTGGCTTGATCATGATATCTTCGATTGGGATCTCAGTTCTCTTTGCTTTTGAGTTTTTCTTGACCTTGGCGATGAACCAGTTTTTAGTGATCACTGAAAAGTACGAGAAGGCTTTAGAACCTTTGCTTGGATTATACTTTTGAATAACCGTAGTGAGCCAGATCTTACACTCATCTCGCAACGAGTCGATGTTTGGCAGTGTAGTAAAGCGATAAGTAAAAACAATCTTGTCAACCATCTCGCTGAACACTGGTCCAATCAGTGTAGAGTATAAATGCTCTCTTTCTTCTAAGTTTGTGCTATTGTTGTAATCAATGATAGCCTGTTCATGCACCTTGGTAAAATATGATGTCTTTCTACGCCTCTTCGCCATCTACGGCTTCTCCTTCTTCATCAGCTTCTGCTCCTAAATTCTCATATCCCTCAGCAACTTTATAAATGTCATCAAACTCAGAAAGCATTTGCACAACAAGTTCAGAATGTTGCAGCAAACCTTGCAAAGTTTGATCCCCATAGAAGGTTTCCATGGAGTGGACCGCCTCAAGGTGTTCTGAAAATCTCAGCATTACCTCGTTGACTTCTCCTAAGTTGTTTGAAACAAAAAACAGTTTCGTTAATAAATTTCTAATGAACCAAAAAGCGACTGCATTAAGTGCAACAGAAATCACGAGTAAGGTTATTAATATTTGTACTGTTGTCATTTACTTTCCTCGTAATCAGCAGTTTGCAGATCAGACTTTTCTCTATTCAGTTCTTCTCTTGCCTCCCTGATGTGCTGCTCGACAAGCGCACCAACCTTGTTTCCCGTGGGGGCAGGGGAAGCGTTGGTCTTGATGAATGTCATTGCAGGTACGCGGACTAGTGTTTCTTGCTCTTCACATTTAATGCAATCAGTCAAACACTCTTTCATCGAGTGGACTGTCTCAAACACGTCTTCGCACTGCTCGCAGCGGTAAGTGTATCTGGGCATGTCTATTCCGTATCTGGAGTAGACTCCCCATCATTTGCGCGCAGAATGGGCGGGTTGGTAACAACCAATCCATCATTGTCATCGAATACAAAATTGAATCCCTTCAATACTGGTACGATGTCGGTTTGCGTTAGCAGTGAGTTCTGTAGCGCCAGCATAACTGCTCCAAGCGCCTGATCAGATAAAGTAATATTCTTAGGTGTAGGCATTTCGATCTCCTTATAGTTCCTTTTCCCAACGTTGAATCATGTCATCCAGAAGAGTTTCAAAAGTATATTCTGGCTCCCATCCAAGCACTTCTCTTGCCTTGGAAGAATCGCCCTTGAGGTACTTAAGCTCTTCGGGTCGCATATACTTTGGATTCTGTACGACATAATCCTTGTAGTTCATTCCCAACTTAGTAAACACAATATCTACAAGATCTCTTACAGAATGTGTTTGACCAGTTGCAACAATAAATTCGTCTGGCTCATGATGATTTACAATCATGTGCATAGCACGAACATAATCTTTTGAGTGACCCCAATCTCGATACGAGTCAAGGTTACCCAACTCCAGCTTGTCTCTTAAGCCCTTCTTGATTTGCACTGCGGTCTTTACAACCTTATTAGTGACAAAGTTAGAACCGCGCCGTGGAGACTCATGGTTAAACAGAATACCGTTGCAGGCATGAAGCCCGTAGGCATGGCGGTAGTGCCTAACCAGATTGTACCCCATGACCTTGGCGCAGCCGTAAGGACTGACAGGGTTCATAGGGGTTGTGAGGCGTTGTACACCGTCTGCGTCCACTGAGTTGCCGAACATCTCGGACGAGCTAGCCTGATAGAAGCCAGCGTGAGGGCAGACAGAGCGGTACACCTCTAGCATATTCAACACACCCAAAGCATTTGTTTGGATAGTGAATGACGGCATGTCGAAACTGATTCGAACATGACTCATTGCGCCAAGGTTATAGATCTCATCAGGTCTAACCTCAGAAACAATACGGACTAAAGATGGATAGTCCAACAAGTCTCCGTAGTGTGTAGTGATTTGACCTTGAAGATGCTGGATACGGCTATCTTGGTTCTCCGCAACCGAAGAGCGCCGAATGATACCATGGACTTCGTAGTTGTTCTCTAACAGGTACTCAGACAGATAGCTACCGTCTTGTCCTGCGATTCCTGTGATTAGTGCTTTCTTTTTGCTCATTTAAGTTCCTTGTAATATCCACCAACTGTGAATGAAGTTCCGCGAGTAGCAGACTTCTTCGCCTTTGATGGGTCGTATTTGCTAAGTGGTAAAATCCTGAAATCAAACGATACGCGGGTCTGATCCGTATCATTGATCATGTTGCCATGGCGACACTTGTTGCCATTAAAAATTGTAAACTCGCCTTGCGTCATTTCCATCGGCGCATAGTCGCCAAGACCCGGCACAGACTCTGCCCATGTTGCATTTGTGCCAAACATATCTGTCACAGCAATCTGAAAGTTAATCTCCCACTCGGGATGATTGTATACGGGCTGTGAATCATAATGAAACTCTGGCACTACCCAGTTGCCTACAAGGTGTACCCTAAATGTAGGTAGCGCTTGGTAGATGAAATCTCTGCTTCCAAAGATGGGCGCAACAATGTCAGAAACAAAACGGTCATATGTGTCAGTGAAGTCTTGCCACCCGCCACGAAGTTTATTATAAAAGCGATCATGCAACTCAGTATTAGAATTGTTGTCCATGGTAAACGGCTCATAAACATACTGCTCATGAAGCTTTTCTAAATCGCTATGACCAAGCGCTTGCTCAACTAACTCACGAAAATCATAAGAATGAGCATCGTACTTCTCTACTCTCACTCAGGTTCCTCAATATAGGTCTTGTCTTTCTCAACACCGAAGTAGGGTCCAGTCTTGAACTCGTACAGTACAGTGTCGTCCTCAAGAACCTCAAAACTGTGTCCACCGCGAAATACAATTGCTGCATCTCCTGCGCCTAGCTCTGTTTCGTAAATCAGTCTGTCGTCAATGTCCCAGAAACGCGCAGCCACACGACCACTGAGAAACACCCACGCTTCCTGAGTAATGTCAGTGGTCCTCACAAGTTCATTGTGTCTGTGTGGAGCGAACGTAGTGCCCTTTGTAAGCTTCTTGGTCGCGCACTGCAGGTATTGATCGTCAGGACTAAGATCAGCGCGGTTGGTGCCAATCTCATTAGCTCTGTTAATGACCAGAAGCATAACGCTCGGGTCTACTGCAGAATAAACATGCGTCATCATTTTCTCCTGTAAAACTCTTTAATCACATCGCAAACATAATGAATCTGGTCTTGAGTCAATGCTGCGAATGAAGGCAAGCAAACACCATGGTCATAAGCATGCTCAGACACGTCAAAGTGTTCGCGGTTATGTCGAGGATCGTCAGCCCAAATGTCAAAGCATGGCTGCAAATGCAGCGGATAGAAAAAAGATCTTGGCTCAACGCCGTTCATCTTCATGAAACCCATCAAGTTTCTGCTGGGGTCTGACTTCTGTGTAGTTCTGAGTACTACGCGAAACGGAACGTAAGGCTCTACGTTTTCCGCAGGACTAAGTAGCTCAATCTCTTCAACATCAGCCAACGCTTCCTTATAAAGATTATAATTTGTCTGCTTTTTTTGCACAATCTCTGGCAACTTCTTCAACTGTGCCAGCCCGATTGCTGCTTGAATATCATTGATTCTAAAGTTGTAACCAATCGCTGGGTGTGTGAATGTTCCTCGATGCAGCCGACCTTGGTTTCTCAAAAGCAGAAGCTTGTTATATACCTCTTCATCATCAGTAGTGACAAACCCACCTTCACATGTAGTTAGAGTCTTATCAGCAAAGAAAGAGAACGAACCAGTAGTACCAAAGCTGCCGCAACCCTTGCCATCCCAGTTGATGCTAAGAGCTTGTGCGGCATCCTCGATAACCATAAGGTCATGCTCTTTGGCATACGCCATGATCTCGGTCATGTTAGCGGCAAAGCCAAAGATGTGTACGGGCATAATAGCCCTTGTCTTGTCGGTGCGTACACGCTCACATTCATCAATCTTCATTTGTAAGTCGTGACATCCAACGTCAGCAAATACGGGGCGGGCACCGACCATTTCGACGGCGTTAGCGGAGGCAATAAATGTGAAATCTGGCACAATGACTTCATCGCCGGGACCAATGCCCATCGCCCGTAAAGCGAGATAAAGCGACAAAGTGCCGTTTGGAGCGAAAACACCGTATTTACTTCCAATTATTTCTAGCAATTTATCGCTAAACTCTGCTGCCTTCGGACCTTCTGTAATCCAGTTGTCCTCAAAACAGCTTCTAATAGCTTCATATTCTTCCATACCAACGTATGGCATAAACTGTGGTACTCTCATGTGCCGAACTCGTATCTATAGTTTGAAACAAAATCGCTGCAAACACCAAAGCAGCGCGATAACTCTACTTTAGAGTATAACACGTTTTCTGGCATAACGCAAATAGTTTTCTCATTTAATGCGCTGCCGGGGTAAGCCCAGATGTGACCTGCAGAGGTTAATGTATAATCATCCTCTTGGTGCCAGAAGACTGTAAAGTCTTTTTGACCAACAAAATAGGAGTATGTAGCCAAGTCTTTTGCATGAATAAATAAACGGTCTTTTCTCTCTTCAAACCATTCAATCGGCAACTTGTGTTCGCCATAGTCGTGACCCATGATGAACTCTCCAAGCATATTGCCATTTCTAACGTCTATTTCGGCGTAGAAGCCTTCTGACAGGGCTTTGTCGATGTACTCGGGGCTATTCTCCAGTTCCGGCTTAGGACCGTCTGTATTGCCTCTGTGTGCGATATAAATCATATTACCTCTGTGGTAGGACAAATAGGTCAGGGTTGTAGCTTTCGGGTGGCAAACACTCGCAACTTGTAGCGGTGACCTCTTTAATACCCCGTGACGAACATGCAGCTTCGCATTCTTGAATAGTTTTTGCGTCGATGGTACAAGTAGAGAATAACATACCTGCAGCAATTGTTAAACAAATAAATGCTATTGACTTGCCAATAGCGTTAGCGACAGTCTGAATGAGCATTTTATCTTCGGGATGAGGCTCACTCATTGAGTCAAGCCCCCGTGCAGACGGCGCACAAGTTGAAAATCTTCAATCTCCCAAAAATGAAACTTAAATTGGTCAAGCATGTTTTCCTTCTCGATGTGATATGGAATGACATCATGATTTGACATGCGACAGTTACCAACATAAATATATTCAGGCACTTTGCGAACAATCTCTCTTGTGCGATCCATAACTTCCGAGCCACCGAAGAGCCAGTATTCCAATACGCCCTCGACAGGCATGCCCTTATCGTTAAAAGTGTCAAAGATGGTGCCTTTCTCATGACGACCGCACCAAATAGAATCGCGATCAAACTGGCTAAAGTCCAATGGTCGTAACCATGCAACGTCAAACCTGCTAGTCATGACGTAATCGTACTTGAAGCCGTGCTCCTTCTCGTAGTCACTCTTGAGGCGCAACACTTTATCATTAGAATACCATCGACTCATAATAGAATGAAAGTGACGCGGAACATCAGAATGCACCTTCTTATTGAATTTATTCGCCAAAGAATCAAAGTCAATCTGTTTCTGCACCATGTACTTCTTGGGATCATAAAATTCTACCAGTTCTTCCTCAGCCTCAGTGCTCCATGTGTGAAAAAACACATCGACGTTTTGACTAGGAAGGTTAATAATATTCTCCTTGAAGTGCGGCACAGCCAATTGCCAATCGACGGGAAAGCCCTTATCGTTCTTCCCACCAGCTAGTCCGTTGAAACACAATGCTATTCTCATCCTGCCCTCCTAATCAAGTCTGCAACCAAACCATAGTTTACGTCTTGCCATCTCTTCACCTCATGCACAGAAGCGCCAGTTGCACGCGCTGCTTCCAAGCCGACCGCTGAGTCTTCAAAAATAATACACTCTTCTAAATCACAACCAATGCGCGCCAACTGCATCAAAGCGCGGATATACGGCTCGGGGTGTGGCTTGGGGTTGACAACATCGCTATTGGTCACAAGCACGTCAAGATACTTCATGAAGTCCAGATGATCCAACAACATCCTTGTAGACTCGCCGTTTGCATTTGTGACGATGGCAATTTTCTTGCCGGCAGAAACAAGAGAGTCAAACATTTGTCGCTTGTCAAAATAGTGTTGCGGATTCATTTGCAACATCAGTTCGTTGGCAACGCGCTTTTTCTCTTCGTAAATGCTCTCGACCTGATCCATCGAGATGTGACCCTTATCGCAAAACTTGATAAGCTTAGCCTTGGTAGTGATAGTAGAATGCACAATGTCCAAGTCGCTAGGATGCCTAACGTCGAAACCAAAGCGCCCAAGCGCACGTACAACAGAACGCACTTGGATGTCTGTGGTGTCTACAAGAACGCCGTCAAAGTCGAAGATGAAAGCCTTGTACATGCTACTCCTTTGGATGATGAGCCAAGTAGTGATTAAGATCCTCGGGCGTCCCAAGACCCCACATTCTGTCAATGTGGAATACCTTAATCTTTTGGTTGTCCTCACAAGCCTGATTATAAACAGGGCAAACATAAAACTCGTTATTGGTGCGAATGTCGCGCTCGATCATTTCCTCAGCGTACTTGACATAATCAGAACCCTTACGGAAGTAGTAAACTCCAGCAGTAGCAATGTTGCTGATTGGGTTTTTCTCTGCAACCTCTGTGACAAACCCATCCTCGCCCAGCTTCGCAAAGCTCCACTTAGGGTGAGTTGCCTCGAAAGTGAGAATACCGCCATCGACCTCATCAGCCACCATAGAGTACATAAACTCGTTGCTATCCCACTCAAAAACCTGATCGGAGTTTGAGATAACCAAAGGCTCATCGTTATTGATAAACTCCTTTGCCAACAACGTAGTACATGCTGCACCCTCAGTGATGCCGTCTACTTGTACGATAACACACTCTGGTGAGATGAGGTTTAATAACTGTTGTAGGTTATACTTCTCGTAGTGTGATTTCTGTACGATGTAAATGTGACGAGCCTCGATGTTTAGGTTCTCCGTCACCAGTTGAATCATTGGTTTGCCGTTAACATCGATAAGCGGCTTGGGGAAAGTATACCCCGCCTTCTCAAATCGACTTCCAGCACCAGCCATTGGAATTAATACATTCATTTTGCCTCCTTGCCATGGTGTAATAATTTTTTGAGATTTAAAGTTATGCTCAATAGCACCCTTGACCTTTTCGTATGTCACATCGTCTGGGTTTCTCACAGCACACAAAGAAGCGCCTGAGCTTAGCGCAGCCTTGCGACCAATATGTGAGTCCTCAACGATGAGGGTGTACTTGGGACCAATGCCAGCCTTAATCATGCACTTCAAGTACATCTCTGGGCTTGGCTTGGGATGCTTCACATCCTGATTGGAATAAATAAACTCAATGTATTCCAGCAGACCCTTTTTAAGAAGCATCATCTTTACTGATTCTCTGATAGAGTTAGATGCACAGCAAATCCTGTGTCCGTCCTCTCTCAGCCTGCGCAGCACACTTCGCATACGCTCGTCATATTCCATTTCTTCTGAAATGATCTTGTACGTCATTTCTTGCTTACGCTTCCACACAGTGTTGTGCAGTTCCTTGGGCAAGCCCTTATTCTTTGTAAGCATGTTCAGCTTCTTTGACGTTGGCAATCCATCGTACGTTGACAGATGCTCTTGACGCTGCACGATGTACTTCTCATCGACTGTCGCAAGGGCACGGTTAAGCGCCTCATAGTGTAGCTCGCGAGCGTCAACAAGAACGCCGTCCAAATCAAAGATAACTAAGATTTCACTGTTATCTACCATTATTGTCTTCCTAAAAATATTTTTTCAAGCCTGTGATTCTCTCGGTAACCCGGATCATAACAGTACCCTTGTAGGGAAAGCTTCGACAAGTCGTAGCCCTCCAAGTTTAAAACCATTCCCCAAACGCGCTCCATGGCTTCTGACTGCCTCTTGGTCGTCGGGCGCACCTTGTCGAAGCCTGCCGCCTTAAGCTTGTCCAGAACGCTTCTCTTGCACATAATCATGGGACCAAACAGTGCAGCGAAACGCATACCCATTTCTGGTCTGTATGTAGTCTTGGACAGCAACTGACTATTAGCCCAGTTGAGAGTTTCTGAAAATACGAAGCCATTGTCGCCGCTTGGGTGCTCTTGCGGTGTCCAGCCAAGACCATTCCACGAACGGAAGTAGCGAAGCGCAGTCACATCTGTCTCCATAAGATCAAGGATTCCGTCTTTAATCAGCATAGAATCATGAAGAAAATAATAAAAATCGTAATCAGGATACTTTTCGTAGGTATGCCAAATATTTCCAGTTGTGAGGCTTTGATTGCCGATGTCCTCAACTTTTGCGCCAAACTTTTCGACTTGCTCATAATATGATTTATCCTCCGATGCACTGTCAACAACATGAATAGGAGATTCAGGATGGTGCGCACGAATACTTTGCACGCACGGAATCACTACCGGGTTTGCCGGGTCGAATCTGCAAGTTATTGAAAAGAGATGCTTCATTTGTATTCGGGTGGTGCCGTGACTTCGATCAATTTGTTATAAAGTGCAGTTGCCTTGTCAGGACCAACGTTCATGATCTTAGTCAACATTGGGCGGTAGCGAGAACCATAAAATCCGTCGTTGCGCCATACACGCATAAGAATGCTGCCATCACGATCACGATAGATGCGCATCTGGTCTGGCATTCCGATACCCCAGCCGCGATTAGCACGACCAAGATCGTTGTCGTTATCCCACACATCGTTGACCTGTAGCTCATAACCGGCTCTGTTCGCCGTCAGACCCCACAGAGACTGCTCGTTCAAGCCCTGTTCCATCATTGGGTTCTGGATAGTCTCAGCGTCTTGTGACACCTCGTAGATGTCCTCAATAACCTGCTGGTATGGACCGCCGGCTTGCCAACCAAGGATAGCAGCAAACACTTGAAACTTACCTCGCTCTTCCTCGGTCATGTTGATGCCCTTCCAGTAGTTCTCGCTGGTACGCCAATCATTTCGCCAGCGCTGATCAGAAGAGAAGAAAAGACCGTCGCGCTTGATGACCTCAAAAACCTTGCCAACGTTAGTAAACGGTGCAATCCCAGAATCAATCCACAGAATGTTCTTGCCGTAGTCTTGAGCGTGCCTCACAGCGCCACACTTCCACACATGATTGCGGCTTTGGCTTGTTTGCTCATCAGTCATGCAGTCGGTATAACCCTCGTACGGAACTTCGGGAAACTCAACCACCTGTGTCTTGGGGTAATCATTGATGATAGACTTTTCTTCATCAGTGAGCCCAAGATTGAAAACAATAATCTGATCCACAACGTCATCTGAGAACGTCAGGATGTGTTCAATCATCGTGCGACCGGAAATAAAATATTCGCCCGAATTGTTGAATGCTGTTGCAATAATATTTTCGTGCATGTTACCCCTTGTATGCGCGGATAGAACTGATAAGTCCTTCCGAGTTAAATTCAATAATGTCAACAACCAGCAGCGGGTCTGACTCGGGAATCATAATCTCGATTTCTGCTGCAATCGTACGTGCATCTTCGTCGCAATGGAGCGCAATGATGCGTACAGCCAGAGCATCTACGTTATCAAATAACTGTTTGTTGGCATCTAGAACGACCATAGAGCCAACATAGGTGCCCTCCCAGTCGCGCAAATAAATGTTATTAGCGTACAACTCACGCAACGCATCCAGATCGCCTTCGCTGAATGCCTGAAAGTACGCAACGGTCTGATTGTATAAATCCATGTTAATACCTTTGACCCATTACGGTCTTGTTATCGTCTTCCCTTGGCTCCTTTCGGTTTGGTCCGACGATGGAATGAAATAAGTGTACCACAAAAGCACCCGGTGTGTCAACAAAGGGAATATTTTGAATACGTTGGGCTGCTTGTATGCCCCAGAAACTCAGATTCCAAGTGCGCTCTGGGTTTGAGCCTTTGAAATCAATCTCTGCAAAAGTCTTGCCATCCATATAGTGGCAGTTGAAATCAGAACGGATAGTGTGCGACACAAACCTAACCCTAGGGTCAGTAGGCTTCTCGCAAATGCGAAGAGATTTGCCTAAGTCTTCGGGATCGCCATGCCAAACATTCTCAAGATATCTAAATTCATTAGTACCAAGCGAATCAGAATAATCACTTCCAAAATACCAAGTCTCTTCACACCTTGGAGTAAAACTTGCACGCATCAAATATCTCATAATCTCATCTTTCTCAATATATTCTTTTGCGTTTGCTGTGGGTGCGGTAAAAATAAACTGACTATTTTCGTCTGTTGAGTTGTCAATGATGCCAAGACCTTGCATGAAGTTTCGTGATACTCCGTAATCTGACTTGAGCATCAACACTCTGCTTGGCTTTACCTCGGCGCAGTGGCTAGTTAGATACAGCATATCCTGCCCAAGAGTCTTTCCATCGCTCTTGGGCAGGATCTCAATCTTATCAAAATGGTGTCGAAGCCTATATTTGTCGATGAGACTGAGCAGTGTGTCATTGGATAGCTCATGTGGGTGCGTGTTGTAGATGTACATCACGTCAAACTTGTAATCGATGCTCTGGTTCGCCAAAGAGTCGAAACAAATATCAGCATGCCAATGATCTAATGTTGCATGTGTGTTGAAATAACAGATTCTCAAAGTACCACCTCGTAGTAGTGTCCTTTAGGAGCGATAATCTTGTGGTCAAGCATTTCCTGAATCGTTCCCTCGTCAAGAGGAAGCTGGAATGAGCTACGTTCAGGGTGCAGGCGCGCGCGAAGGTCGAGGATGTTGGGGCGTTTACCGCCCGTCATCGCAACACCATCCATAATGTGCATGACATAGCGACGGTCAGTTGCCATGATTTGATAGCCGTCATTCTTTGACCGCTCGATACCCTTGACCTCATACTCCCAACAGTCTTCGCCGGGGATGAGGTACTTCATCAGGTAGTCCTTGTTCCAGATGTTAAAACGCAGAGCCAGCCTATAGCTTGCGTCTTGAGTTAATTCAATTATATCATATCTGCCACAGTTTTCAACTAAATTATTGCTGCGCTGTGAAGGACCGGGAGTCAAGTCAACACGACCGATAGTAGGGCTCAGTCGAGCAACCAAATCATCATATATCTCAGTGTCAAGAGGCTTCAAGAAAAACTCATTTTCCAGCATGTGAACAAAGTACTGATCCTCGATACCTTGAAAATAATCAATGTGATCGTTTGTCCAATACTTAAGACCGCGCTGTTCGCCAAGCGACACAAATTCATAGTTGTCTGGCAAATCAAAGTCGGGGTGATTGAATCCAATGATCTTCACTTGCTGTTCTGGTGACCAGAACTTGTTTAACAGAAAACTGAATGGTCGCAGAATGTGCAGATAATCATTTGATGTAAAAACATATACGTTAAGATTTGACATGTCAAGCTCCCCTAATAAAATACGTGACGATAGAATTCTCAATCGGCTTAGCATGCCAGAATGCGCGCATGCCGTACTTCTCACCTAAGCGACTGAGGCTGTCTTTACTGAAATAGTACAAATGCTCTGCTGGCTTGATATGCTTCCAATCGACACCTTCGTCCAAATAGTTCTGACACTCGATATCATGAGTGCCAATGACAATAATACCCTTGGGAGAAAGTCGCTTAGTCATCTCATGCATAAGCACGTCAGGACGAGACACATGTTCAATAGTGTTGAAGCACATAATCACATCAAAGTCGCTTTCGCCGTAATCATTGATGTAGCCTTGAGAAAGCTGTACATTGTAACGTGCCATGCCTTCGTCAACATCTTGCTGGTTTGGGTCAATACCGAAAGCCTCGTAGCCCGCGTCCTCTGCAGCCTTGACCAAGAAGCCCATAGAACATCCGACATCAAGGAAGCGACCATTGTTCTTGAAACGAAGTGCGGGAGGCAGCAAGCCGTAGAAACTCTTTAGATATTGTATGCGCTCAGCAGAAATCATCTCGAACTCTTCAAAGCGCTCGTCGATACGCTTCTCTCCGATGCTGGTCTGGTACTCTCTCCAATAGTCACCTTCGTATTTGTCAAGCCAGTGGTCGTTGGGTTGTGGAGGGTGAGTGGCAATAAAGCCGCACTTCGAGCACTGCTTAATGTCAAGCTTTTGCTTACCACGACGAGACTTAGGCAAGCTCTCAAACTTATGTACTATTTTGCTGCGCTTAGCACCACAGAGCAAGCAGCCGCTGTTCTTTGTTCTATTCTTCATTGCCATACCAAGTGTTTTTTCCTTCCGTAATCGCTTCGTAGATTGTGTTCCACAAGTTATACTTTTCAAGAATCAGCTTTCTAGCTTCTGTCATGGCAGGAAGATGATCTTCAAAGTTGTCGTTTTCTAGAAGCTTAATAATGCGTTCTATTTCATTATGATCTCTAGCATCGAACGGAATGTAAGATCCCTCGGGAAAGAATTCATGAGTGTTTGAAATTCCGGGTGCAACATTGTAAACAGGCAGAGTCCAAGAAAGTAATGTATCTGTGAGTTGAGTTGCAAAGTAGTTTGGGTAAGTTCCATTGTCAAAAGCCAAGCAGTATTTATAGTTCTTTAGTGTATTATACTTGTCATCGTCTTTAATTTCAAGCACAAAATCAGATAATTCTGGTAATCTGCTGATGCGCCCAAACAGATCAAACTTGTCTCCGTGTTGTTGTTGAAAAGCCTTTACGAAATCAACGCGAGCGCGCATGCCGGGAAGCCATGTCTTCTCAGAAACTGTACACGACATATGCTTTGTTTTCTTCTGTGGCTTCAAGTTAAGTAAGTCGTCGTAAGTCTTTGTATAGCCCGAACGCTCACAATACCAAAACGTGGAGAAGTATGATTCGCCAGTCAAAAAGGAAAAGCGACGGATGCGGGGATCCATCGGACCCATGCCGCCACCGACACCGCGTGGTTCTCTGCTAAAATAGAAAGTCTTGCTTGGGTCAGGGGTCTTGACATCTGTAGCTTCTAGGATAATATAGTAGTCGGCATCCTCGATGTTTGGAGTGCCCTCCATATCTTTCCAGATGCCCTTGTTGCCGGGTGTTTGCCGTCGTGCGCGGTGCAGCAACTCGTTCTGATTCATGTTGTCCATGCCCTTCGATGGCATGAAGTAAATCTTAAAACTCATTTTGTTCCTCCGAAATGATAACCAAACGTTTCTAGTATATTATGCCAGCGTTTTTCGAGCAAATATTTTTGCAATGGTGTATACATCTCTCTATAATCTTCTTTGTTTGGGTTGATGTTTGCGTCCTTACTTGGTACGTCATCATATTCGATGTTATTCTTTTCGCACCACTTGATAATATCGACTTTTAAGTTTTCACACCTCAACACATTCTCAAGCTTAGGCACCAGTCTACCGTCTTTAGTGTACAATTGGGCGAATAGATTCTGCTTCAATGGTGGTATATGCCATGTTGCCTCGTCATCCAGATATCGGTCAACGAACTCTGGGAATGTCTTTGTATTCATCAGCGTGTTGCAGTTAGCCCAGCCGCCGTATTTGACACTGTTTGCGGTCCAATCTTCATGAGCGCGAGGCTGATATCTCCAGTAAGAATAGAACAGGCTAAATGGGTTCCTGACTATTGTGACGTATTCAACATTGTCGCTTTCCATGGAATAGATCGGCTTGTACACTCTATGGTATGCCATGTCTTTTAAGAAAGGCATATGCGAATATTTAGCCGCTTTTGGATTCCAACCATCAACCGTAAAGTTGTAAGGAAACGCATGTGCTAAATTTTCAACATGGCTTCCCAACATCTCGACACCACCTCTTGGACTTGGCACATGCATAGTGCTTCCACACTTCAACATGTTTTTAAAATAAGTGCCGCCTGTCTTGGGAACATGAATGAAAAGCCACTTCGGAACATTAATAATCATACTCAAACATTTCGATATCTTTACGATACCTCTCCGCTACTTTGTCACGCAACTCGTCAGAGTAGTAATCCTTGTAGGCACGCTTTGTGCCGGAGTTCGAGGAAACGTTAATATTCTCAAGCTTATTATCAATATTAATATTGGCACAGATGTATGCCCACTCATCATCAATGTTTTCCAACTTTCCAATGTGGTTCACAATCAACTGACCCCTGTGTGTGACGAAGGTATGCTGTGAGCGGAAATGGTCTTCCGCGATCTCGTCAGGTATATCACACACGGCATTAGCAAATTCTTCAAACGTCATTGATTGATGAAACAAATCTCCGTAGTTTCTGACCAGAGCGCGGTGGACGCCATTCTCATAAAACTCGTTTGTCTCGCCAGATGAAAGAATCTTGTTTTTGTAGCAAGAAACAAGTCGATCCCATGGATTGCGAACTATTGCAAACTTTAGAAAATCCCATGTCTGGTCTGATAGCAGTAAATGCTTCGGGACGATTGGCCAGTTTGCAGCGTGCATAGCCTCAAATGACTTGAGATCGTTGAACACGTTGTCCTTGGCAGCGTCACTGATACTTACATCGACACCAAAATGTGGTGCCAACGCCATCTTGAGACTGCTGCATGCAACCTTCGGTATATACGTGTACACAAATCGATTGTTAGGCGATACAATGCACGTAGATGGGTGAGAGTCCGTAGGCGATGTTAGCGTGGCATACGGAGGCTTCTGACGAATCTCTGTCTCGGTACGAACCTGTAAGCCATTGTCTATCTTATGATCGTTAAGTGGGTTAGACATGTTGTATACATACAGCGGGTCGGCAATGTGAACGCTGCGAGGACCAGCCATCTCAAGCATTGGAAACATGAATGCCAAATCCCACGCCATACGATAGAAGTTTCCATCCTTATCTTGCAAATCCTCGACCTTGATTCTGCTCCACAAGTCGTACTTAAAGGTGCGCAAGTGAGATGCCTGCCATGGGGCTTGACGCAACAAGCGTTGAGAAATCCATTCTGGTGGGATTTGCTTGGCGAACTTGCCCTTCTTGCCGCTTGGGTACTCCGCATAGCTACCGTAGGTCATGCGACAATCGCTGTTGCGGTACACCATGTCGAGAAATGTCAAGACATCACGTCGTGAGAACCAATCATCACCGTCAAGAGTTACAATAATATCTTCGGGGTCAGGACTTGACAACGCAATACCATCATAAATATTCTTCAAAGCAAATGCTTTTTCCTGCACTTCAACAAAGGTAAAGCGAGGGTCGTTTCCGATTTCCTCGCGTACAATGTTTACCGTGTTGTCTGTTGACATGTCATCCAGTAGGATGCATTGAAAATCTTTATAATCTTGCGCCTTGATAGAGCGAATGCAAATCTTGATCCACTTCTCTACATTGTAGAACGGAACAATGATCTTGAAATGACTAGCCATTAATAATATCCCTTACAATTTGTGGTATCTCTTCTCTCTTGTTACGCATAACTTCAATCAGTTCTTCGCCCTTAAGGTGAAACCATGGCTCTTTAGTAGCGCCGACGTTTTGATTTGTAACGACAGCCATGCCCATCATCCGTGCCTCGACAGCAATGCGCGAAAGCGTTTCAGGAGTCTGCGGGAAAAACACAAGTCTTTTATACGTCCCTAACTGTGAGAGAAAGTCATGATAATCGCTGGGTGGTATCAGCGCGTGTGGTAGGTTCTTGACCTTACAATACCTGACAGCGCCAATAGTGTTCTTATGCCAGTTGTCGCTTTGCATAATAGCACACATGTCAAGCTTCTCTTGCTTTGCCAAGCTGCTCATAAGCTCAAGACTGTCAGAAGACCACAGATTACCACCCAAGCTTTTAATAGTGTCGAGTCCAAGATTTTTACGAACAATGTTTGCATGAAAATCAGACTGACATAAGATAGCCTTTGCGTTTTGGTAGAACTTTTGATTGACCAGTTCTGACTCTGGTACTTCAAAGTTTTCATACTGCGCAGGGTTTCTGTTTCTTACATACTTGTGGTCGTGCTCGTAAATGATGTAGTTAGCACGCTCAGTGAGAAAAGTGTAGCTCTGGTAAGATAGCTCAAGAAAGTTTGAAATGATGTAAAAATCTACCAACTCATTTTGAATTGCAGCAGGGTCAAGGTTTCTGCTCTTGACCTTCATCACCGTGTAATCTGCAGATAAAAGTTTAATAAGTTCGTCATTGTTGACTTCCCCACCACCGGGGATTTCATCTGCAAAATAATCAGCTACGAACGCTATCGTCTTTTTGCTCACGCTTCTTTTTCTCCGTTTTCTTTCTTTCTTCAAACTCTTGTTTAGACTCAAGATAATCTTCTGCAAAAGTCATAACATCTCCGTGTTTATTTCGCAACACACCATAGTTGATATAATCACCAAAATATGTGTGCTGTTTTACACTCTGAACAACGCCCCAGCCAGCATCGCGACCAAGAAAGCCATCGGCATATGCCTCATACCATCTTACAAAATCACCAACTTTGAATTTTGCAGATACTTTTGGGGTGGCTTTATTCGTGTTCTTCAACGCCTGCCTCCAACTCTGTAAGCCATGCGTCGATATCTAAGTTTTGTTCGCCTGCGAAAGCTTCGCAGAATTGAGAATACATGTTCTCAGGTGTGAAGTTATTAAGAATGTGCTTCTTAAGCCTGTTAGCAGTTCCTTGGTGACGAGAATGATTCTTGTGCAAATCACGAATCTGCTTCTTAAAGCTGCCCTCTTCTGGCTCACACCACTGAGAACCTTGCTGAATCACTCCCTCCCACAACGTTTCCTGCGGGACCGGTCCCAGCTTGTAATCTACCTTCAAAAAATGAGGGCGAAGCTTGTCAGTCTTCTTGCTGTTGCTGGGAGCCATGAGAAAGTCCATGTGACCGCTCCAAGCAGGAGCAACAACAGGCAGTCCACAATATGCTGCCTCAAAAATAGGTAACCCATAGCCCTCGCCATGTGTTAAAGTAACAAGACCCTTAATCTTAGGGTGCTGATACAAGCTGTGGATTTCGTTCTCTGACATATGCCCGTGGATTAAATGAATCTTGCACTTACGATCAGGATACGCTTCAAGCATATTAGCAAGCTGCTTCTTAATAAACACTCGGTCAATGTTGGAAGTGTTCATGTGAAAAACCTTAAGAGCTAATCCAACATCCTCATCATCATGAAACTCTTCGATAAACCATTCGATGGTGTTGTGTACATTCTTGCGCGGACCCCACTGGGCTACACAGAGAAAGTTAAAATCTGTACTCAAGTCAAGACCCAGATCATCAGGGTTTGAGTTTGACGTGTCCTTTACAGGATAGTTAACAGTGGTAATCGGAGTCTCGCACTTGAGAGTTCCAATGCGCTCGTTTGTTCCCTGCTTCATGATACCATAAGATGTGGACTCATACACTTCTTTAGAGTGATTGGACACAACGATAATACGATCCATTTCGCGAGACTTCTCAATCCACTGTGGGGCTACCATGGTAGTCTCGATACCAGCAGTGTAGCCGACATTGACAGGCGCAATCTTCTTCCACTCGTTAGGAATAGTAACTTGCAGAGAGATGTCATATTGCCCACCATTCTGTTGGTGGATCACAGTCTTGTGAAGCATACGGTCAATCCACTCGCGCTCTTCATCATCATCGTGAATCCAGCCGGTATTACCCCAGTTGGTTGCGTGCAGATAAATATCGTACTGGTCTTCCAGAGTACGCAAGGAGCGCAGAGCAAATCTACATTGCTCCCCATATCCTGATAGTGTAAGTGCAGGTCCAATCACAATGACCTTTTGTCTATTATCATTCATAGCTCAGTATGCTCCCATCCCTTATAGTTTTTGCGACCCTCGGGGTGATTCCAAGAGCCAAAGTTTTCGTGTGCCTCTTCCAACAGGCTGACCCAGCGCTGACCAAAGTTTTGGAAGTTGAAATTATTCAGCGTGAACTCTCGACCGGAAAGACCTAAAGCAGAGCGGTCTGCGGCAGACATGTTATACATTTCCTTCAAGGCGTTGATAAAGTCTTCCTTAGAAATGCGGTCCTCGTAGATGTACGGAACGTCCTGAGAGCCAATAATAGCCTTAGACGAGGGTTCAATGCCAATACCAAACCACTTTGTTCCGTCCGTTACTTGGTCCTGCAAGCCACCAGTCATGTTGACAATAATAGGTGTACCGCAAGAAAGAGACTCAAGAGTTGCAAGCCCAAAACCTTCGGCGTCACTGACATTGATTGTGCAATCAACAGCGTTGTACATCTTGGCTAACTGCTGTGGCGGGATCTTTTGCGTTGACAACAGAATCTGCCCCTCAGTCATGCCAGTGCGCTCCATAATGGCGATCATGTCTTGACCATGCTGGTCCTTTGGATCTGTATGCATCAGCAGACGTGCCTTGTCATGACCGACTTCATCAAGAAAGTCCTTGAACCACCACATAATGCTGCCTGTTTGCTTACGGCGGGCATTGCGATTGTTCCAGAAGAAAGTAAATTTGTTATCTTCCTCACCCTCGGGGATTTTGAAAAACACTCTTCTAAAAGCATTGATTTCATCTTGCGCCATCGGCGCGAAGACGCTGCCATCGACAGCGTGAGGCAGATATTCTCTCGCAACTGTAGGAGAGACATTCGCAACGATATCGTCAGTGACCTTAGAAATCGTAACAACCATATCATTTGAATCATAGAACTTCTGATTAAACATAGGGTACGGCTTGTTGTCCCACACATGATAATAAATCAGCGGAACCAAGGGGCGAACCTCTTGCTCAATCATCCACAACCAGCCGAAAAAGCGCGGGTCGGTCATAAACCACAGAATGTCAGGACGCTCAGTGCGCAGAATAGAGCGTACAGCGTCAGGAGTACCATACCCATCGACCGGATAGATAGTCCAAAGGTCGCCCCATTCCTCAGTCTTCTGTGGCTGATGGTCTGGATGGCGAATAGCGCCGCCAAGACTGACAACTTCAAACTTGCCAGACCTAAGTAGCGCTTCAATCACATACTTTGTTTGTGTACCGACACCCGATGGAGATAACGGATGGTCGGAGATGGTTAATACTTTAATTTTTCTCACTTATTTTTCCTCATGGGCAATCCGCAGTCTTATAGAATGCACACCGTTGACACGACAAGCGATTCTTGATGTGGTTGCCCTTAATAATATTTTGTAGTGCTTTGTCTAGCAAAGCTAGAGCATTGTCGGTCTTTCTTGGACCGCTTGTTACTCTAAAAATCTCGACCCTGTTCTTCTTAGCTGTGCGCTTGAGAAGTGCGAAGTGAGTCTCAATCATCTTCGGGTCAATGCCATGCTTAATGGCATAAAAATGTTTGTACAAAGTCAACTGGTAAGTCGTCATGGGTTCGCTGCGACGTTTTGCATCCCAGCCCCATGAACACGACTTCCAGTCAACAATGTGAATCTTCTCATCGGAAGTCTTGATCACCGCGTCGATAAAACCCTTGAAGTTATAATCGGCATAACCGGTGATTGGTTCAAATATTTGTTCCTCAGTAGAAACTACTTCATAATCCTCACCAAAATAATCCTCGACCGCATCTTCGATCTCAGGCATAATGTTCTTTCCCTGTGTTGCCATGTCAACAACAAGCTTCTGGTTAATCTCAACGTCATCGTCAAGACTTGCAATGTTGTTTCGTAGCTCATCAATGAAGAGCTTTGGAGACACAGCTTCGCGGAGCAGCATCTTCTCACAAATTGTGTGAATAGCTGTTCCAAAAGCCGTGTATTCGTTGCCCTTGAAACCAGCAAGCTTGTCAATGTGAACAAGCTTGTGATAAAAAGCGCAGGTATTCCAGTTCTTAAGTTCAGAAAAAGAAATATGCACAGTTACCTCAGTTGGTAGTAGTTGTTTTCTTAGCGGTAGTCTTTCTAGTGGTCGTCTTCTTGGTGGTGGTCTTCTTGGCGGTCGTCTTTACAACCTTCTCAAAGATCCAAACACCAGAACGGTTACCACCCTTGCCTTCGCGACTGACCCAATTAGACAAAGCGCCACAGGTTTGAACCATTCTGTAGTTGCCGTAACCGTCTTGCTTAATAATGTCAAGAGCATTGGTGTCGGTACATTCCAGAATAGGTTCGCGAGCCAAGTGACGTTCAGGCAACTCAACCTTGAGAGTGAGGTGCTTCTTGTCTTTACTGAGTTCGATATCGTAAGCGTAATCAGTAGCCATCGTTAATCCATCCTTCTTGTTCTTCTTTTTCCATTTCGTCCGCAGGTTGGAACTGACCTGCCTGTACAATCGCCATAAGCTTCTCATGGAGAACAGGACAAATTTGTTTTATGTACTTGGGATCCTCACCAGTGAAAATCGCCTCAAACCCATTTGCCCAGTACTCGGACACAGAGGTTGCGGCATATGGCGACAGGAAAAGCCCGCTGACCATATGCCTTAGTCTATCATATCCTACAGTTTTATACAAGAATTTATCGAACTTTTTATCATATTCTGGATTGATGTAGTCATACATGCTGAGATTGTGAATGCCGTGGGCATTTAAAGTGCTGTAAAGTACACGGCGCTTGTTGATAAACTCAGTTTCAAGCTGTCCGTCGCCAAAGATTTCCATTCCATAGTTTTTCTCAACCGCGTGCGCCACTTCATGTACAACGTCATCAAACATATCAGCTTCATCGTCTTGATCGTTTGTCAAATAGATAGCCCCGTCTTCGTACAGGGCGTCAATATCTCTAGCTTTAAACATTTCAAAATCACCGATAATGATTGCGTCAACATCCATCATCAAAAATGGTGGGATAAGTTGCTCGATTTTAGTTAAAACATTTTCAAGATCAAAACCCTTTGGAAGAGGGTTTTTAATGTAAATATCAATGTGGTTGTGAAGCCTGACTTGTGCAGTCTTCATTTCATTAACAAAGTCGCTACTGCTAGACCTTGCAATATACTCTGTTAATCCGTCATTCCGTTTCTGTGTCATTTTCTACAGGTACTTCGGTGCTGCCATTTGGAGCAGTGACGGCAGGCGTTTCGCCAAGCTCGATTGCACCTTCCTTAAGAAGCTCAAAGCCCTTCTCAGAGTCGTGCAGCGCCTGTGCATAGCCGCGCATCCAATTCTCTTCTGCAATGGCAAGCATAAGCTCTGGAAACTCAACTCCAAAAGCGTGTACAATCATCTCGGTTGTCACATTGCCATCTGCAGGCTTGAGAATGTTGCCGACATAATCAATAAGCCACTCCTTCATAGGGTTGACTGCCTCAACAGGTTCAGTCAATACAGGATTCTTCTCCTGTTGCGCTTCGGCAGGAAACTCGCCAGTCTCGGTGCTGTCAACAAGCCCATTGGTGAGCCATTTAATTTCAGCCATAGTATTATTTCTCCTTAGCTATCATTATAACCGCTTAAGAACGGTGTGTCAAGTTTTTTTTATAAAATCTTTGCTGCTAATGTTGCAACTTTTGATCTCTCGCCCTTGGTCAACGTAATGTGACCAGCGATTGAGTGAGACTTAAACTTCTCAACAGCATATGCTAAGCCGTTTGTTGTCTCGTCAATATGCATATTGTCAATCTGTTCAATATCACCAGTCAATACAACCTTTGAATTCTCACCAACACGGGTAATAATCGTCTTCAATTCGTGTACTGACAAATTCTGGGCTTCGTCAATAATTATAAAGGCGTTGGAAATTGAGCGTCCGCGAATGTAAGTAATCGCCTCGACCTCAATCTTGCCTTGCTCCATGTACTGCTCAAGCATCAGCTTGTCATTGCCCATAAGAAACTGTAGATTGTCCTGAATGGGCGCAAGCCATGGTAACATCTTTTCTTCCATTGTACCGGGCAGGAACCCAATGTCCTTACCCAGTGGCTGTACGGGTCTTGACACAATAAGCTTCTTATATGGGTTGTTCCGTTTACCGCCGCCTTGGTCATACATGCCGATAGTCTGCTCAATACCGGCTGCAATGGCGCACAGCGTCTTTCCAGAGCCAGCCTTGCCCACCAGCGTGATGATGGGGATGTCGGGGTTCATAAGCATGTCCAGAGCGAATGCTTGCTCCTTGTTGCGTGCGTTCACGTTCCAGACACCGTTCTTGTAACGAACAACAGACTTAAGTGGAGATTGTTCATTAACGTATTTGCACAAAGCGGTCTTCTTGTCGTTTGTGGAAGACACAAGCATAATGTACTGGTTGGCATTAAAGTTGACTGCCTTCTCTTCTTGGTCTAAAAAGATTTCTTCACCTTCGTAGAAGCGATCAACAATCTCTTCATCAACCAAGTGCTCAACAAAACCAGTATACAGCTTCTCCCGATCCTCAACCACGTCGTTGACAACTTTATAATCAGAGCAGCGCAGACCAACCGAGTCGCTTATGACTCTCATGTTGATGTCGTTTGAAACGAGCGTGACTTGCGCCTTCTCATTGTTCTGTTGCTCTGCGAGCGCGCAGGCAATAATAATATGATCAGGAATGGTGGGGTCAAGGTCTTGAGGCAAAATGCCTAGATTAGACGACGAATAGCCACGCACATACAGCATGCCCTTGCCGCGTCCCAGACGGGCTCCTTTAAGCAGACTCTTTTTCTCGCGCAAACTGTCAAGCATGCGAATGACACGGCGGGCATTAGAGCCGACTGTATCTTGTCGCTTCTTGTGTTTGTCGATCTCTTCAAGCACCTTGAGGGGCAAAACGATATCATTGTTGCCAAATGCGTGAAGCGAGCTAGCGTCCGTTAAAAGGACGCTTGTATCTAAAACTTTGATTTTCTTAATAGCCATGGTGACTCTACTATAAATATCTCTTTGTAATGTTTTTAACTCAACAACACGACCAAAGCAGCATAAAGTCTCATAAAAATTGTTGGGCGCTGGTACAGTATTCCTTTGGATGCTCGCTTACGGGCTTTTTTAAGCTCCAGTGGTGTGAGCGCTAGGTTTTCAATCTTGCCATCTTCGTTGACAACCGTAACCCTATAATATTCAACTTTCTTTCTACCTACATACCGCCTTAATGCCTTGTGAGGCAAAAACTCTAATTTTCCTATAAACTTCATCCATAACGCCCTCCCTTGCGGTTACAAATGCACAGTAAATAGTTATGAGATCTTTACTAAGAGATGTTTTTGATACCATCGCATCCACTTTGGAGAGTATTGAGCAGGTGATGCCCATATGACTCGCGCCGTTCCGCGCTCATCGTCAACCATCTCAATCAAGCCGACACATACAATACCTCTTTGAACATCATGAACATGCCTAACAGCATCCCCCACCTTCAATATGATCATGTTTTCCTTTTCCACTTATTCTAATCCATGCTCCCCACATGATGGGTACTGCAAGCCAGTGGAGACAGAGAATCCAAGCGGCAGGTGCGCCGGCATAGAACGCGGGATGAACATAGTTTCCAAGAGCAATGAATAAAATAGGGAACAGTACATCTTCGATTATCTCCCACACGACTATAATAATAACTAGAGCCATGCCGTGCTCTTTGAGAGTTTGCTTTAGAGAATCCCATTTGAAATGTCCTAGCTTGTGTGACAGGCGTTCTTTCAACCATTTAAAAAACTTCACTGTGTTAAGTCATCCAATATTTGTATGTATGTGTCTTCGACGCCAGCAACATAGCCAGTATGTGTGTGGACAATTCTCATCTCACGATCAATAATCAAAGTAAAAGGGATTGCTTTGGACGGGTTGTACTGCGAAACAACTGATGTCTCTGTGTCAAACAGTGCTGTGAACTGGTATTTGCGCGATTTGATATATGCCTTGGCTTTTGACACTTCTCTTGCCGCGTCAATACTAATCACAACAACGTCAACACCTTTATCTTCGTACTTCTTGTCGATAGCGTTTAAATGCGGTAACTCAACCAAACAAGGGCGGCACCATGTAGCCCAAAAGTTCATAACAATAATCTCGCCTTTATGTTCATGCAAATCATATGCATCACCAACAAGATCGCGCAAAGAAAAATCCGGCGCTTGCGGATTAGTAGCGAATGACGATGTGCTGGTTAGCGATAAAATGGCGGCTAATAAAAACTTCTTCATGTTTTCTCCTTGCTTATTATACAATCATCGAACACAAATGTCAAATCACCAACGTTAATCGGTATCTGGCACTTTCTCAAAGCGGCGGCTTCGTTTTCATACAAAACCTCGGCATGCCATCCAGCGTATCCGTCCCAGTTTTCACTCTTTGGCACTTGAATGCGATTAGTGAGTTTAACGTGAGTGTGTGGTATACCAGAGCCAGCAGGAGATTGAACCAAAACAACATCGCCTTGCTTGTATTTCAATTTCCTATCTCCTGCCATGCGTCGTTTCCGTCAGAAATAAACGTCTTGAAGCTAGCTGGTGCCGGTAGAGCTACTGATGCGTCAATACCGTTGATCGTATCAGAGCCAGCGCGGGCAATAGTGATTGTATTGACATCAGCATAGCCTGCCGCATCTTTGACTGTAACAACCATACCGGGATTGTCGCTGGCATCAGGCAGAGTAAGCGTGATAGCGCTGTTAATACCACCCTGATTAGTTGGACGGGTATTTACAAGGATGACACATTCTGTGTCGGTAATTGTGTATGTCGTTCCGGGGTCATTTGATGCGCCAATGTTGGTAACCCTTAATGCCATTGACCCGCCAACAGTCAAAGTTGACTTTGGGGCAGAATGGTTAACTCCAACGTTATTATTTCCACCGTCCACAAACAACATATGTGTGTTGCTATCGGATTCAACACGGAAATCAACAAGCGAGTCGGATTGTTCATTGACAACAACTTCCGGCACCATACCATTTAGACGAATACCCTCTCTCACAGCCCCAGCATCGTTAATCTTTAAAACAATGTGCTTATTTGTCTGCTGCTGTTGAATTACAAGATTGTCGGAATCATTAATGAAAACCTTGGCTCTGTCAGCACCACCCTCAGTGAATTGTACGCACGGCTCAGTTGATTCAATAGTAATCATTTCCGATGGCGTAGACGTGCCAAAGCCAACACGACCAGAGCTATCAATGATTACCCTTTCTGTACCGCCGGTTTGGATTCTAACACTGTCGTCATCACTGTTAAGCTCAACCATAACTTTGGTATCACCGTCTGCGTCCTGCAGTGTATCTTCGTTGACCTGATCTGGGTTAAGTTTGCTGCGTGACATTATTTCTTAATCCTATAAGAGTCCGAATCTTCTGCGTGCAGAAGCAAATCTTTGGTGCCAGTCCAGCGTGATTGTTCAACAAAAATCTTCATTGCCTCGTCCTTGCTATTAGCCAAGATTGCCCCCAAATCACGGTACTTCTTAGTTCTTCTATTATACTCTTGAATGATAAAGTTCTTCATTTTTTGTTACCTCGTTATCGATGGCTGGAGGGGTAGGAGTCGAACCTACAAGATGCGCTTTCGCGTACTCACCGCCCGAGAAACAGTCGGGTGCGTCTGCCAATTTCGCCACCCCCCAAAATACTATTTTTCGCTGTGTCTGATTTTGCCGTATCCAGACATTGCCTCTTCGTCGGGTTGACCGGGCTTTGTCTTGGACCGCTCGGCGCGATTAACCAACTCGCTGCTGCTTTCGATCTTGCCGCCACCAACATTCCAAATCATTTCAATGCCAAGTTCCTTGCACACCGCAACCTCTGGTACGTTATCGCCCTTCCGGTCGCCGCCGTTGGCAAAGTATGTAGGCTTAATGCGCCGTAGAGCCTCACAGACTGTCTCGTCGGTATCATCTACCCACTCTACCTTCACAACGCCCTTAAGCGCCTCCAGAATCTCTTTACGCTGGTCCCACGTCATAAACACAAAGCCCTTCTTTCGATACAACCATGAGTCACTGTTGGCAACAACGATAACGTCGCCGTATTCAGCCGCCGCCAAGATAAGGCGAACGTGTCCGATGTGAACAGGGTCAAATCCTCCAGAAACAACTACGGTGTCGTATGGTGATTTTGCTGTCATTTTTTTTCTCCTATAGTGGCACACCCGATAGGACTCGAACCTATGACCCACAGCTTAGAAGGCTGTTGCTCTATCCAACTGAGCTACGGGTGCCTATTCAGCGCCGTAAACATCTTTAGCCTTTTTGTAGTAGGCTTTAGCAACGGCATAGTTATAATCAGGGTCTATCTCGTCCATCACTCTTACAATTTGCAGAATGAATCTTTTAGTTTTTTCGTATTCTTTGTCGTCATGTATGACTTGCTCAACAATATCAAACATCTCTTGCGCTGACTTTTCAACGTCTTCGTAAGAAAGCAAACGAGCGGCATAGGAGCGCGCTAATGATTCGGTGTCGTCCATCACACATAATTAGAATATAACACGATTATTCATCTTCGTCAAGCACTATTTTGTGAGACTTTAATCTTACAACACCATCAGTAATTTGTGCGTAAGTTGTGTGGTCCACCCAATCGCCTGTATTAACGTACGTTTTAATCTCTTCGTTCTGATCAACCCAGATAACCACCTCGGGGCGGTGTGAATGACCCATGATTGTCACGTCAACGTCGTTATTGAAATCGATTATATCCCATAACCTTATTAGTTTGCGTTTTGCGAGCGCTCGATTAGCCCACCATGTTGCCAAGTCAACATCAAATGTGCGTTCCAGCCAGTCTTGACAAATTGAGACAATCTTTAATAATAGTCCCTCAGACCATTTCGCCCAAAAACCACTCTCATACCTATCACCATGCTCAATGCGGAATGACCTTCCGTTGTCTTCAAACTCATACATTTCCATGAAGTTGATGTGATTGAATGACTTGCCGGCAAACGCATCAAAGCTGTAATCGTGGTTTCCAATAATATAAACGACTCTAGAAAACGAGGTAATCTTTTTTAGTATCTCTAATGATTGCTGAGAAAATATTGGAATTTTAACAAAGTCAACAATGTCGCCTGCTAAGATAAGTTCGTCGCACTCTAATCCATTGAGGAAATTTAACAGTTCCTCTTCTTTGCAATATGCACTTCCAAGATGTAGATCAGAGATTATTACTCGCTTCACTTTAATCGTCGTTATTCAATGCTGCTTTCACAGCTTTTACAAATTTAGCTCCTATGTTATAACTATCAATCTCATCAATAGTTACCCATTCATATTCGGTATGCTCTTCACTAAGTTTTATTGTACCACTATATGACCGAGTTTTGTAAAATTTCTTTCGACCATCGTGCAATATCATTTCGGGACTTGTAATGTCAAGATCAGTCTCTTCCTTAACCTCACGTTTGAGCCCGTCGATGTCATCTTCGCCTTCATGAATATGTCCACCCGGCAAGTCCCATTCACCTGCGTGTTTCTCGTTTAAATCTGAACTCTTAAGGATGAGAGCTTTGTCTTCATCATTAATAAGCACGGCTTTTCTGACTTGTTCAGTGTCCATATCCTCTAGTAAGTAGTGTCGCCAATTTTCAAAAAGTTGTTTCATTGTGTAAACAGCCCCACGTCTACCATAACTAGTTGTCCGCTGTCAGGACGCATCATGACATTGCCTGTGTGCATATCTCTTGGTGAGAAGTTCTTCCCATGCAGATACTCCATCGCGTTCAGCAAGCCTTCTGCTTCGGAAAACGTTTCTTTCGTATACTTGTCTGCGCCCCCCAACTGAGCCTCGGGACCGTACTTATATGTCATAGGCACAACTTGTTTTTTTAAGTGGTAAAACAGCCTTTCGTCAAGCTCTTTTGATGTTGTTTCCATGACTGCTTGGCGGCGGGTTGCAAAATACTCTTTCATCCTAGGGTCTTTCTGTTTATCAAGCTCATATTTTTTTACAAAATCAGGAAGCATCTTGTCAACTTTATCAAAAAAGATGTTTAATAATCTTGGTCCGTGAGGTTTGAACGATGGGGCGTGGTAGCGGCTCAACCTTCCATAGTCAACATACATGTTTTCTCTTGGATTCTCACCCGCAAAATAAGCGCCAGCAACTTGTTTGATCAACGTGTCAAGATGCCACTTGGACCATCTGTCAACAGCAGCGGTCATGTGCGGAGAAATCGATTTAGCCATGTTCGTAATCAACTCATTCATTGCACCTTCATTGGCAAATATACGTTTGATCTTGTTTGTTGGAATCTCTTCATCAGGATCATCCAAAAACAAAGTGCCCAAAACCTCTTTCGGTGCGGGCGTCAACAACTCCATAAGAATAACCAAAGCACCTTCTGCCATTTGATACGGCTGCTCGTTTCTGTCAACAATATCTTTACCGGGCACACGATAAACAGCATACACGTTAACTAAGTGCTGTTTTACTTCATCTGGTAAGCTGGCTCTATTCTCAAGAATCCACCTATAGTTCTTTTCTTCATTGTCTACCTGTTGACCGCCCAAAAGCACAGACACAACCTTGACAGCTAATCTGCGTCCGGTATTGCTGCCTTCTATTTCCCAGATTTTGCCGTATTGACCTTCATCAATAAAACGATTCACATAATAGCCATGCTCTTCAAGCATCTTTTCCAATCTACGAGGCATGACGCGCTTGGGTTTTGCAGGTTTGGGTGCTGTTGCGGTTTCAGCGCCCATGCCTAAGTCTTTCATCGCTTGCTTAAGCCTATCTTCGGCTTTGCCTTGTTTCAACTTATTCAATAAGTCGTTCATTTCCGAGTCGGCAGTTTCGCCCTCAGTGAAACGTCTAAAATTTTCAAATAGATTCTTCACCCTCTTCCTCTTCTCCTGCTTCTGGCAGGTCATCTAAGTCATCTTCGTCAAGTTCTGGCAAGTCATAACGGTTGCTTCGATGTTCTAAGGGTTTATCATCTGATGTGCGCCACTTTTGCTCTGGCTCTACATGCTTCTTACACGATACCAATATGGATACCACAACTGCAGCCAAGAAAATATAATACAGTTGTCTAGTCGTTAACTTCATTTTTCACTCCTGTCGATCTTAAACCGCCGTCAGACCATGCTCTGTGCATGATATGTCCGATTGAATTCATGTCCATCCAACCAAGGGCGTGACCTATTTCATGTTCTAGTATTCTTTCTGAGTCACCCCAAGCAGGAATGATCTCAATGCGGGCTTTGAAGATTTCGTTTGTTGCTGTCCATCTCCATGTGCGAGTCTGACCAAGATGAGTGCCGAACTTAAAATCTTGACTTGGAATGTCAATAGTTATTGAGCCGCCGACTGCATCACCTGTCATACACTTTTCATTACCTTGTTCTAATGTGGAGATAGGACCAAATGTATATCCTAATCTTTCCCAATACCTGACAGCATTCCTGACTCTATGTTCTGAAACAGGTCCATCATGACAAATAAAAACGTATGGGCGTTGAATCCACTTTCCTTCGCGAATCGCTACATTTCCTTTAATGGGTATAACAGGGTGAATCCATATTTCTCTGTCTGGAATATCGTCAACAGTCAGACGAACAGCATCAGTGTGATGATCATGCACGCCACACAATAACATTGCTGAGAGCAATAAGGTTTTCATTCATATTACCTCCACTATTATCAATAAATAGTTAGCATGTTTCAGTTTCGCACTGTTCAGATTCTTTAGTTTTAGCATCTTTATCCAGTGTAACTGTAAATGCGACCAAACTTATGCAAGCAAACAAGATAACCATATCAATTGTCGTCTTCAAACTCTGGCACAAGTTTCAAACGTGGAGGCGGTAAAGGCTCTTTCATTCTTTCAGCCAATTCTTCTGCAGTGATAAACTTTAATGTAATCACTGAGCTTTCTCTGTCGTAATGTAAACCTACAGCTTCTGTCATGTTAACTGCCAAGACATCATCTTCTGACAGTACAATCTCGCCACCATCACGTTTCATGATTGCAGCTAATATTGTAAATAAAAAGTCAGGGTCTTTTAATATATTGTCGTAGTCGCTCATAACAACCCTTCGACCCATCCCTGTACGACGGATTCACTCCAGCCATTAAGACCATATCGCAATACCATTGACCGGTCAATAACAACAATCGTTGGCCAACTTGTGATAGGATAACCATCTTCAAGTGGGTCAGTTGTATCAATCAAATCTCGGGAACCAGCGAGGACCATTGCTTCGGTTGAGTGCATAGTTGCCCATGTCTGTAAGTCTGACACGTCAATAGGACCGCCAGCGCTATCTTCAATCAACACAGTAATCCAAATAAAATCATCAGAACCGTATTGTGCATTCCACTGATCAGCAATAGGTGCAATCATATTACAAGGTCCACACCACATAACAGAAAAGTCTAAAACAATAACCTTTCCATGGTTTTGATACAACTCTTGTTCAATACCGTTCTGATCTGTCAAAGTCAAGTTACATGGATTATCGCCAATATTATGAGCGCACGTTTCCCAAGTTGCCCATGGATATGGATCTTCTGGGATGTCAACAGCCGACGAATCAGTTGTTGCCTCCAATTCTGCGGGTCCGCAAGCGCCGCATGCAATCGCAAAAATGAGCGGTATAAATTTCAACATACATATGTCCTCCCTTTATCTGGGTGTACCCAGCATTATCTTCATTTCATTTTCATTTCCAGAAATCGTTCTTGTGTACCATCCATCCACGCCGGGGTACTTACCCTCTGGGTGTGGTCCTAACCACTTGATGGGTTTACTAGGTCCGAGCACTCTCTGGACAACCTCTGGGTCGTTCACATGTGGCACGTCGTGATATTTCAACATGACATGTGCAATACCTTTTGACATTTCAGCATAAGTGCCGGGAGTTAGCAACATGTCTGCTGTCTTTTTCTTGTAAGCGTCAATAGCGGGACGAGAACCATCGTGTCCAGAAGCGGACAGTTTTAGACCGGAAGGTTTGCTTTTTGCAATGCGGACAGCATCTGGTTCTGGGTCGTCGTCGAGGTCAACTGCTGACCAATAATCTGCATCACCGGGAATGTCTGCGGCAGTTTTAAAATCAAAGTTACCGCCAATGTTTTTATATGCATTATTAATGAGTGCAATCAACTCATCTGTAATGTCAACATTGTCAGGGTCATTTTTTAAATCACTTGCAGGAATCTCTTCCCACTTGCCCTTGTCATGTCCATAGTCAGCCCAGACTTCTTCTTCGAGTCCCATAGCTTTTCTGGCTTTCTTACTTCTTTTTTTGTTATCCTTCTCGACCTCATCATCATACTTGTCGCGTACTTCTGCCTCATTCAAGTACTTGCGCCAATTTTCCATGATGAGCTTCATTCTTCTGCATTCCAGCATCCACAACCACTGCAGCACCTGCCTATTGTAAGGTCTGCTAGTTTTCTCGCATAATGCCTAATCTTTTGGATTAATGTTTTCATTTAGCAATTACAGTCCCATTTTCTTAAGGACTTGTTGATTCTGCTATCTGGATCTCTCTTACCCTTAGCGCCAGTATTCTTCTTTTTCATACCGCACATTCTTGCGCAGAACGACTTTCTACGCTTTGCAGCTTTACCGCCCTTGCTCTTCTTAGCTTGCTTGGCTGATACAGGAGCCTTTAAATCACTACCGGGATTTTCCTTCTCATATGATTTACGACCCTTTGCGTTCAAGCCGCCTTCTTTATTCTTACCAGCCTTTCTTTGCCATGCTGCGCTCTTCTTCTTTTCTTCGATAGCCTCTTCCTCGTCAAGCATGTCAAGAGTTTCTTGCATTTCAAGCAGCATGTCAGCAACGATTCTATCAACCATTTCCTTTGTATGAGACTTGGTGACCTTACCTTTCTTGGTGGCAGAAACATATTGCTTACCAGCTTTGGTGCCAGCTTTCTTCTTAGCATTATCGGCTGCTTTTTCATCGGCATCCATTGTCTTCCACTTGGAAGCTGGCTTGCATCGAGATTGTGAGCCGTCACTACCGTCCTTGGGGTCACCGCAGGGTGAGCCGTCTGAGTGTGTCCAATTTTCCTTTTCCCAGTTGCCCAAGCCACCGTCTTCTTCGCTTAGAGTACTCTCATTCTTCTTATCCTTGCCGCCCCTTCCGTAGTTCGGGTCTTTACAATACTTGGAAGCAATCTGTGCCGCTCTTGCAGACCAGTTGTTGAACTTACCGTCTTCGCCGCGCTTAACCAACTGCCCGCCGATTGTCTTACCGTCAACCCAGTCTTTTCCTGCCTTACAGATTTCGTCTTCGTTAAGAGCTTCTAAACCTTCGTCAGTCTTCTTACGACAAGAGCCGGGTTCGCCTTCTTTACTGCCCGGTACTCTCTCGTAGCCATCCCAACAATCTTCTTCAAGCTTCCCATCATCAGTCTGATCTAAAATCTTTTCAATGCGCTCGGCTTGTCCTTTGTGCATTTTTACAGCACCACGGAGTTCGTCTGCGATTTTCTTGAGTTCTGCTTCTTGTTCTTTGCTGTGTGACTCTGTAAGAAAGTTTCGCCAGTTTTCCATAATTCTTTTCTGTTTCATTGTACTCTCCTGTGACATTGCTCTGGGTCAACGAATATTGAATCATCGATTGGTCCATCGATGGTATAACCTAGACTAAGTAGTTCGTTTCCCCAACGTGCTTCCATTTTTTCTATCAATTTGTCGTTGTAGTATTTTTTATATCCTGATGTGTGGTGCCGGTTGACATTTACCCTGCCAAGTCTGACCTTTGCACCAGTATGTGTGTCTAAATCAAACTCATCAATAATCTTATCCCAGCCTTCATTTACTTTCTCGTATCTGATTAAGATTTGCGGCATGCATTTGTTGCCAGAATATATCTGCTCATGAATCCAGTTATGCGGTTGCATAAAGTTTATTGTTTCGGTATCGCAAATCAAATCAACAAATTGCTCAAATGATTTCCACATTCCAATATTAACAACTTCTTTGCCGATACCGCGCCCTCTTGAGTGGTGTTCATAAAAACTGGTAATCCAGTCATAAGGATTTCTAATAACAGCACCCCAAGCCATATCATAATCCCGCGCACGCTCAGGCGGGGTGGTTTCGTCCGCTATGCCGTGCCAATCCCAATTCTCTACTAAGTGATCATAGTTTCTATGCGTAGTGGTGTAGCGAATCTTTAAACTGTTGATTCTAATCATCTCGACAGCGCTGGTGCTCGCTGTTTTTGGCACGCGAATATAAGCTAACTGTTTGCCGGCAAGCTTTTCCCAATCCGGCTCAAACATTATTCTTCCGAGATGGGGTCGCGAATGTATTTCACCCACGCATATCTAGGTCTATTGGGCAAGTAATCTTCATCCTTGTCGTTCGTATAGGCTTCACGTTCAAACGGACTTTCATAATAAGCCTTTGCGCCATCGCGATATCTAACTAAACCAACAAGCCAAAAAAGACCATACAACAACCACTGAAACACAAACAGCAACTCAAGCTGTTGTTGGAAGTGGATTGTTTCATGACGCACAGTCTCCGCTGCTGCAGCCTTACGAGACTTGCCTGCAATCTTTTTCAAATCTAAGTTACCGGTACACCACACCCAACAGCCAAAGCTGATTGCATAGATATTGATTGGTGATAATTTAGAAAGCCAAATCGGTACTTTACTGTTTGAATAAATAATTGGTTTCCATTCTTTGATAGGTTTCATAGTCCTTCGTCAACGCTCCTTATTGCTTCTTCAACGTTAGCTCCCTGAGATACAAGTTCAACAACCTGTTGAACAGCTTTCTCCAGTCAACCAGCGGCAAGACCCTCAGCAGAAAAGAATTCTCTTGCCTGTCTCGCAGCTTCTTCGGGGCTGGTAGGAATAGCATCTTTAAAATAACTTGACTCTCGCCAAGCATCGAATATTTCATTCATTTTCATATCACTTTAATTAGTTTGGTTTAGTTTAAATCCCAAATAGCACAACAAACCTGAGCCAAGGGACAGCCACATAATGTCTTTAGATCCGATGAAGGTACCAAACCCAAAGAGAGTTAAGTTAACGCCGATGGCGACCAACATTACAACTTGCAATGTGTCCTTCATGTAATAAATAGTTTTATATGAATCTTATCGACTACTTATAGAGTAGTTACAGCACGGGAGGTACTGATGTGGCTAGTAAGAACTGGAAGATTCTGGCATACCTGAGAAATGCACTGGAAGAATCGAAAGAAGAAATTATTAAACCCAAGTCCAAGGAAGATTTGATTGACGATGTAATGAAAATCCGCGAGTTGAAGCGAGTTGAGTTGACATTGCAACACCTCCTTGACAAAGATGGGGATGAGTAAAGAAGAAATAAAACAGATAATCTACGAAGTCGCAGCGATGAGCATCAAATACTTGATGCCTTTGTATGCGGCTCTTTTTATTTATATGCATGTAACATAAAAAAACCCCCTTCCGAAGAAGGGGGCTAGGTTGCGGTGAGTCTCAATTTACTGTTTTATTTTAGGCATGCATGTCAACAGTAGGGATCGAGAATCGATTTTAGTCGCTGATTACTCGGCGACAGGTGGCGGCTCATTATTTTGAGCAGGGTCAAAAGATGGACCCTCAGCGATAGTAGTCAACTCGATATCAAAGTTAAGAGACTTGCCTGCCAGTGGATGGTTCAAGTCGAGAGTAACATCGGTATCGGTAAACGATGCAATAGTAGCAAAGATGGGGCGACCATCTTCGGTTGCACCTTGGCAGGGAGCACCTTCAACAAAAACATATCCATCAGGAAATTGGTTTCGCTGTACCGTGCTAAATGCCTCTGGGTTTGTGGGACCATATGCTTCCTCGGGTGAGAGAGTAATGGACTTTGTTTGTCCAGCCTTCATTCCGATAAGCGCATTCTCGAAACCCTTGATAAGTTGACCAGAGCCAACTTGAACTTTGATAGTCTCATTTCGATCATACGAACTATCGAACAGAGTTCCATCCGTGAACGTTCCCTTGTAATGCAACTCGACAAAGTTCCCCTCAGTCACAAGTGGTGTCTTCTTACGAGTTGTTTTCTTCTTGGCTGCGGTCTTCTTCGCAGTCGTCTTTTTTGCAGTTGATTTAGCTGCAGTCTTTTTGGTTGTTGCCATTTGTTGTATATACTCCAATATTGGTTTTGCGCAATGCGACTTTTTATCTTCTCTAATTTAACACACCATAAATGACATGTCAAGTATTTTTTTTAAATGGTGGAGATGGCGGGAGTCGAACCCGCGTCCAAGATAAATCCAATTCTAGTCATTCACAAGTTTAGTCAGTTTCTATCAGCCCCTGACAAAGTAGATGGCAATAAGATATCGCTTACCATCCTGTTGCGATAAATGATTTGATTTTTACAACTGCTCTGTTGTTTTGACCAGATTGGAAAGAAGGCTCTGGTCAGCCTCCCGATTAAGCCGCTAGGCGTGCAGAATCGAAGTGATTGTTGTTATTTGCAACTATTGTTTTTGAACTGTTAAGGTCGTATCTAACCTACTTGCACTATTCCTCTTTATTACCCTGTCGAATCCTAGTCATCCCCTTTCTTCTTTCTTTTTTTCTTGGTGATCACGCCAAGTGGCTGACCGCTTTCTCCGTCCAGCCAAATGACGATCTCATCCTTACTTTCTTCTTTTACCGCATTGAGATACTGTATCTCTTTCTTTGCCTTCTTGAGCGCTGCTGATTCGCTGGAGTGACTACTAAGTAGTTCTCCTTGAATATAGTGCCCATCCCATTTCCAGACTTTCCAACTCATTTATCTTACTCATGATACCCTATCAAAACTCTATAAAAGATTGCTAGCACTCCTTGCGTCTAGCTTGCCAGCCTATCTTCAACTACCATCCCTTCTTAACTGTCCTCAATGTCATATGAGGCTTCATGCTCTCCGCATGGTCTGGATTCTACTCTGAGATGGTTAGGTTCGTTTTAGGCATTGAACCGACCCTTTGTTTAGTTGTTAAACCCTTTATAGAGCCATGTAGCTTAATAGGCTCTCATCTACTATCCTCATTTATAAAAAAAGATTCTGTGTTATATTGCTTAAGGTTTTTATTCAACTCTGATACTGTGATTCCTAAGAATCTTGCTGCTTCTTTTTTTGAGCGCGTGGCTGACAATGCATATTTAAGAACAGCATCCCTAGTAATCTCTGGTAGTGATTTCCATATGGGAAAACCATAGTATTTACCTCTGAGAGATCTAGTACAAAGTTCAAGCTTGAGTGCTATTACTTCTTCTAGTGTTAAAGAATTAATCATGACTTCAAATTCGTCACTAATCTTCTTGTCTTTTTGTAGTTTCTTTGATATACTGTAGTATAAATTCTTTCCAGTTTTCATATTGCCTTCTAGGAAAGAGTTAGTAGAACTTAGTAGCAATTATAATATACACTTTTTGGAAGGTCTTGTCAAGCGAAAAATCAGAAAGATTTCGATCATTTGACATTTTCTTTACATACTGTGCTGATCGTATTTTCTAATCTTGTCGTAAAGGCTCTTCAAAATTGGAAGGATTGATTGACCTTGATATTTCCCAGCAAGTCTTCCATCTGCTTTTAAAGTTTGAATGGCTTGAGGAATGTTCTCTCTGCTGGTATTGTTAATAAATTGTTCCCAAGTGTTAGCGATTATAGCGAGGTCATTCGGTGTATCCCTCAGTCCACTAGATACGCGCGCGGGTTCTTGTTGTCTATAGAACTCATCTCTGTGGGGAGGGAACCCTTCCTTTTCTAATGCCTCAGCATCGTAGACATCCTCACGACTATACTTCTCAGGATTTGCCAGAACATCTCTTGCCCATTCTTCTTGAGTGCGCTCAGAGCCGTCAGGGTTTTTGCCAAACTGCGAATAGCTCCATGCTTCTTGGATAAGATAAATATAAATCTCTTCCTGTACAATTTCGTTAAGTTGTGATTCACTAAGTTTCATTTTACAATCCTCCGAAGTCTAGCTCGTCATCGCCGCCTTCTTCTGGCATTGGCTCTTCCATTCCCATCTCTTCTTCTCCCCCGATATCAGTCTCAGCATCCTTCTCTTGTTCATACTCAGGAGTTGTAGGCTCTTCAGGTGTTCCTTCAAGTTGTGATTCCCATTGATCAAAATACAGCTTGAGGTTAGTAATCAAATAATCGTAATATTGTTTTCTGTCTGCTTCGTTGCCTAAGTTAGCATACGCCTCAGTAACATTCTTCTCGACCTTGTTCCAAGCATCGAGTGCATAGTTCCTACCGGTCTTGTCTTCGGTGTCGTCAATATCAACACCTGCAGCAAATTCTTCGCGCTCTGACTCAAGAGGGTCTTCGTCTTTCTCAGGCTCTTGACCGAGCATCGGTGCTGCAGCTTCGACCTCATCTTCGGGAGTGTCGCCTACAGAAAGCTCAGCCTCAAACAAGGCTCTCACAGCCTCTTCAAGCGCGCCTAAAGCGTCAGCCTCACCGTCAGCCTCACCAGCACCGTCAGCGGCGTTAGGAAGCCCGCTAACGCGCTCAATGCCCAATGCCTTTACAACAGCGTTGATGATATGGGCGCGGAACGACTGTCTTTGCTCAGGAGCGGTGGTAAGCGTCTTATAAGCTTTCTCCAACTCGGACAAAGTATTAGTGTTTAGCAGCATCTGGTCAAGAGCGTTGCCACCAGTATTCATTGTTGGGGCATCCGTCGCTGAATCGTCTTCGTTAATAAGGCTGCGAATAATATTACGCAGTTTAGTTTCTTCAAGGCTCATTTCTTGTTTGAGTTTAGCGATTGCTTTGTCAAGCTTATTATTGCGATCAAGTCTTGGGTTGTAATCGATTCGCACATGCACGCCATTGACTGGATCATAACGATAATTGGGAATCTTTTCGTCACGCCCGCCAGCCTTCACTAATGGATTTCTTTGGGGTCCACCGACAGCACGACCCGGTACATAGCGCTCTTCGGCTAAGCGCTTCTTGCGTACAACACGGATTGCTTTGCGGATATTCTCACGCAGCAGCATCTCGTTATAAAAATCTAAACGGTTCATGTTATTAAATAGTCTCCTATGCGCCGAAAGTATTCGGTCCCGGCTTAGCTTTATTTTTTATTGGATCGATCTCATCTTCTTCATCATAGTAAGGTGCGCGCTCAACTGGATCAACAGTAAAGTTTGCTGCACCCCAAGCTAAATCTGACAGTGCCTCATCAATCTCTTCTTCGCTTTCATTTTGAGAACCGTATGTGATACAAGGGTCTTGCCCGCAACCACAGTTCTTCTTTTCTGATTCTTCAATTTCGTCGTCCTCTTCACGAATCAAAGTGTCCACCTTTTTCTTCTTCTTCTTGTTGTATGCGCTAGCTGGTCCCTCAACAGCACCGCCAGCCATGGCTGACATTTCATCCATTGTTTCTTCAACAAGTCTTTGAAGAGTTTCAGCAACTTGTGCCTGCTCTGGGTCGCTCATTGCAACCTGTGCTCCCATCATATTAATAACTTCTTCCGCTTGACCTCTGAGAGCTTGGGGCAAAAACTGTGCTACAGTTTCCTTGTCTCCTGCTTCAATGGCATTGCGAAAATCAGTCGCACTCAGTGGCACATTTGTCACTGTCTCTTCACCCGTTTCTTCATCGACTTTTACTACTTGACGTGTAAACTCTTTTCCGTCAATATCGATTGCAAATTGTTCACCAGCCAAAATGCGCACACCATCTCTGGCGTACTTTTGTACGCTGCCAGCAAATCGTGAATGATCACCCCCTTTGGTGCTGACTCCAAGTATTACATGGTCGCCCGGTTGTGCTTTCTGTGGGTCGTTGTCTTCGTTGCCCACATAGTTATAGGTCATTTTGATTGGTGAATTATCTGTTGACACATAGACCTTGACTGTCTCGCTTAAGCCATATGCGTCGATATACTTTTTCCATAAATTCAAAGAATGTTCTGATGTAAAGTCAATAGGCTGGGCAAACTCACCATCACTTTGTCTGCTGAGGGGAGAAATGAAGATTTTGACTTCATCTGCCATGACGCTATATTGACGTACCATGGCGAAGTGCCCACGGTGTGGCAACTTAAACGCGCCGGGAACAATAGCAACGACTCTTCGCTGCCCTTGGTTCTCATCAAGTCTATCAATCGCTTCAACATCGCCACGACCGTATCGAAACAATCCTAGGATTTGATTGATAGGTGCAAAGTTACCAGTGAACTTATACATCTGTCCATTGTAAGTAAACACAAAGCCCTCGACTGCAGTATTAACATTGTCGTGGCTCTTGAGCTTCTTAAGTTGTCTTATTAAAATATTGTGTGCTTCATCTCTGCCCGGTCCATCATAATTTTGGATCTTGTCAATAGCAGTAGCTACCTCGCTTCGCAGTCTCTCAAGTTCTCTTGCGTTGTCAAGAATATAAGCACTTTCTAAACCTTTCAACATTTCAACTGCAAAATCGTGAATCGCATCCTCGATGGGTTCAATGATTTCACCCAGCAGTTTCTTTTTATTATTCTTTTCGAGCAACTGGGCAAGTGCTGCTACTTCGTTCTCGTCTTTTAACATCTTACGAACGAGTCGAATATTCTTTCTGCCCTTGGTTGCTTTGATGTGATCAATAATGTGACCAACCACTTCCTTGTTTGCGCTCGGTACTGCTCTCTTGATAATAGGAGTCAGCTTCATATCAGTGTATTGACCAATTGTCATGTTGCCACTGAACCCTGCGTGATTCATACGACGCAAAGTGTCTTCTAATATACTTTTGTCTGCAAGCGCCTGTAGCTGCAGTACAGCCGTCTTGCGGACTGAGAAGGGCTCATCCCCTGTTGCTTCTTCAAAGCGGTCCAGAACGTCGTCGAGCGTCTGAGAAATGCGGTTGACTGCAGAGTCTGTCACATTCACAACTTGATCAGAATCTTCGATGTATTGCTTATGACCAGATGCATGGATTGACAAAACATTAGCATCATAGTTAACAACGTTAGATGCCCCCGGTCCTTGAATCTCCGTGTTCAAGAATACGGGAGCCTCTGCACCAAAGAGCATTGCCTGCTCATCCGGCGTCAAGCTTCTTGCAGCTTTTTCAAAAGCGCGGAAGGATGCGGTGTATACTCTCTTGACACCCTCGCCGCCTTTGAATACACGCGCAGCGAGGTCAGCAGCGTTGCTGCCTCCCTTACGCATGTCGCTCTTGTTGCGAGCATAACGAGCTTCACCATCGACAAAACTGAGGTAGATATTATAGCCGTCTGTCTTCTCGGTCCCAACCAAATCACCACGCGCAGCGGTGCTAAGGATCTCTTCCATGTCTGAATAAGAGAGATCGGGATTATCGTACAGGTGTGCCAAATGCCCAGCAACGCCTCCTTCTAACAGGAGTCGCTTCCCGCGCCTTTCAGTTTCCTTCAATAGCTTTCTATAAAGTTCGTCATTCATTGTCACCCTTACCTTCTTCTAAAACTTGTAGTTTTTCTTGAAGAAGAGCAACTTCGTTTTGCAGACGCTTAACAGATCTACGAATTTCTTTCAAATGAGACTTGGCGATTTCAATGCGACGTTCATCAGTTCTGCTGCCGGGACGGACTTGTGCCAGTACCTCTTCCAGAGATTGAATAAAGCTCGCAACCGAGGGCAACTTGCCCTCGGTTAGAAACCTTCTTGTCATTTTGTCGAAATCAATCTGCTTTCGGTGCATTCTTAGTTGCCTTCTTTGCTTTACTCTTTACGGCAGGCGCTGCTGGTGCAGCTTCCCCTGCAGGTTGTGCAACCTCGACAACTTCCTCAACAACTGGTGCTGGTTCTGGAGCCGGCGCTGCATTTCTTGCTGCAACTCTACGAGTCAGCAGTCTTTTCTTCCATACTTTGCCCATTTACTTCTTGCTCCATTCGGTTAATCTTTCAAACAACTTCTCTTGACGACGTTGGAAAGTCTCTTGAAGTGATTCGTTCTTCTCTTCATCTTCCTCATTGTCATCTTCGCCGTCCTTCTTGTCAGCCCAATCAGGTACACCGTCGCCGTCCTTGTCTGGCTTCTTGTTGTCATCACGCTTCATGCTACCGTGACCTTCCGCAAGGGATGCGTTAGTGACTTGAATATCTTCTGCAGCAACGTTCTCAAGAACTGTACCATCAGCAAGCTTCATGTCATAGTGCGTGACGCGCCCCAACTCTTCATTATAGTTGTGGCTAATAGCTTCTGCCATCGCGATTTGACCATTGTGTTGCACTCCACCGTGATGGACGCAATAATGGTTAGGGGCGAAAATCTGCTCACCGTTCTCGTTGACGACTTCGCCGTGCTCGACTTCTTCGTCTTCGGTGGTGACCTCTGCATCGGCGTCGTCTTCGCCCTCAGTGGTGACCTCACCTTCTTCCTCTTCTGCTTCGGTTGTTACCTCAGCATCTTCTTCTTCTGCCTCGTTAGTGAGCGCAGCTTCCTTTAAGACCTCAGCGACAATGCGCTTGATCAGTTGTTCATGTTCAGACATGGTAGTATACTCCTTGTTACTATAAGTAGTTTCGTTCAAATTGTTACGCCTTTTTGATTTGTACTGGTCTTCCCAGTCTCTCATAACCATGGATGCGTAAGCTTCTTGTTCCATTTTTCTTAAGTGTCCGTCCGTCTGTGCGTAGCCATCTCCCATCTCTCCTAACTTCTCGGGTGTCAAATCACCTCGACAGTTTTGAGTGTGGTGTACAAGCTCATGCGCGAGCGAACGTAATAAATCTTTTGGGTGTCTTCCGTCAACATACAAAGTTACAGTGTAGTTGCCCGGTTGATAATGTGCTGTCTTTCCCAGCGGGTCTTGAGCGTTTGCAGGATCCGACTCATATACAATTGTAGCAGGCTTATCAAAGCCAAGATACTTTTGCGCATAAGGATAGAACCGCTTGACCATGTTGGTCAAAGCGGACATATCTTGATTAGAGTTATTGCGGATCTGACAACTCATGACTTAAGCTTATTAATTGTCTCCTGCAACTTACGTGCTTTGCGTTGAATTGCAATCTCTGAAACAATAGTATCCCAACCAGCATCGTCGATACTTTCAACTCGGATTTGGTTTGCTTGAGCCCATTGCTCGACAGACTTAATAATAACAGCAACAGTTTGCTGGTCAATACCAAGCTTATCTCTTGACCTTGCAAGAGCGCTCTGTAATCCAACGCCATCCTTGCCTCGGAATACCTTAACAACAGGAGCATCAGCGGGAGCAGTGTTCTTGACTGTAGGCTTCACCGTCTTGATTTCTCCAGCGGCGGGCTCTTCCTTAGCAGCCGGCTTTTCCCTGCCGAGATTGCCAACGTCCTGACCTTTAGCAGCTTTTCGATCTGCTTTCCCTTGTCGTTTTCGCTTGAGTTCTTTGCCTCTGTATTGTGCTGCTCGATTCGGCTGGAACTCGTTCAAGATATCTTGAATAGTAATAGATGTACCAGTTTGTTCTTGCATCAGGTTCTCGACAAGACCGTACCAAATCCACCCTTGCACTTCGTCAAGAACACTTTCGTTGACAGTCATGCCTTGCGCCTTAAGCTGCTT
>MDTD01149059.1_pt1 | contig 43448 bp, 39 predicted proteins | sample 811221 | NCBI WGS metagenome assembly MDTD01 (sample SAMN05326646, study PRJNA326480) | marine metagenome | isolation source: seawater | place: Pacific Ocean: South West | collected 2011 | reverse complement strand
GCCCATGCTCAATAAAACTTTGAACCCCCGCCAGCCGGTCTGCGGTTTCAAAGCAGTCCCCGAAGGCCTCAGCCTCGACTCGAATAGCATCTTCAAGCGGAAGTGGAAGGCCATCCATCATCGCCCTCTTTATATATTGTAAGGATTTTGGTCCCTGAGCATATCTCTCTGCTGCTTCTATAGCCTTTGGATAGCAATCCTCGTCGGAAAAAACCTCTGATACGAGTCCAATTGCTTGTGCCTCCTGCGCTTTGACCTGCCTTCCAGAGTAATTAATTTCTTTGGCTTTCGTTATTCCAACGAGGCGCATGAGCCTTTGAGTACCGCCAGCGCCAGGGAGAATACCTAGCAAAACCTCAGGCTGCCCGAAAACTGCCCCTTCTCCAGCAAACCTAAAATCCGTTGACATAGCTAGTTCACAGCCTCCTCCCAATGCGTAGCCATTTACTGCGCTTATCGTGATTTGAGGCAGATTCTCGATAGCAAGCAGCGCTTGGTGTAAGTGCAAAGAAAATTCAATAGCTTCGGGCTTGTCCTGAATTGCTGGAAATTCTTTGATATCAGCCCCAGCTGCAAATATCTTTGGGCCACCCCAGATCACGGCCGCTCCAATCTCTTGAGATCCAGATAATTCTTCCGCAGCTTCTCCCAATTCTTGGGCTAATTGCATACTGATTGCGTTCATTGGGGGCCTCTCAAGCCTGATTGTGGCTACTCCCGTGGTCGTATTCTTTTCAAGTTGTATGAATTCCGCCATATCTTCCTTTTCCTCATCACTCGACTTACTAAGACAACGAGCTTAGCCAACAACGCGTTCTAACTCTAAATTACGGGAGGTTCGAGGAACACAAAGCTGGTCGGTTCGTCGTAACAGAATCCACTCCTAATGAGAATAGTTCCTCTATGTCCTTAGCTTTATCAACGGTAAATGTCCAGATTTCAGTTTCTAAGCTATGCAGAATGGATATAAGTTTCTGATTTACGTATCGCCAGTGAATATTTATGCCAACAACAGACGGGCGCTTCACTATCTCAGAGAAACGGAACGCTACCCATCGCTTCCGAAAGAATCGTGACAGAAGAAAGAATTTATCTAAACGAGATAGATTTACAAGAAGATTTATATCAGGGGATTCGGAAGAAACTTTCAAGACTTGCTTTACAGTTAGTCCGGAAAGAACGCTTCGCTCCTTTAGAGAAAACTCCTCAAGGATGGAAGATATGAGTGGAACAGCCCGAGGGTCTTTAATATCGAGATTCCAGAAGGTCTTGCTACCAAACTCTCGAAGCAGATCCTTCGCCATTGGGATTGGCTCACTGGTGCTTTCGCCATTCCGGTCAAGGGCACGATAGTTGCAAATTTCGGACCAAGGGAAGTCTTTAGCCCTTCCATGCCCGGTGGTTGATTTCTGAAGACTCGGGCCATGGAGAGCGATAGGGATGTTGTCTGATGTTACAGAAATATCAAATTCAATAACATCAGCCCCAAGTTCGATGGCTGAAAGTATGGAGACATGCGTATTCTCTGGATGATCCCACGGGTTCCCCCTATGAGCGACTATCTGTTGAGATTTCGTGGCCCAAAAAGGCACCTATTTCTCCTTAGAGTTGTTGAATTTAAATAATAATCGAAGCGGACAAATCTTCTGTGAACCTAGAATCCTCCTTGAAAGATTTATCATCGAAAAAGATCACAAAAACATTTACCACTTTTAAGCACCTTATTTGTTATTTCTATAACGAAGTGTGGGCCCACTCCTATAAAGCTTCGTAAATGTCAGATCTAAAGCGTTTGGTCTCCTACTCTAGTACTTAGGAGAATGCGATGAGTACTACTGATAATGTAATGAGCGGGGAAACCGATATCAGCGAATTATGGGCGACTCGCGTTCTAAAACGATCTCTTTTTGATGCTGATGGAGGGATTTTGGGCTCGATAGACGACTTGATTTTAACTCCAGAGATATCTGGGAATCAGCTCAGTCTTCGTGGATTTGTGGCCTCCGTCGATAGGAGACAGATATTTGTTCATGAAGGGAGAGTCGAAGCGGTAGACCGAGATGGCGTTCATCTAAGAGGAGGAACGGTTGATCTGAGACTCTTTAGGCGAAGAACTGGAGAGTTCTTAGCAACGGAAGATCTACTTGGAGTATCAACGAGCAATGGAAAGATTAACGATATCGGTTTTAAAGCCAGCGATCTGAAGTCAGGTAAGTTTTCTACTAGTCAAATTTCAACGACTTCGGGTGGACGATTACGGAAGAAACAAGTCGAAATTACCGATTGGTCATTGGTTGCTGACTTATTTCTTGTCGATCAGGTATCTGGCGACCTAGCTAGGTTGCGAGACCTTCATAAGGCTGATGCTGCAGAAGAAATCCAATCTATCCCCAGCGAGCGAAGAGCGGAGCTCACGTCAGCGCTAGAGGCAAGTCGACTAGCTGATCTTCTTGAAGAACTTCCCGAATCAGAGCAAGCGGAGATCCTTCGAAATCTTGAGCTCGAAGATGCAATAGAAGTTTTAGGTGAAATGGAGATTGACGATGAAATTGACCTCTTAAAGGAACTGGACCCTGACCAACGAGAATCGTTCCTTTCTGGAATGGACCCTGAGCAGGTAGCTCAGATTCGAACCCTTCTTCGATACAGCGAAGATACTGCGGGAGGAATGATGAATCCCGAAGCGATTATTCTGACCCCTGATGCGACTGTCGCTGAAGCCATCGCCCGCCTAAGGGACACCGATTTACCTCCAGCTATTTCTGTAAGGTTGTTTGTAACCGAATCACCGACTCAAGCCCCGACCGGTAAGTACCTTGGAAGTGTCACCCTCCCCCGCCTCCTTCAAGAGCCTCCAGCACATAAAGTTGGAGATTGCATAAATAGAGAAGAACCAACCTTACGACCATCAGCAAGCGAAAATGAAGTCGCAAGCCTTTTAGCAAGATACGACTTACTTGCTGTTGCCGTCATTGACCCACTTGAAAGATTGGTTGGAGTAGTCACCGTAGATGATGTAGTTATTCGTCTGATCGAAAGGTCAACTCCATGAAAGTACGAGATAACACCTTAACCCAACCCGGGAAAATCAGCGTCCCTAGCCCAAACCAAGACAAAGACGTGGTTGGAATGTGGTCAGAGAGGATAGCGAGAGTGCTAGGCACGGGTAAATACCTTGCATTACAGACTCTTGTAGTCATTGCCTGGATTACAGTAAACGCTGTTGCTGGTGCTAATGGACTGTGGGATGAGTACCCATTTATCTTGCTGAATCTCCTCTTCAGCATCCAAGCAGCGTATGCCGCACCTTTAATTTTACTAGCTCAAACCAGACAGGAAGCCAGAGACCGAGCATTAGCTGAACGCGACCGTGAAGTTAACGACCGTATTCTGTCAGATAGTAGTTTCCTAACACGAGAACTTGCAGCGATCCGTCTAAAACTTGAAGACATAGCTACGACTACTGACATAGAAAACCTTATAAGCGACTTGAAAAACCTAACAGGCGAAGAAAAAAATTAGTGCAAATTTAAAGACATTCGAGAAAAGACAATTTCCCACTTTATTATTTCTTCGATAGCCTGAGTGAAGAACAGGAGAATCCATGACTGAAATCCCCCGCATTATTTCTGTCGATGACCACGTAGTGGAACCCCCAACTTTGTGGGTTGACCGCCTCCCAAAGAAATACAAAGACGTTGGCCCACGCGTTGAAAGAGATTCGGCAATCTTCAACTTTGAAGGCGGGATATTCTCTTATGAAAAAGGAGTTAAGGGAGGCGAGGAATGTGACTGGTGGCTTTATGACGACCTTGTATACCCTTTCCCAAAACTTTCCGCCGCCGTAGGATTCGATGACCTTGATGTAACTCCTGTGACTTTCGACCAGATTAAACCTGGATGCTGGAAACAGAAAGAGCGTTTAGAAGACATGGATGACAACCATGTCGAAGCTTCTGTTTGTTTTCCTAATGTGCTTCCTAGGTTCTGCGGACAGTCATTCCTTGAACGTGAGGATAAAGACCTTGCCCTGCTCTGCGTGAAAGCCTACAACGATTGGATGATCGATGAATGGTGCGGGGGTGAAGGGAAAGGACGGTTAATCCCAATGACTCTAGTTCCATTGTGGGACCCCGGACTAGCAGCAGAAGAAATCCGGCGATGTGCCGACAAGGGAAGTCATGCAATCGCTTTCACTGAGAATCCCTACCCCTTAGGGCTCCCATCTATTCATTCACCTGACAGGCATTGGGATCCCGTATTTCAAGCTTGTGAAGAAACTGAAACCATTCTCAATATGCATATCGGTTCAAGTTCGAAAATGCCTGCAACGTCACCTGATGCCCCATTTGCCGTTAGCTCGACAATAACATTCTCAAACGCAATGGGATCTTTCTGCGACTACATCCTTTCTGGAGTTTTCGAGCGCTTTCCAAAGCTAACAATTGCCTACGCCGAAGGTCAGGTTGGTTGGATGCCGTATGTTATTGAACGAATGGACAAACTATGGGAAGAGCGCGCGAATAGCGCTGACTTCGGTATCCAGCTTCCAAATCCTCCTTCAACATATATACCTGACCATATTTACGGTTGTATTTTTGATGACCAAGTCGGTCTTTTAAATCGTGATTTGATAGGAATGGACCAAATCTGTTTCGAAGTCGACTACCCGCATGCAGATTCTACTTTCCCAAACACAAAAAAAATTGCCACTCAGATTACTGAAGCTGCTGGGCTCAGCGATGAAGAAACGTACAAACTGATGCGTGGGAATGCCATTAAGGGATGGGGCCTCCACAGGTTTGGAATTACCAGCTAATCGGTCCTACTCACATCCGAAATACAATGACGATTCCAATACTGCGAAGAAGATCACGGACGGTAAGCCTGTCAACTATCGGAGGCATGCTCTCTGATGGAATAGCAACTATTAACGAAACGATTGAACCCCGAGCCCAGTTCTGGGATGAGTGGAATAAAACAACCCTTGAAAAGAAGGGGCCTTTATGGATCGCGTTAGGAGATTCTGTTACTCAAGGCATCGGATCCTCAACTCCAGAAACCAGTTACGTATTCATTGTTCTCAAACGTTTAATTCATCGAAGTGGCTTACCATGGAGGGTGTTAAATCTGTCGATGAGCGGAGGGCGTTTTGCGGACGTAACAACACACCAGTTACCTGCACTGAAAGCTACTGGGCTTAGCGCTGATCTCGTCACTTCGATTATTGGAAGTAACGACATAATGTGGAGGAGGAACAAAGCAGGTATTGAGAAGGATGCAAGATTAATGCTTGATGCTCTCCCACGGGGAACGTTCTTAAGTAAAGTATCCAGATCGCAAAAGAATGACCGAAGAGGACTTATTAACGCAGCTTTTTCTGAATCACAGAAATCCGGAAAGGTTCGCCTGTTTAATGCGTGGAATTGGCCAACAGGTACAGGCATGTGGGCTGAAGACCGCTTTCACCCCAACGACGGAGCATACAAGCTCATTGCAAATAATCTTTGGGCGGCCTTGTTAGAGAACAACGATTTTAAGATCCAATAACCAAGCACAATTGAATCGCCCAATGGGTTCAATCGTCATCTAGATTAGGAGATCGCCGCAGCCTCTTTAATTCCCCCCTATGTTTCTTCGAACTCACTCGGCGAGCTTTAGCGGATTTACTGGGTTTGGTGGCTACTCGGTTCTTTGGTGTTTCCAAAGCTGAAACTGCCTTAGCTAACAATCTTGATTGAGCAATTTCTCGGTTACGCGACTGAGACCTTGTCTCATCAACGACAATACGGAGAACCGGACCATACTTTCGATTTATCCTCTCCTTGTCTTCCGCACCAATAACAGTCGATTCGTAAACGTTCCAAGTCAATTCAACTCTTGTATTTGCCTTATTCGCGTGCTGTCCACCAGGACCGCCAGATGGAGAAAACCGGACCTTCATTTCAGACTCAGGAATAACCAACCCCTTGAGGCTCTTTCTACTCATATTCCAAGAGTAGGTGGGAAAGAAGAGTATTGCTGGAATCACAAACGGCGATACCGGTATATCTATCGTCTCCCTGTAAGGAATTGATCTGATGTTTAACCTTTATATGTCTAATTGCCGCTTCTGAACGGTAGTGTCGGTCTATGCGAATTCTTGTAACCAACGACGATGGGATCGACTCTATAGGTCTTCATGTTCTTGCTAGATCCCTAGTTCCTTTCGGCGAAGTGATTATTGGAGCGCCCGATACTGAGTATTCAGGTGCTTCTTCCAGTTTCGGCCCATTACATTTAATCCGGCCAGAAATGCAAAAGGCCTACATCGATGGTGTTGAAGAGGCATGGGCCGTTAATGGCCCGCCAGCACTTTGTGTAATGTTTGCACGACTCGGAGCATTTGGCCCACCATTCGATCTAGTTGTTTCTGGGATAAACCCAGGAGCAAATGTCGGTAGATCTGTTTATCACTCAGGCACTATAGGAGCTGCTTTAACTGCTCGTAATGGGGGGATAACTGGAATAGCTGTCAGTCAAGCAGTCGATGAAGGTGGATATTTGGGACAGGGACTTGAACTGATGCTAAAAAATCAAAAGTGGCACTCAGCAGCGGAAGCAGCCGCTATCGCTGTCTCTTGCCTCGTAGATAAGCCCCTTCCAGACCCAGAAGTACTAAATATAAACGTCCCGAATCTCGAAATAGATGACATCAAAGGGTGGGTAGATACAGAAGTAGGCACCAATTTAATCAGATCAATGTCTGCAGTATCAGTAGAACCAAAATTAGGGCATGAAGGAACATACCACTTAAAAATGAGTTGGGGAGACAGACTTCCGGACCCTCCAATTGAAACTGATGTTGGCGCGGTATCGAGCGGTTACATATCACTTTCGTGGCTAAGCCGACTGTCCAGAGAAGATCCGCCAACCGGAAGCTCGATCGAAGAAGCATTCACCGAGAAATTTTTATCATGAGTTTTTCTTCAAATTGGCTCGAATAAAACCGCTAAATATGGACTCTCTCGCTTTTTGGATGCTAATTTCCTTCTCTAAGAAAAGATAGGAAAGTTATGAAAATAGCAGTTATGTACCAGTCGCTTCGAGGCGGGACAAGACGCGCCGCTGATACGATCGCAAATAGCTTCCAGAGCTTAGGCGCTAGTGTAGGGATCTACCCTGTCACTAACATCGATGCCCAATTTATTTTAGATGCTGACCTATTAGTTATCGGAACATGGACTGACGGGCTGTTCGGCATTGGAGCAAAGCCAGCTCAGATAGGAAAGTTGAACGCTCTTCCGGATATCTCTCAGAAAAAAGCATCACTATTCATCACATACGAAATCAGCCCTACAAAATCGTTACAACAATTTGAGGAATGGGCTCAAGATCGAGGAGTTGACTTAGTGCACAAGCAAAGCTTCAAGGTGCGTGGACCATTTAGTAAAGATATCTCATCTGAAGTAGATGATTTCACTCAGAGGTCTATTGAGGCTATTACTCCCACAGATGTCGGGTCGGGATAGGACCAGGCCTAACGGAAAGTGACCTGCTGTAAATCATCTTCTAGTCTCTATATATGAAAAATCCAAGAAAGAAAGCAAGAGATCTAGGGCCAGATGATTTTGTCTGGGATTACTTCTCACGAAGCCCAGAAGATTCGATGGCAGCTAGAGTCTATGCAGCAGAAGCTACAGGCTACGATGCTATCGGTATTCATCTTGGGGGGTGGGCCTCTATGAAGGGTCGCCCTAGTGAGATAGAAAAATTCGATCAAGCGCTTGAAGAAACTGGCATCCCGTTAGCTAACATCGAGACGCTGAGAGGTTGGGCGTCACCGAATGAGCCCGACTCAAAATGCTTACAAATGGAACAAGAAGTTTGGGGCATAGCTGAAAAATACGAATCTCGATACGTTCAAGTGATCGGAAACTACACCGGAACGATAGAAGAAGCGGCTGAAGGTTTTGCTAGCCTGTGCGACAGAGCTGCGGATCATGGACTCCTAGTTGGTCTGGAGGCCGTTCCAGAAATGACAAACATTGAAACGCTTGGATCGGCATACGAAATTGTTGAAAGAGCGAATAGAGATAATGGAGGCCTGTGTTTTGATAGCTGGCACTTGACCCGCTCTACAAACAACGTGAACGATTTAGAGGTCATTCCAGGCGAAAAAATTCTTTCGACTCAATGGAATGACGGCCCGCTTGAGAAGGTTTTTGATGATTACTACACGGATACCCTAAGTACTCGCCTTCCACCTGGTCAGGGAGAATTCTCTTTAAAGGAAATGATTGTGGCATTTCGATCTATCGGCTCTCCAGCCCCAGTTGGAATTGAAGTTCCATCAAAAGAGTTATGGGAGTGTCCGATCTTGGATGCTGCCGCAGCAAGCATTCAAGGAATGAAATCTCTCCTCGAGAAACATCGGTGACCTTGCTAGGCTTCTTTTCGCACTGCTGTAATTAGAAAGATATTCTCTTATTCATAATGACTTGGAGGGGAAATGCCAAAACTATTAGACGAAATTGTTGCTGCTCGGGGTGATGAGTTAGCCCTTGCTGATGAATTTGGAAGGACTACGTGGTCAAAACTTGATGAACGGACTCGGCGTCTAATCAACGCATTTAAGGGAGCATCTATCGGGCCCGGAGACACAATAGCGTTGATGATGGGAAACCGAAGAGAGTGCTTCGAGATTTTTCAAGCTGCAGCTCATCTCGGAGTCACATATGTTCCTGTCAACTGGCATTGGGTAGCTGATGAATTGGCTTACGTGCTTGATGACGCAGATGCAAAGGCTCTGCTCGTTGGACATCGGTTCTTAGAAATTGCTGAGGAAGCTTTGAGTGATACGAGATCTCAGGGAGTGCAACTCTCTCTTGCTGTTGGTGAGAGCTCTTCAGGACAGTTAAACGATTATGAGGAGTTTGTATCCAGCGGAGATACGACTGATTTACCTGCAGATAAACAACTACTGGGGGGTCCGATGTTTTATACATCAGGAACTACTGGTAGGCCAAAGGGTGTTCGAGGGGTATTAACTGGGGGGGATACGATTCCGACTGAAGTGATGCAATTGATTGGCTCGAGTATGGGAAGTTATGTGCCGCATGGAGGGCGGTCGCTTTTAGTAGGTCCGGTGTACCACTCGGCGCAATGGGCTTTCACATTCATGCCAATGGTAAATGGCTCTTCAGTAGTCATGCGACACAAATTTGATGGGGCGGAAGCCGTCAAGCTGATAGACGAAGAGAAAATAACCAATATTCATCTTGTACCTACGCAATTTAAGCGAATGTTGGATATCAGATCTGAAGATAAGGAGAGTTTCTCTGGGGATTCGCTTGAAGCTGTATGGCATGGAGCTGCCCCTTGTCCTCCTCCTTGGAAAAAAGCGATGCTCGATTGGTTTGGGCCGAAAATCCATGAGTACTACGGATCTACTGAGGGGGCATTCATTTCAAATATTCTTGCTGACGACTGGATTAGGAAAGAGGGTTCGGTAGGAAAACCTGTAGAAACCATCGAAGTTATTATTATCGACGATGACGGTGAACGAATTGAGAAACCAAATGAGCCAGGGATTCTCTATTTTAGAAATCTGATGGGGATGGGGTTTGAATATCATAAGGCCCCAGAAAAAACTGCGGAAGCGCACCTTGAACCGGGAGTGTTCACAACTGGAGACATCGGCTATCTAGATGAAGAGGGGTATCTCTGGCTATCTGACCGAAAAATCGACATGATTATTTCTGGAGGAGTGAATATTTATCCAGCGGAAATTGAAGCAGTAATAGCTGAACATCCTGGAGTCGCTGACGTCTCAGTAATCGGCGTACCAAATGAGGAATACGGTGAAGAAGTCAAAGCAGTTGTTGAATGTTCTGAAGGGCATCAGGGCAACGATGAGTTTTCAAAAGAGCTTCTACTATTATGTGATCAAAAACTAGCAGGCTACAAAAGGCCAAAGTCAATCGATTTCGTAAGCCAACTTCCAAGAACAGGAACCGGTAAAATTCTAAAACGAAAACTCCGTGAACCATACTGGGAAGGATTAGAACGAAGCATTTGAAAGCTTATTACTATGGAAAACAGCAACCGCCATATTCCATCTAGTTTTACTGATAAGTCAGTTACTCGTACCGGACCCAAACAGCAGCTTGGTCACGAAAAGCTGATAGCTCATACTGATCGCCTAGAACAACAGCTTTGGGAAGTAACTGATGACGTCTGGTGTCTAGTAGGAAATGGTCTTTCAAATCAGACTTTCGTCAGGGGGCCAAAAGGAATAATTGCGATCGACACTGGAGAGTGTTACGAGGAAATGGCTGCTGCCCTGAAGCTCCTTCGTGAAAAGACAGACGAGCCGATAGCAGGAATTATTTACACACACTTTCACTATGTCGATGGGACTAGAGCCATTCTCGAAAAACAAGAAACCTCTGATATCCCGATTTGGGGGCATGCAAAAATTGAGCAAAACCGGAGAAAGTACGGGATGGAAGTCAGCGCAGTTGCTGCAAGAGGACTCGTGTACCAATTTGGAATGGCGCTGCCGAAAGATGGGCCAGATAGCATCATTAACGCTGGACTTGGCCTTGCATTCCGCAACAGTGATCACGCTCCGTACTCACCTGCTTTTGTCAAGCCGACGAATACATTTACAGAGTCACAGCAAATTGAACTCGCAGGATTGCAAGTACAGCTAACACCAGCACCATCTGATGCAGACGACTCAATAACAATCTGGTTTCCCGAACTGGAACTTTGCATCAATAATCTCGTCTGGCCAGCTTTCTTCAATATTTTCGCGATCAGAGGAGAAGAGTACCGAGACCCTCGAATGCTTCTAGATGGTCTAGATCACATACATGCGTTAAGGCCTACTCATCTAATTGGAACCCATGGGCCACCATTGTCAGGGAAAGAGACAATCAGTAATGAGGTAACGAATTACCGCGATGGAATCCAATTCTTATGGGACCAATCAGTTCGCGGGATCAATCTGGGATTGACAAGCACTGAATTGACAAAATTCGTTCAGCTGCCTGACCACTTTCAGAATTCATACCTCACTTCCCAGCTTTACGGTGTCGTCGAGCACCATGTACGTCAAATATATTCAGGGTTACGAGGGTGGTTTGATGGGGATGAAGCTCATCTTTTCCCTTCTGAACCAGCCGAGAGGGCAGAAAAATTGATAGACGGATTTGGTGGAAGAGAACAAGTTAGAAAACATATCAAGAAAGCGATTGAAAACGATGATCTACGTTGGGCCATAGAACTCTGCTCTTGGCTTGTCAGACCAACTCAAAAGCCGCTTCTTGACTTTGATGCAGCGTCACAAGAGGACCAGAATCTTCTTGCTGATTGCCTGAGGAAAGTTGCCCAACGAACAACTTCAGCCAATGTTCGAAACTGGTGTTTAACACGGGCTTTAGAGAGGGAAGGGGCATTAGATCTTAGCCGGCATCGCACTCACCGGTTCGCAGAACACGTAGTTCTCAGCAATCCTCCCTCCTCGTCTGTCTCCGCCCTGAAAGTACTTCTAATCCCTGACCTTGCAAAGGGTTACGAAGCCGAAATGCTGTGGAAATTCTCAAATGGCGAGAAAGCTGGGCTACTTATCAGAAATCAGGTAGCAGTACCAACGAACGGGGAGGACGCAAGTATCGGCATTACTTTAAGCCATGAAACGTGGGCTAAATTACTTGGACGAAAAATAACTCTGTCTGAAGCCCTGTCATCTAACATACTTTCAACCAATGTTGATATAACCGAAGTACTGTCATTCTTCGCAATGTTCGACCATGAGAGCTTAAATCAATGACCAATCTTCCACATGCCACGCCAAAGTTCCAAGGAGAGATCGGACGACTAGTAGAAGATTCGGCCCCAGTCCCCCTTGAAAATTTCAAAGCACCAGAAAAAGCCCCGAATATTCTACTAATCATGCTTGATGATGTGGGTTTTGGAAGTCCCGAAACGTTCGGAGGTCCGATACCCATGCCAGCCGTTGAGCGCATATCTCGTGCTGGGCTTCGCTTCAACCAGTTTCACACTACTGCATTATGCTCTCCTACTCGAGCTGCTCTACTCACCGGACGAAATCATCATTCAGTCCACATGGGTGGCATCACTGAGATTGCAAATAGTTTTCCCGGCTATGACAGTGCTATCCCTCCAGAAACCGCATCAATAGCAAAGATTCTAAAAGAAAACGGCTACTCAACAAGCTGCTTCGGAAAATGGCATCTGACACCCTCTTGGGAGCAAAGCCCCGCAGGCCCCTTCGACCGGTGGCCAACAGGAATGGGCTTTGAAAGGTTCTATGGAATTCTTGGTGCAGAAGCATCTCAATGGGAGCCAGCAGCTATCGATCAAACCACCCCTATCGAACCCCATATAGGAAGGGACGACTATCACCTGACTGAAGACCTAGCAGATCAAGCAATAAAATGGATCCACCAACAAAAAGCATCCGCTCCAGAAAAACCATTCTTTTGTTATTTCGCCCCTCCGGCAGTCCACGCACCTCATCACGCTCCAGAAGAATGGATTGAAAAATTCTCAGGAAATTTTGACGGAGGATGGGACAAGCTGAGAGAACATATTTATTCACGCCAGATTGAACTTGGTATAGTCCCTCCAGATACACAATTAACGTCCCGACCTGATGAGATTCCTAGCTGGGATTCCTACCCTGAGCGATATAAGCCTGTAGCCGCCCGATTAATGGAAGTTTTCGCTGGCTTTCTGGCACATACAGATGCTCAAGTAGATCGCATACTCGATGCTATTGATGAAATCGGCTGCACTGATGACACTTTCATAATCTATATCACAGGAGATAATGGGGCATCAGCAGAAGGAACTATAAATGGGGCCTGGTCGGCACCATCATTCCAAAATGGTGTTCACGAGGACCCGGAATGGCTTCTGGAGCATATCGACGACTTCGGCACTCGCCACTGTGAAAACCACTTTAACGTCGGCTGGGCTTGGGCGCTCGATACTCCGTTCAAATGGATGAAACAAGTTGCTTCACATTTCGGGGGAACGCGAAATGCTATGGTCATGAGCTGGCCAGCCGGTATACATCAAAGTGACGAACTGAGAAACCAATTCCATCATGTGATTGATATTGGCCCTACCATTCTTGAAGCTGCAGGGATTGAATGGCCCGACAGTGTCAATGGGATCAAACAAGACCCTATCGATGGCGTCTCAATGCAGTATTTGTTCGATAACCCTTCCGAGAAGAGCCACCGACAGACTCAGTATTTTGAGATACTTGGCAATAGGGCTATCTACCATGAAGGGTGGATAGCTTCTTGTTTTCACGGGCGCCTCCCATGGATTCGGCTTCAAGGCCTTGAATTTGATGGGGATCAAGAGATTTGGGAGCTCTACCATGTAGAGAATGACTTCTCTCAAAGTAACGACTTAGCAGAATTTGAACCTGAAAGGCTTTTGGACCTACAAAGATTGTTTGATGTTGAAGCAAGAAAGCACGGTGTGTACCCCCTTCGAGATGCTGGGTTAATGCGCCGAGGGGGTCTTCGAGTTCCTTCGTCGTTAGGTGGGCGACGAAAGATGCGGTACACAAGTGCTCACGTGCGAATGCCAGAAAGTTCAGTTATTAATTTAAAGAACGCAAGCTATCTTATTACTGCTGAAATCGTGGTGCCCGATGATGGCGCCTCAGGAGTTATTGCTTGCCAAGGCGGGAATATGTCTGGCTGGGCGCTATATCTTGATCCGTCCGGGAATGTGACATACCACTACAACTGCTTTGGACAGTATCTGACGACACTCTCGGCTAATGAAAAGCTAGAAGGAGGCCAACATCAAGTTCTTCTAAAATATGACCATGATGGGGGGTTTGGTGCCGGTGGCGAAGCTTATTTATTCGTTGATGGCAAAAAGGTAGATCAGGGAAGGATTAATAGAACGGTTCCGTTGGTTTTTTCCATCAGCGGAGAAACTTTCGATGTAGGTGTCGATACTGGGGCCCCAGTTGGGCCGTACGAGAGTGGATTCCCGTTTACTGGAGAAATTATAGAAGTTGTGCTTGAGCGGATAGGTAAAAGGGATGATGCAACAACTAAAATGATGAAGGAAGGGATGTTGGACGCCGGACTTAGGACGCAATAAGTCTATGGTTCCCCAAATTCTACAATAAGAGGCGCATGATCACTTGGCCGCTCTGCGCGTCTAGCCATACGATCCACAGAAACTCCCTTAAGCCTCTCAAACATTGTTTCTGAACCTAAGGCTAAATCAATACGTAATCCTCTATCTTCATCTAGCTTCGATCGATAATTCCACCATGTGTAGCTGGGGTCATCCCCATCCCACTCTCGGGCCAAATCGAAAAACCCTAAGTCTAAGAGGGCTTCTATTGCAGCTCTTTCAGGAGCGCTGGCATGAGTTCGATGCTTCCAACGACGAGGGTCATAAATATCTAGATCGGAAGGTGCAACATTAAAATCTCCAGTGACAACAGTTGGATTTTTAGCTGCTTTAGCATTGATCAAATCTCCTCGCAGACGCTCGAACCAAACTAACTTAAACAAATAGTGAGGATCATCAAGAGCTCGGCCATTAGGGGCGTAGATAGACCACACTCGGACTCCGCCACAATCGGCCGAAATACTTCGTGCTTCATTAAAAGGTTCGGATTGAGCACCGCGAAAACCTCGGTGGACTTTTTTTAAACCGATCCGTGACATGATTGCAACTCCATTCCAGTGATTCAATCCATGATGAGCGACTTGATAACCGATACTTTCAAATGCATCAAATGGGAAATCATCATCAGTGCACTTAGTTTCTTGAAGGCAACAGACATCTGGGCGTTGATCAGCCAGCCATTCGGCCACCAAATCGGATCTCGCCCTGATAGAGTTCACATTCCACGTAGCTACCTGCATAAAGGGAACGCTATATCAATTAATGCACAACATGCAGCATTGGTCGTTAGATGGCATACTTAACTGATAGAAATTGAGGAGAAGCATGGGTGAAAGAGTACCTATAGAAGAAGGACTATTTACTTGGCCTTCAGATGAACCGAAACTTATAGGGTCAATCTGCCTCGATTGTGGAGCCATAGTCTTTCCGGCACAGTCTGGATGCCCACGATGCACTTCAGATAACACAGAGAAAAAAGAACTGGGTACACGCGGAAGCTTATGGACATGGACTATCCAGGGCTTCCCTCCGAAATCCCCTCCCTACCAAGGAGATACGGAAAACTTTGAGCCCTTCGGAGTTGGCTACGTTGAGATCCATGATGAAGTCAAAGTAGAGACACGACTAACGGTCGCCGAAAAGGAAAAACTAAGCATCGGCATGGAGATGGAATTAACTTTTGTCCCCCTCTATATCGACGAAGATGGAAATGAAGTAATTACGTTCGCTTTCGCCCCAGTAGAGGGCTAGATATTGCAAGGAGAAATTAAATGAGTAAACCCGAAGTAGCAATTGTAGGCATCGGCATGCATCCGTTTGGAAGAACTCCAGAAAAAACTGGGCAGGAGCAGGGTGTGTACGCAGTTCGTGAAGCACTTAAAGATGCTGGAGTTGAGTGGAAAGATATTCAATTCGCTTTTGGTGGAAGCCAAGCCGCAGGGGCCGCTGACACTATGGTTTCAAAATTGGGGCTCACTGGTTTGCAGTTTATAAACGTTGCCAACGGCTGTGCTACTGGAGGGTCAGCTCTTTTTTCTGCCTACAACACCATCGCTTCTGGAGCTTTCGATCTTGGAATCGCAGTGGGATATGACAAGCATGAGAGAGGTGCGTTTAGAGTAAACACCCGTTCACATGGACTTGGAGACTGGTATGGAAAACAAGGACTTGCACTTACCACCCAGTTCTTCGGCATGAAGATCAACCGGTATATGGAAAAGTACGATATAAGCCATAATACTCTCGCGAAAATCTCAGCAAAGGCTTTCCGTAACGCTGAGCACAATCCAAATGCTTGGAGAAGGCAACCGTTCAGCGAGGAACAAATACTTGAGTCAGAGATGTTGAGCTACCCTCTCACAAAATTCATGTTCTGTTCTCCAGCTGAAGGTGGAGTAGCTCTTATCCTTGCTCGAGCCGATCAAGCGCACAAATATACTGACACTCCTGTATATCTCAACGCTGCTGTCGTTCGAAGTCGCAGATGGGGTTCATTTGAGGTAATGGCTCCGTGGATTGCCCTTGATGATGCTGCTGGCCCCACTGTAGATACCTCAAAAGCTGCCTTCGAAATGGCAGGAATAGGCCCGGAAGATATAGACGTTGCTCAACTGCAGGATACTGAAGTAGGCGCTGAAATCATGCATATGGCCGAGAATGGATTTTGCGAACATGGTGAGCAAGAGAGAATGATTCAACAGGGTGAAACAGAAATCGGTGGAAAGCTTCCCGTGAATACTGACGGAGGGTGCTTAGCTAATGGAGAGCCAGTTGGCGCTTCAGGATTACGGCAAGTACACGAAAATGTTCTGCAACTCCGAGGAGCTGCTGGAAAACGCCAGGTTCCCAATGACCCTAGTGTGGCATACACGCACGTATACGGTGCTCCAGGAATAAGCGGAGTAACCATACTCAGTAAATAACTAGTATCGACGAAATTTTTCCCAAGTTACTGTTAATGTTCAGCGCCCCAAAAGAAATGGCGGACTGGGCACTCTTCCCACAAGTGGGCATATGCCGTCATGGCCTTATTGAGTACTTTTTCCCCTACCGGACCGTACTCATGATCCGTTCCCAATTATTTCCGTTTTCTATCCAGCTTTCCAAACAAGGCGACCACCCATTCCCATCCCTTTTAAGATCACTGCCTTTGATGGCACAATTGACATGAATGCTACATCAGGGGATTCTGTTGGACCTCCGGGCGCGAAAGCATTTAAGTCATAGTCAAAAACACCTTCCCAGAGCCGCTGTTTTGTTTCAAGATCTGCAAATAATTCTGCATGCCCCCAAATAATCAAACTGTCAAAATTTGTCTCCGGGCCTACTTGCCAATGGCACGACACAACTGGCGCCGTCTGTATGTTCTTAGCTTTGACTGAATCAACGCCAACCATAATCCATAGAATTTGCTGCTCCCAGCAAGGATGCACAGGAGTTACATAGGGTGTGCCTGATGGACTAACGGTCCCGATATGAGCCCATTCGCCTAACTTTTTAGATTCTTCGATTACCTCTTGGAGATTCATATCAACACAATACCTCTAAATCTCAATGATTTCCTAAGAGGTTCTTCAAGCCACCAAACCGATCGATCCGTCTACGTCGAGATCTACTGGACGACCAATATATTCCTCTTTCATCATCTCAGCCATAAGGAATTCGTCATCTGTCGTCGTTAGCGCCCTTCTTCCGTCGCTCATAAGAGACGAGATTAGGGCTATCTCGGGCCCCTCACGGTTGTGCATTACCGTGTACGCTTCGATGGTCGCCTGACCCTTTGGATTTTCATCGACTTCTCTCAAAGGGTTCTTGTCTATTTCTGACTGGACATTTACTCTTCTAAAGGGCTTTGAAGGAGGAGTAGGGCCGTAAATCCCGCATGCCTGCTTTGTCGCATAACCACCGTTTGCATGCACATAACCCATTTCGCCCGTTTCACGAATAGCATCTACAGTGCTTGCGATGGCATGGATCACATAACTGTTCATTGGGCCTCCGAAAAACGGCAATCCCCCCGTCGTTGTGACAACTCGATCAGACGAAATCCCAAGTTCGTTCATGATCAACTGAACACAGGAAGGGAAACAAGAATACAGGTCCATGTGCCCTACTTCGTCAACGGAAAGTCCCGCCAGCTCAAAACATCGTTGACCTGTAATCCGCATGGCTGGGGATTCATGAAAGCTCTCTCTTTGAGAAAATAAATACGATGCATTGCCATCGGTTGCTACATGAGGGAAAACCCACCTGTCACGGCTAATACCAAGCATTTGGGCTTTCTCCACGGAGCACACAATTATCGCTCCACCATAATCGACAAATGAATTTGCATTCATGGATTTCGTGTATGGGTACCCAACCATTCGATTCGATGGGCTTGGCGTCTTGATCTCTTCTGCTGTCATTGGGGATCTCACCCAAGCGAATGGATTAGAAACGGCGACCTTATTAAATCCCTCCCACAAAGCCGCTATACGGTCCCGATGCTCCTGATGAGTTTCCCCCAACGAAAACCGAATAGCAGATTCAAATAAGGCATATATCTGCGTGGGCATATAGAACCCGCTATCACGTTCATGCTCGGAAGACATGGGGATATTCTCGCCATATGGAGTTGCAGGGTCTAGCTCTTTTTCACTTCCGTCTCTTGAGAGTTCAAGACCGAGCTTCTTTAGTTTGTTTTTGCTATAAACAGCTTCCCCTCCGGTAATGACTGCAACATCAATCTGGTTAGCTGCTATGAGTTCACAAACTTCACTAACACACGCTTGAGGCATGTTCCCCCCCATTGCGGTTAAAAAGGTTCGTGCTTGAGGAGATCCGATGGATTCTGAAATCAATCGACCTGGATCTGGATACCTCCACATGCCCCCTATGACAAGCATTTGATCTATCGAGTTCAACAGTGACGGGCAACCAGCGTCACCAGCGGCTAAGCGAACAGCTTCTTCCATCAAGCGATATTGCTCGAGTGCGGACGTAACATCATCGAGCTGCTGCTTATATTGCCCTACTCCAACGATGATAGGAAGCCGCTTATCTAATTTTTCCATTGTTAACTCATTAGATCATGCACGAAACGCACAAGATCTACCCCGCCCGAAACAAGCATGGTATCTACAACGGATTCTTCCCACATTGCTAGTTCATCCTTGATCTTGTCGGGAGGGCCTAGAAGCGATATGGCCTCCACCATGGATGTCGGTACTGCTGCTATCGCATCTTTCTTGTTACCTTCTAGGTACAAATCTTGAATCTTCTCACATTCTGCTTCGTACCCCATCCTCGCAAATACGTCGTAATGGAAGTTCTGGCCTTTCGCCCCCATTCCTCCAGCGTACAGAGCAATCATCGGACGCAAGAAATCTGCACATGCCTCTACATCTTCGCCAGGAATGACTGTCACTGTGCAAGCTACTTCAAAATCTCCCCAGCCATGTCTTCCAGCTACATCAAAGCCATTTTGAAGAGCATTTTTGTAGAAATCATTATCTTTCGGAGCGAAAAAGAGCGGTAACCACCCATCACAAATCTCTGCAGAAAGGGCGACATTCTTAGGCCCTTCGGCGGCTAGATAAATAGGGATATCATTTCGTAATGGATGCACGGTTGACTTGAGGGGCTTTCCCAACCCTGTTCCTTCTGGGAAGGGCATAGAGTAATGTTTCCCTTGAAACTCAACCGGTTCTTTTCGAGCAACAATAGAGCGGACGATCTCAACAAATTCTCGTGTTCGAGCTAACGGCCGGGGGTAGGGTTGCCCGTACCATCCTTCAACAACCTGCGGTCCCGAAGCTCCTAGACCAAGAATGAATCTCCCCCCACTCAAGTGATCCATCGTGATCGCTGCCATTGCCGTCGCAGCTGGGGTTCTTGCTGACATTTGCATGATCGCTGTGCCGAGTTTGACATTCTTAGTATTCGCCCCCCACCATGCCAGCGGACTTAAGGCATCTGATCCATATGCTTCTGCTGTCCAGATATGCTCGAATCCAAGCTTGTCACACTCGGCTATGACCTTTTCAACCCCATCTGGAGGACCGGCACTCCAATATCCAGTGTTATATCCAAGTTTCATATCTGTCTCCTTATCTCAATAGCAAATATAGCTGCAGCAATTGATCTTAAAGCTTTCCTAGACTATCAAGGTCCACGATAGGTAAAACAATCGTATTACTGCTAAACAGCATTAAAGGAGAGGACGATATGGCTGACAATAATGACCACTACTCTGAGATTGCTATGCTGGTCCACAGATACGCGGATGCAGTAGTGCATCGAAATGGTAAACAATGGTCTTCTACATGGGCAGAGGACGCGGTTTGGGACCTTGGAGGTGGAAGACTCGTTGAAGGCCTAGAAGCAATAAAGGAGCTCTGGTACGGAGCTATGCAGGGTTTTGAAGCGACCATCCAAACTGTCCTCAACGGCGGTGTAGAGATTGATTCGTCCGGCGATACCGCCACTGGTCGATGGTATATCCAAGAACAGGTAGTTCGCTCAAATGGAGATAGGGGTATCCTTATGGCCCACTATGACGATATGTATGTTCGAACTGCTGAAGGTTGGAAGTTCAGCCGAAGATTCCTGCAACCTCATTATGCTGGGCCCCATGATCTATCCGCAGAGTTTCTATGCTCTGCAGAGAAGTTGAAAGAAAGAAACGTAGAAGGAGTAGACGTATGAAAGTAGATGGCGGATTAGGAATGGGGTTTTCTCCAAATATCGCTGAAATCGCCCAAGAAGCAAAATCTCAGGAGGATCGAGGGTACGACGGAATCTGGACAGCTGAAACAAGCCACGACCCGTTTCTTCCGTTAGCGATAGCTGCAGAACATACGGAAAAATTGGAAATCGGAACAGCGATAGCTGTAGCTTTCGCCCGAAACCCGATGGTGCTTGCGAATATCGGCTGGGATCTTCAAGCATTAAGTAACGGAAGATTCAATCTTGGTCTTGGAAGCCAAATTAAGCCACACATCACAAAACGCTTCAGCATGGAATGGTCTAAGCCAGCTGCAAGGATGCGTGAAATGATTTCAGCAATGCACGCTATCTGGGATTCATGGCTTAACGGAACAAAGCTTGACTTCAGAGGTGACTTCTACACTCACACACTCATGACACCATTCTTTGCCCCTAACAAAGCAGACTTGGATGACTTTGGACCTCCTAAAGTCTATTTAGCTGCAGTAGGCGGCCTTATGACTCAGGTAGCTGGCGAAGTATGTGATGGTATTATCTGCCATGGTTTCACAACTGAAAAATACCTCCGCGAGGTAACAATCCCAAATATCGAAGAAGGAAGAAAAAAGGCCGGAAAATCGTTGGATGACTTTTCTATCTCCGGCCCTTTCTTCGTTGTAACCGGCCAGAACGAAGAGCAAATGCAAAATGCTGAAACTGCTACTCGCCAGCAGATCGCTTTCTATGCGTCGACTCCTGCGTATCGGGGGGTTCTTGATATCCATGGATGGGGTGGCTTACAGGAAGAACTGAACCAGCTTTCGAAGCAAGGCGAATGGGTAAAAATGGGTACTCTCATAGACGACGAGATACTAAATACATTCGCTGTAGTTGCAGAACCTGACAAAGTCGCTCCAGAGCTAGAAAGAAGATATGGAGATGTGATAGATAGATTGAGCTTCTACGCGCCTGGACAAGCAAATCCTGAACAATGGCGTGAGGTTATGGAAGCATTAAAGAGCATCTAATCGCTTCGTGTGACGATAAACATTCACCTATGATCCCATCAACGGTCAGCGATATTTCCCCCGCCTGGCTCAACACTGTCCTACCTAAAGAGTTCGGAGAAATAGAGAGAATTGATTGGGTGGATGTTGGCGAAGGGGTTGGAATACTAGGAGAGGTAAGCCGACTTCTCCTGACATATCGCAAAGGCCAAACTGGACCGAAAACTCTTATCGCTAAATGCCAGTCACATGCAGAAGAAAACGTTTCTCTTTGTGTCTCTATGGGGTATTACTCCCGTGAAGTTAACTTCTACAAACATTGTCAAGACAATTTCCCCGTTCCGACACCTCGTAGTTTCTTCTCAGATATTCATGAGGCTGGGACTCCATTTACAATCTTGCTTGAGGAGATCTCGAATGCAGACGTAATGGATCAAACGTTCGGAGCAGGAATACAAGAAACAGCATCTGTCTTCTCGCTACTAGCAAAACTGCATGCACATTATTGGGAGACAGATGAGCTATACGCATTAGATTGGCTCCCGCCGATGAATAATCCGATGTATAAAACATCTCAGACTCTAGCTAGAAGTCTCATAGATAAGTTTAAGACTGATTGGTCTGGGAAAGTAGATTCTGAGACTTTGGAAGCAATTGAGGCATTCATACCCAGATATCCCGAATTCCTTGATTGGGCGGTTCGTTGTGGGAACCAAACTTTTATTCATAACGACGCTCGATGCGAGAACTATATGTTCAGCCAAGATGGATCGATCTTTATGATTGATTTCCAATATTGCACTCGCTTCTGGGGCGCCTGGGATATTTCTAATTGGTTAAGTGCTTCTATGAAGATCGAAGATAGAAAAGAACACGGGCATGAACTTGTCAACCATTACCACAACGAGCTGGTCGATAATGGCGTGGAGAACTACTCGCTTGACCATTGCTGGCACGATCTGAAAGCAAGCCTTGTGGTTCAGGCCTACAATCAAATAATCGATAATGATCTTGACTATTCTAATGAGCGTGGACAACGACTTTTGGAGGAATGTATCCTTCGGACATTTTCAGCAGCATCTGACTATGAAATTGCGTCATTTTTAAAAGGAGCGAATTTCTGATGGCAAGAATTGTCCTTACAAACGATGACGGAGTGAGCTCTTCTGGGATCCATGCTTTGGCAATAGCCCTCGATCAAGAGGGTCACGACATTGCCGTCGTTGCGCCTTCAGGTGAGAGATCCGGGTGGGGTGCTGGTGTGGGAACTCTCGATGATGGAGCGGAATTTGCAGTCGAACAATACGAAATTCCAGAATATGAACATATTAAAGCGTGGGGGCTAGATGGACCGCCGGCATTCTGTGTCTTATCTGCAATGCTTGGAAGATTTGGGGAACCGCCGGAGTTAGTTATTTCGGGAAGCAATGATGGAGCAAATTGCGGTCGCGGGATTCTTCATTCCGGAACTGTAGGCGCAGCAATGATTGCGCAGAATTTTGGCATCTCAGGTATCGCTGTTAGTCAAAAACGGAATGGGAAGCCTATGTTATGGGAAACGAGTGGCGAAGTTACAGTTGCTGCTGTTCAACAGATTCTTGAGGTTCCTCGGAAAACTGTGTGGAATATCAATATTCCAAATGAGCGAACGGATTCGTTACGGGGAGTTCGCTGGGGAAGGATTGCTGCTTTTGGAACGACAAAAACATCGCTTGAGGAAATTCGACCTGGGACCCTCAGGATAAAAGTCACTCCAAGAGACGTTGAGTTAAGTCCGGATACAGATACCGCTTTGGTTGATGCAGGGTATGTCTCAGTAACTGGACTGGTAGGGTTCCGAACGGATGGATTGGAAACTCCAAATATTGTTACTTCCTTGGAAGAATCTATACTCTCCTAAGGTAGAAAAGGAAAAGTATGGAACGAACTATTTTTGAATCAGAGCACCATTTGTTCCGAGAGTCGTTCAGACAATTTGTTGATAGAGAAATAGTTCCGAACAATCAGACCTGGGAACAGAAAGGTATCGTGGATCGTTCTTTGTTTGAAACTGCCGGATCGAACGGTTTTCTAGGCATTGACATTCCTCAAGAATACGGAGGAGGTGGGATCGCGGATTACCGCTTTAATCAAATTATGCAAGAGGAATTTGATATGGCTGGGGTTGCTGCGGCAGCTTCTGGGCTGGGGTTACATAACGACATATGTATCCCATATTTCTTAGAGTTCTGTTCTGTTGAACAACGGGAAAGGTGGCTACCGGGCTTGACCAGTGGTCAGTACATCACTGCAATAGCTATGTCAGAGCCAGGAACTGGTTCCGATCTAGCAGCGATCTCAACTACGGCCACTAAGGATGGGGATTCGTTCGTACTAAATGGTGCAAAAACTTTTATTTCGAATGGCATTATTAGCGATCTGGTGATTGTGGCGGCAAAAACAAATCCTGAAGCCGGACATAGAGGAGTGTCGCTACTAGTTGTCGAAAGAGGGATGGAAGGCTTTGAACGAGGACGCAACCTTGACAAAGTTGGAAGACATAGTCAGGACACTGCGGAGCTTTTCTTTACAGATGTTCGGGTTCCAGCTGAAAACCTTTTAGGAGAAGAGAATAAGGGGTTCTACTATATGATGTTCAACCTTCCTCAGGAAAGACTGAACATTGCCATCTCGGCAGTTGCGGGAACACAATACGCCTTTGATCTGACTTTGCAGTATGTGAAGGAACGACAGGCGTTTGGACAACCAATTGGGAGCTTTCAAAATACACGTTTCAAGATGGCTGAGATCTCTACTGAACTAGAACTTACGTGGGCGTTCATTGACAAATGCGTGCTTGCTCACAACCTTAAAAACCTCACCGCAGATGAAGCTGCTATGGCTAAATGGTGGGCAACTGAGCTCCAGAAGCGAGCTATCGATCAATGCCTTCAGTTCTTTGGAGGATACGGATATATGGATGAATATCCGATTTCACGGTTGTGGCGCGACGGTAGAGTGCAAAGTATTTATGGTGGAACGACGGAAATTATGAAAGAGATTGTAGGAAGAGGCCTTGGCCTTTAGACCTACTCTGTAAAGAAGCCCCCATCTGGGTGCAAAATCTCACCTGTGAAGTAACTAGATTCATCACTACATAGAAATAATGCCGCACTAGCAATTTCAGCGGGCTCGCCCCTTCGCCCTAGAGGGATCATTGCGTTAAACGCAGCAGTTTCGACTTCATCCATAAAATCAATAATTGCCGTCATGTGGGTGTTAATGAACCCTGGCCCTATCGAATTGACACGGATCCCTACTGGGCCCAGCATCCGTGCTGCTTTTTTCGTCATCATCCAAACTCCGGCCTTAGAAGTTGTATAAGCCAATGGTCCAGCATCAGGATGTTTCGCAGCAATACTCGCAATTGTGACAATTGAACCCTTTGTTTCCGATTCAAGCATTCGTGCAACGCAAGCCTGCATACCGAGCAACGTACCCTTAAGGTTCACGGCAAGCACTTTATCGAAGTGATCAGGGTCGCCTTCAACAAATTCCCACCCAGGCCGCTCTAAATAATCGGCTCGGTTAGCAACAACGTTCTTAATATCTGGTTCAATATCGCCGGAAACATAATTAGCATGGCTTATTCCCGCGGCTGTGACTAAGCAATCTAAGCCTCCAAAACTATCGACAGCTAAATTTGCCATTAATTCATTGTCTGCTCCGCTCGTCACATCAACACGGATGGGAATTGATTGACCACCTGCGTCAGTAATCATCTGTGAGGTTTCTTCTGCTTTATCTTCCTGAATGTCAGCAACAACTATTGACGCTCCCTGCTTTGCAAATAGCAGGGCAGTCGCCCTCCCAATGCCATTTCCGCCACCCGTTATTACGGCGACTTTGTTCGCTAGGCGACCCTCTTCCATATAATCCTCCACTCACTATGGCTCTTCCTATTAGATCAAAGAAGCCATTGAGAAACAAAACGAGTTACTCCGCAACGATGAACTATGGAACGATAAATACGATTCTTTTGGATTACAGCCAACTAAGACTATTGTCGTTCTATGGGTACCAAAAAAATTATCACCGTCTTAGAGCCTTCAGATGAGTACACGCATGAACCTGACGAGGCTAGTAACTATAACGAGTCAATGTACTTCAATACGTTTGACATCGAGAAGGAAATCGGCGGTTGGTTCCGCCTTGGAAACCGTGTCAATGAAGGGTACGCAGAAATGTCAATTTGCGTTTACTTACCGAATGGCAAGGTCGGATTTATGTTTGATCGGCCCCAAATTGCTGATAATGGTTCTATGAAAGCCGGAGGCTTATCAATAGAAGTTGTGAAACCTTTCGAAACCCTCCAGTTATCTTACTCTGGGAAAGTTTGCCTTCTTAACGACCCTAAGGAGATGGCGAATCCAAGGCAAGCTTTCAAAGAAAATCCCATAGTTGATTGTCATATTGACCTTGACTGGACTGGAATGTCTCCCATGTATGGCGGCAAGCCTGTGTATGAGGATGGCTCTGAAATAGAGACGAATGCTGAAGGCAGCTTTGCGAAAGCACACTATGAACAGCACGGGAGAATGGAGGGCGCTATAACAGTCGGCGACAACATACTTGAGATTAACGGTATGGGACTCCGAGATAAATCATGGGGAGCTCGTTACTGGCAATCAATCAGTTGGTATAGATGGCTTCCTATGGTCTTTTCACCTGACTTTGCCATGATGCTTTCAATCGTCAGCGCAGATGGTAGTGGCAAGAAAGTTCGGAGGGCCGGGATGGTTCTCGAAGGAGATGAGTACAAATTAATCGAAGATTGTAATATCGAGACGACTTGGGATAAATCTGATTACCAAACTGGGATGAAATGCTGGGCAAGAACAAACGAAGGCAAAGAGTATGAAATCGAGGGAGAAGTAATTTCCTTAATCCCGCTTCGCAATAGACGAAAGACTCCAGACGGTGAGAAACTCTTAACCCGAATTACTGAAGCAATGACAAAATACCGTTGTAATGGCGAAGTAGGAATAGGCATGAGCGAGTATCTAGATCAAATAAAGAATGGCCGCCCTGCAGGAAGAGACTTTGGTGGACAATAAGGGTGACTCTTTAGAAGCTTTTTTAATCGGAACGCTTTCTGAATCTCTAGGAGTAGTTTCTGTAAGCAACCTTGTTCGCCTCACGGGGGGAGCAAACAGGGAAACCTGGAGCTTTGATGCAGTAGATACTGAAAGAAACGCTTCAGAACTGATCGTGCAGGTAGATCGTGAAGGCCTTGACCGCCTCATTGGAACCTGCGCAAAGGAAGCCCAGATTGTAACCAAAGCTGCCGAATGGAAGGTTCCGGTAGCTACCGTTGTCGCAAGTTCAGATACACCCAACGCGCTAGGGCGGAGCTTTACCATTACTCGGAGAATCGATGGAGAAACAATTGCACGGAAGATCCTGCGAGATCAACAGTGGGAAACCGCTCGTTCGAAACTTGTTACAGACTGCGCAAAAGCTCTCGCAGCGATTCACTCCATCCCGTTAGAAGAACTGGATGGAATTGAACTGGTTAAGGACATTGATTCTTTAGCTTCGCTTGTTGAAATCTACGATGCCCTGTCTGACCCGCATCCAACTTTCGACTTGGCAATCCGATGGCTCGAAGCAAACCGGCCCGAACCACTCGGACCCTGCCTAGTCCATGGCGATTTCAGACTGGGGAATCTCCTCGTTGGTGAGGACGGACTGCGTGCTGTCCTTGATTGGGAGATAGCTCATATCGGTGATCCAGCAGCAGATCTAGGATGGATGTGTGTACGGGCCTGGCGTTTCGGAGGAAAAGGAAAAGTAGCTGGAATTGGGAGGTATAGGAACTTCCTCGATGATTACGAGACACAAAGCGGCACTCGAGTCTCTTTAGAAACGCTTCAATGGTGGGAAATTTTTGGAACCCTCCGCTGGGGAATCATTTGCCTACAAATGGGAGGGGATTTTCGGACAGGAAGAACTTCATCAATCGAGATAGCTACGATCGGACGACGGGTCGCAGAAAATGAATATGACCTTCTCTCCTCCCTTAAGGAACAACTATATGAGCTTGCATGAAGAGATGAATATGGCGCTACCCCCTCGAGGAAATAGTCCCTATGATGCCCCATCAGCACATCAACTTATCGAAGCGGTAAATCTCCTTATCTCTGAAGAAATAGGCGAAGAAATCTCCCCAACTCAAAAGTGGAAACTTCGAATAGCATCCAATGCATTAGGAATAGCCTCTAGAGAAATCCAAAACATTCGAGAAGATCGCAAAGCCCTCAGAAGCATTCTCGAAAGTTTGCAGATGGAAACCGAGAAAGACCTATCGGAAGCTATACGAGCCGGGGTATTTGACGACAGCCTCAAAGATATTCACGCCCAACTAGTTCCACTAGTCGACAAAAAAATTATGGTTGCAAACCCTTCATACCTCGTTGATACAAACGATCCATAGGTCAGCAGTGCAGAAAGTCAACGCTTCCATAAAGCCGTAGCTACAATAAAATACGATCTGAAGAAAGAAGTAGCTATCGATGGCCGATATAGCAGTAATAGGTGCGGGTTACGTTGGCTTGACAACAGGTACTTGTCTAGCCCACCTAGGCCACAACGTCACAATTGCCGATATTGACGAGATAAAAGTCCAAAAACTTAGCGAAGGTGAAGTCACCATCTTTGAACCGGGGCTATCAGGACTCCTGACCCAAGGGATTGAGAATGGAAACTTAAAATTCGTAGTAGGCGCGACCAGTGCTAGCCGAAATGCGGCGTTTCATTTTCTATGCCTTCCAACTCCTCCAAATCCAGACGGATCCACAAACATGGAATACTTCAATTCCGCTATCGAAGAGATCAAGGATATCCTTCCCCCAAATTCAGTTATTGTGAACAAATCCACGCTTCCAGTTGGTACCGCCTCACAACTCAAAAAGCAGATCCAAAGAACCGATGTAGAGATAGTATCTAATCCAGAATTTCTGAGCGAAGGTAATGCTGTACAAGATTTTTTACAGCCATCCCGAATAGTAATTGGAGCGGAGTCACAAGAAGCAGCTAGTAGTGTTGCTGCGCTCTTCAAGGATATTGACGCCACGACCCAGATCACTGGAACCGAATCATCTGAGCTCATAAAACATACAGCTAACGCTTTCTTAGCAATGAAATTAACGTTCATAAATGAAATCGCAACTCTTTGCGAACTTGTTGGTGCCAATGTTCTTGATGTTGCAGAGGGAATCGGGTACGACCCAAGAATCGGTTCAACCTATCTTCGGCCAGGACCTGGATGGGGGGGATCTTGCTTTCCCAAAGACAGCGCTTCGCTTTTACAGACTGCGAATAAAGCTGGATTCGATTTCGAATTGCTTGAAAAAGCAATCACATTAAATCAAACACACCTCCAACGGACAGCGCAAAAGGTCGTTGACGCTTTACCCCAAGGAAAGGAGCCTGAGAATAGCAAGATAGCTGCGCTTGGCCTTACCTTCAAAGCAGGCACTGACGACCTCAGATCATCACCTTCTCTAGCTGTCATTGAACATCTGTTCAATCTAAACGCTCGTGTCTCGGCATATGACCCTATGGTAAATCTTCCAATTGAAAATATGAGCAAACTCGAAATCACATCCACCGCTTATGAGGCTGCAAGCAACGCTGATGCTCTCGTTATTTTGACAGAATGGCAGGAATTTGCTGATTTGAACTTTGAGCGAATTCGCGAGGCCATGCGTCACCCAATTGTTGTAGATGCTAGAAACCTTCTCAACCCCCAAGATCTTGAACTACTAGGGTTCCAATACATCGGCCTTGGGCAATAACTAGTTGGGACTTAGTAAGAATGCCCCCCTCCCGAATACCTCCATTCGTTTCTCCATTAGTAACGAAGTTCTAAACCTATGAGCACTATCTTTCTCTTTGCTCTTATAGGGATTGGGATAGGGGGATTCTATGGCCTTCTGGCAAGCGGGATTGTTATAGGCCATAAAGGCTCTGGCCTCATAAATTTAGACCAAGGAGCATTGGCGATGTACCCCGCATACACATATGTGACAATGCGTGAAACAGGCGACATATATTTTCCTTGGGTCGACTTTATTCCGGGACCTATCGATATCCCTTACCAGCTAAGTATTGCGTCGTCTGGAGTGGGCAAATTCCCATCATTTTTAGCCGCAATGTTCATGTCCGTCCTTCTTGGTATAGCTGTACAAACCCTCGTTTTTGGACCGCTTAGGAATAAACCTCCGATTTCAAAAATAATAGGTTCCTTAGGAGCTCTCTTTTACCTAACATCTGTAGCCTTTTATCAATTTGGTGGGAAAAATCGAACAGTCGACGGTATTCTTCCGGGAGGGTCATGGGAGAACCCATTTGGGCTTGGCGGACAGCTAACATACGAACGCATCTCCCTAGTCCTTATCGCCCTTGCGGTCGGAGGGGCATTAGCCGCCTACTACCGTTTTAGCCAGACAGGGCTAGCTACCAGAGCCATTGAGGATTCTGAGTCAGGCGCAACATTATTAGGATATTCAATAAAGAAAATAGCAACTACCAATTGGCTTCTCTCAACAGTCATTACAGGGTTTGCTGGGATTCTAGCTCTTGACTTAGTCTCCCTTTCACCTAACCGCTATACGTTATTTGTGATACCGGCTCTTGGAGCGGCCCTATTTGGAAATCTTACATCCCCTTGGCTAGCTACTGTCGGTGGGGTGCTTTTGGGAGTCTTTCAAACAGCTGCAGCTGGACTAACACTTAAAACATGGTGGCCGGAATGGATTCCGTCAGAAGGCCTCCGCCACGCAATACCTCTTCTTATGATCATCATCTTCCAGTACACCCGTGGACATAAGTTACCTGTCAGAGGCAGCCGATTCGCCGAACCACAACCAACAGCATCGACAGGAAAGAACCTTCCGTGGCAAATCGCATTAATAGGAGCAGTTGTCCTATGGGTATTAATAAGCGGATCGCCTTTAACACAAGGAAAATTACTAACCAGTATGATCGCTGCGATATTGATGATGTCATCAGTAATAATTATCGGATATCTGGGCCAACTCTCTTTGGCCAACCTTACATTCGCTGGAGTTGCTGGATACCTCTCAACCCGACTGGCGGCATCAGGGGAAAGCTATGGTTTCAGCCCCTTTATTCTTGATGGCCCTGGATTTCCAGCCCCTATAGCAATGCTTTTTGGGGTCGCCGTCGCTGTCATCATAGGTCTTCTTATTGCGGTACCTGCGATCCGCATTCGGGGGTTACAGTTAGCGGTCGTTACACTAGCCGGTGCCGTAGCAGCAAACGAACTCCTGATGGCCAATGAGCCCCTTATGGGGAAAGGCGCAAGGTCTAATTTATCCGTGCCGCCTCCAAACTGGTTTGGAATTGACGTTACTGTTGATCCTTCAGTTAGTAGAGACCGAGGCACACTAATCGTCTTTTGTAGTATTTGGCTCGTACTAATTGTCTTAGCCGTCATCGGAATACGGAGAGGAACGATCGGAAGGAATTTTCTTGCTGTCCGCTCTAATGAGCGAGCAGCAGCAGCCTATGGCGTAGATGTCTCTGGCATGAAACTATTAGGATTCGGGATTGGTTCTGCGATAGCGGGTATCGCAGGTGTTCTTACCGCTTATCAGCACACAATTCTACAGATTACGAGTTGGGATGCTCTCGCAGGAATTACGAACGTTACGTTACTTTTCCTCGGAGGTGTCGCCCACTTGGGGGGAGCTTTACTGGGATCAGCCATCAGCCCTGGAGGGCTTCTATCTACAACTTCAAGTGAAGGCCAAATACTTAGGAACGCTGGCGCTGGCGCGCTTATGATTGCAGTAGCTATTTTTAGACCTGACGGGTTAGTTTCTCTCCTTACAGTAGTGAAGGAACGTTTTTCCATTGGATTTAATTTCGCAAAGAAATCCTTGTCACATATAATTTCCACGTCGAGTAGAGGAAATACTTTCTAATGCCACAATTCGCGAATGACAAAGTAGAGAATTCACCTAACGCTATTGCCCTAGCGGACCCATATCACTCCTATACGTGGGTAGAAACAAACGAGATCCTTAATCGGTGTGCTAATAATATTCTTGAAAGCGACTTGGGTGAGAAACGTAGAGTTGCCGTTTTCGCAGAAAATGCAGGCGAAACGGCATTTGCTCATCTTGGAGCGCTTCTCGGTGGGGCCTCTTCAGTTCCAGTTAACTTTCATCTCACGGCGGAGGAAGCCGCCTATATTCTGGAAGATTCCGAAGCGCAGATTCTATTCGTAGGCCCACATACGCTTGAACGCGGATTAGAAGCAGCGCGACAAGCAGGTATTCAACAGGTTGTTGGTTGGAAATGCGACGCCAACTCGGGTCTTGTCGATTGGGCTGAATGGCTTAAAGAGGGAAGTCCTAAGAATCCTCCCGACGAAATCAAGCCTCTTCCTAATCTCCTATATACCTCTGGAACAACAGGAAGGCCAAAAGGAACAGAACTTCCTCCGACGATGTTCGCAGGTGGGAATTCAATGACTGAACATATTGAAGGCCTGAAACTAAGCGCTTTCGCTGAATACGGAACCCATCTGGTGGTAGGGCCTATGTACCACACCGGACCTTTGTCGGGGATGCGTCTTCTTACCCTTGGTATACCTTCTGTGATCTTGGGCCGTTTCGACGCCGAGAAAACATTGGCTGCGATAGATCAATTTAAGACAGAAACGGCAGTGATGGTTCCTACCCACTTCGTTCGCTTGTTAGCGCTCCCTGATGAGGTAAAGCAGAAATATGATGTGTCCTCCATGCGACTGGCCGCTCATACAGGTGCAAAATGTCCCGTTGATGTTATGCGGTCAATGATTGAATGGTGGGGCCCGATTTTTCGCGACGCCTATGGAGCTAGCGAGGTAGGAACTGTCTGTGCCATTACTAGTGAAGAATGGCTCAAACATGAAGGGTCTGTCGGGAGAACAATTCCTCCCTTTTCAGCTGAGGTACTCGATGAAGATTTCAACGTTTTACCGCCAAACACTGAAGGAAGACTATTTTTCCGAGATGCTACAGGCAGAGGAATTATCTACCCTAACGACCCAGAAAAGACAGCAACCGCAAATCCGGAACCTGGACTCTTCACGCTTGGAGAGATCGGATACATCGATGATGATGGCTATGTCTTTATTACAGACAGGTTTAGTGACATGGTTGTTTCCGGCGGAGTTAATATTTATCCGGCAGAAGCAGAACAAATCCTGATCGACCACCCTGATGTCGCCGATGTCGCTTGCATCGGAATACCTCACCCCGATTTGGGAGAAGAACTAAAGGCGCTTATTATTCCAACAAATTCAGATACACCCCCTGATATGGATGCGCTTTCCGATTGGCTACGAGAGCGACTAACTCACTACAAATGCCCTCGAAGTTACGAGCTCGTCGGAACTTTACTGAGGAACACAATGGGGAAGATCAACAAAAGAAAATTGCGGGATGCCTATATCGATGGCACATTAGATTAAAGAGCGGCTGCCTGTTGGCCGCTCCATGATCGATGAAAGCGAAATAGCGTGTCTACACAAAACGTCCTGATTGATAATCCTTGCGAGATGGTTCGCCGTTTCACGTTAAATCGGCCCGAAAAGCGCAATGCCCTGAACGACGGTATCCGCAAAGAACTCTTTGACGGGTTACGAGAGGGAGATCGCGACCGTTCAATCTCAGTGATGATCGTACGAGGCGCTGGTGAAGCCTTTTCAGCGGGATACGACCTCGCACAGCCAAATAGGGACGTTGAAAGGTCCATCGCGAAAACTGACGGATGGTGGTCGAGACATGTCGTTAATAACTGGTTTGAGATATGGGACATGTCCACGCCAGTTATTGCACAAGTCCATGGGTGGTGTCTCGCTGGAGGATCTGAGCTTGCCAACGCCTGTGACCTTATCTACGTAGCAGAAGACGCAAAAATTGGCTACCCGCCCGTTCGACTCATGTCCCCGCCCGATATGCAGTGGCAAACCTGGATGATGGGGCTTCGGAGGGGAATGGAAGCCCTTCTCACCGGAGATCACATGACCGGTATCGAAGCAGTGCAGTCAGGGATGGCAAATAGAGCTTTCCCAGAAAAGAAGTTGGATGCTGAGGTTCTGAAAATCGCCGAGCGAATAGCAAAAATTCCCCTCGATCTCCTTGCCCTTAACAAAAGATCTGCCCATCGAGCAATGGAAGCAGCAGGAATACGCAATGGAATCCGGTCAACAGCAGATATTCAAGCACTTGGATTCCATCAACCATCTTCCAAGGAATATATGGCAAAACTAGGGACTCAAGACCTTAAAGAGAGCCTCAGCGAGCGCGATGGAACCTTTAACGACTACCGAGAGACATAGCGCAAGCGAATTTGACAAAATCATTACAATTCGGGCGAAGCCTTTGTTTCCTATACAAAAGTCGATTAGATTTCTAAATGCTCTATGCGTTGTGGCGCCTGTCACATGGTAGAGTGCTAACCCTAACGAAAACGTTAGAAAAAATAGGAGGGGGAGGACCCTTGAGAAATAGCAAACTATTGAAATTGCTTGCACTCATCTTCGCATTTTCTCTCATTGCAGCAGCGTGCGGTGACGATGACGATGATGGTGGAAGCAGTAGTAGCTCTGACAACAGCGCGCTCAGTGAAGAATCATCAGATGATGATGCATCTTCATCTGAAACAGCTGAAGAAGAAGCTAAAGAAGAAGACCACTCTGACGATGACGGACACGATCACTCTGACGAAGAAGAAGCTGAAGAAGAAGAAGCCGCTGGCGCCTTCAGTGACGCAGTAAACGGCGACGGAGCTGAACTTCTCGAAAGCTTGATTGATAACCCACCAGGAGCAGCTGATGACAGCCTCGATCCTGTCGTTATCACCATGTCAAACATCGAAGGAACCCCAGTAGGATCATTCCCTGAAATTCGTGAAGGTGCCGCAGCAGCAGCTAAAGCATTCAACGATAACTATGGTGGAATGAACGGTCGGCCAATCGACTTCCAGCCATGTGTCCATGGTCTGGACCCAGCCGAAGCCACCAACTGTGCAAACGACATTGCTGACGAAGCACCTACCTTGCATATCCAAGGTATTGACTTCTTCAACCCACTACAGTGGCCAACACTTGTTGCTGCTGGCGTACCTGTCATGCAAACAGTTCCTATCTTCGTATCTGACTTCAACACCCCAGGTCTAATCTCGACCGAAGGTGGTTGTGTATCCGCATTCCCAACCGGTATGCAGTACATGGCTGACGTTGTAAAGGCTGATCCTTTGATCATTCTTTATGCAAACAGTGCCCCAGGTATTGAGTGCTACAACGACACTGAAGCTCGACCAGCTCAACAGCTAGTTGACGAAGGTAAGCTCACCTCATTCGTAGGTGTTGAAGATGCTTCCGGTGACCCAACTGACAACGAAGCTGTAGTACAACGAATCATGGAAGCCGCAGCTACAGGAGACAATCCTGGTGTGTTCTTCGGTCTCCAAGCTTCAGACTGTGCTGAGCTCGTAGCTGGTATGGTTGCTGCTGGATATGACGGTGTTATTGTTTCTTCCGCTTCATGTAAGGATGACTCTGTGCTATCACAGCCATTCTCCCATGGCATGGTTATCTCAGGTGAGGAAGAAATCTACACACCTAACGAAGGTATCGAACTTAGCGCTTATCAAACCAAGTACAACCCTTGGAGAGACGCTAACCAAGATGCCTATGGTCCTGATGCACCTAAGTCACAATTCATGAACGTTGCTCACGACGTAATGGTTACTGCAATCATTACCATGATGCGCTTCGAAAATGGTGGCGGAGATGTTGATGACAACGCTGCACTTATTGAATACCTTGCCGGCCAGGACAACTGGAACCGTGCAGGACGTTCAAAGCCAATGGACTGTACAACAAACAGTTCCGAATTCGTATCAGTCTGTAAGAAGGACGCTGGATACTACATCTGGAATGGATACGAAAACGGTGGATGGTCATATGGACCTCTAGGAACTGAAATCCTAGATGCCACTGATCTCCTTCTCCGTATGGCTGAAGGTCCAAACGCTCGACCTGCAGCTGACGCTGGTTAAGCAAGAGGTATATGCAATAAAAATATTGCAAACTACGTAAAAGTAGCGGCGGCGCAACACTAGTTGCGCCGCCGTTACTCGTTTTCGACTAGGTTAGTAGAGCAAATTATCGCAAGGATACAGGCTCTTAGATTCACTATTGGTTACCTATTCAAGAAGAATCCTGTCTCATGTACTTGTCTTTCTGAAAGAGTTGTTATATTTAGAGTTGCAAACATTAGGCTTTTTCGTCTATAAATGCATGGGTTGCGTGATACGTGAGGGGGCTCGCACAGCATGAACCAATTTCTCATAGCTCTAATCGGAGGAGTGGGCACTGGATCACTCTATGCCATGCTGGGTACTGGGCTTGTTGTCGCTTTCCGCGGTTCAGGGGTTATAAATCTTGGGCATGGTGCAGTTGCCGGATACGCCGCTTATGTCTTCAATGAACTGCGGACATCTGGAGATCTCTATCTCCCATGGTTCGATATCATTCCGGAGTGGGGATTTCTAAGAACACTTCGTATCAATAACATCCCAACACGCATTCATGTATTTGATTTCGAAATGTACATAGGGAAACCACCACTAATCCCAACTCTCCTTTTGTCCCTTGCAGTCTCAGTTCTGCTTGGTTTGATGATGCATTTCTTAGTTTTCCGTCCGCTGCGTAATGCTCCAATACTTGGAAAGGTCATTGGCTCGGTTGGTGTCCTGCTGTATCTGGACTCGGTTATAGCCGTGAACTTTGGTGGGCAGAACAGAAGCAGTTCAGGATTCTGGAAATTCCGACCTGATTCTGAGCCAGTAGTAAACTTCCTCGGGCTTGGGGGAACAATTCCCCGTGCCAACTTTTGGATGCTTGGATGCGCCGTGGTCATGGGAGCATTCGTATTTTGCCTGTACCGGTACACACGATTTGGAATCGCTACAAGAGCAGCCGACGAGAACGAAAAAGGAGCTGCACTCCTCGGATATTCGCCTCAGCTCATTGCTGGGATTAACTGGGTGCTCTCATCTGTGCTCGCAGGACTAGCAGGGATTGTATTCCTCCACAAAACCCAGCCTTCGCTATACGCAACACTCGTCGTTGGTGCCCTTGGGGCAGCACTGTTCGGAAAATTGACATCTATCCCAATGACCGTTTTGGGCGGTGTCATTATCGGCATGATGTCCGGCGGCGGGGTCCAGCTAGCTAACAACAGCTGGTGGCCAGATTGGCTCGAAATTGAAGGTGTTCGAACCTTCATGCCTCTTCTCGTGATCATCCTCGTCTTATATTTCCAAGGTGACAAGCTACCTATTCGCGGAAGTATCAGCGTAGGAAGGCAACCGCATGCCCCTGCAAGCAACAATGTTACTATTGGAGCAATTTTCGCTGTTGGGTTTGCACTTATCCTTTCGAATGTCTTCGTCTCGAAGTGGGAGGCTGTTCTTACTACCAGTATCTTGGCTACATTATTCATGTTCAGCCTTGTCGTAATCGTCGGCTACCTGGGACAGATCTCTCTCGCCCAGTTCAGTATTGCCGGATTTGCCGCGTTTATGATGATCCGTTTTGTCGGTGACGGTACGCTCCAAAGACCCGATGATTACTACGTCATAACCGGAGTAAACATGCCGACGATTTTGGGATTCGTTTGCGCTGTAGGTGCTGGAACACTTCTTGGCCTCCTTATCGGCCTTCCCGCTTTACGTATTCGCGGTGTCCAGCTGGCCGTTGTCACAATGTCGTCAGTTCTTGCTATTGAAGAACTCTTAACAAAGAGCCGGTCACTAATGGGTGAAGGTGCTGCTTCTATCCAACCCACACCTTCAAATCCAACCTGGTTTGGACAATATATAGGTGGATTCAACAAAGAAACTTTCAGAACCGACTATTGGAAATACAGCCTATTCCTAGTAATCATGACAGCATTGGTTGGTGTAGCGGTTGTGAACCTTCGACGTGGTAATACGGGAAGACGATTCTTAGCTATTCGCGCAAATGAGCGAGCCGCTGCAGCTGCCGGTATTAACGTGAAGAATGCAAAGATGCTTGGCTTTGGTATTTCATCTGCTATCGCTTCTATCGCCGGCATCATGCTGGCATACAAAATTCCAGCCGTCCAAGCTGAAAATTTTGCTATATTCAGCGGTCTGGGACTACTAGCGTTCGTGTATCTTGGTGGAATCACGACAGGATACGGAGCTGTCGTTGGCGGCCTCCTTGTTGCAGGCGGTATGTTGCCTGAATTCTTAGGTGTGCATTTCGGTGATGTCGAACGTGGAATGATCAATGCCGTAGGAGCCGTGGGTCTCATCGTGAACGCTATCGTAACTGGCGGTGAGGGCATAGCCCTCTTACAGTCTGACGCTCTAGGAAAAGGTCCGCTGGCACTTCTACGCCGAAACCCGGATGATGACGATAACTCCGAACCTGATGAGGACAACGCTACTGAAGGAGCTTCGGTATGAGCAATATTCTTGAAACATCCGGATTAACTGTTACCTTTGGTGGGCTAAACGCGTGCGACAAGGTCGATCTGATAGTGCCAGAAGGAAAATTTGTTGGGCTTATCGGACCTAATGGTGCTGGAAAGACCACCTTTATTGACGCAATAACCGGCTATGTCCCCACATCCGCAGGAAACGCTGTGTTCAATGGCGAAGATATCGGTGAATTAAAACCTCATGAAAGAGCACAACGAGGTCTTGTCAGAACATTTCAGTCCTTAGAACTATTTGAGGACCTCTCGGTAAAAGATAATCTACTTGTCGCAGGTTACGACACGAGGTGGTACAGCTTTCTTCTTGACATGATCTACATGCCAAGAAAAGATCAAAAAGTTGAGGAACAGATCGAATGGGCCCTTGACATTATGGGCCTCAACGATGTCGCAGATGCGATGCCTAGCGATCTTAGCCATGGGCGAAGAAAACTAGTTGGTGTCGCAAGAGCACTTGCGGCGTCACCCAAACTTATCTTGCTTGACGAGCCGGCAGCGGGCCTAGATACAGCTGAAAGCCAAATCCTTGGCGGCCACCTTAGGGAATTCCTTGACCATGATATGTCAGTATTCTTGATCGACCATGACATGGGATTAGTGCTGAGCGTATGTGACTACATCTATGTTCTTGACTTCGGAAAAATTATTGCTGAAGGAACTCCTCAAGAGATCCGAGAAAGTGACACTGTGAAGAAGGCATACCTTGGAGAAGAAGCTGGAGAAATTCAAGCCCAAGCTGGTGAACGCATGACAACTAGCCTCCATAGCGACCAGGGAGGGCAAGATGGCTGATACCTCAGCAACTGTTGAAACCAAAGAAAGCACTTCCGGTAACTTGTTGGAAGTCTCAAACTTAGCGTCTGGCTATGGTGGAGTAGCCGTTATCCGAGATGTGAACTTGCACGTTGGCCCGGGTGAAGTGGTTGCCTTGCTAGGCCCGAACGGTGCTGGAAAAACTACAACTCTTTTAACGACCTCCGGACTTCTCAAACCCCTTGAGGGAACTATTGATGTACTCGGATCTCCTACGAATTTCGGAGCTCCACACCGAACAGCAAGACGAGGTTTGGCGCATGTACCTGAGGACCGCTCTTTATTCTTCGGGTTGACTGTTCAAGAGAATCTGCGCCTCGGGCTTCGCGGTAAACGGAGCAACCAGCAAGCTGGCTACGATGCTGCGCTTGAGCTTCTTCCTGCCCTTCGCCCCCTAATGAATCGTAGAGCTGGTCTTCTATCGGGTGGTGAGCAGCAGATGCTTGCTATGGCGAGAGCTCTGGTCTCTAACCCAAAGATGCTCTTAGTAGATGAAATGAGTCTCGGCCTTGCCCCAATCATCGTGGAAAGATTGCTGCCCATCGTTCGAGATATCGCTGATGAAACTGGAGCAGGCGTTCTCATCGTGGAGCAGCACGTGCACCTTGCTCTTGAAGTAGCAGATCGAGGCTACGTTATGAGCCATGGGGAGATCGTCCTTGAAGGAACCGCATCTGACTTAATGGAACGCCAAGACTTGCTTGAAGCAAGCTACCTCGGTGGTGACATTGAGGAGGCGCAATGACGCTCCAGCAGAGACTGCTTGCAAATGTAAAGAACCCCTGGGTACTAGCTCACCTTATATTGGCTGGTGTTTATCTTGTTTTCGTTCTGGTCGGGGATTGGGCTAAACGAAAAGAAGCTAACTATGACGCGTTTGAGTTCTTAGGTGGAACTGGATTCGGCATTCTCGGCGTTGCTGTCGGTGTAGCCCTATGTTTGCTTGCTCTCATGAGGTTTGCCGGCTACTCGAAAGTGCTTCCCGGCCTAGGGGTTGAACAACTTACGCTAGCTCTCGGTGTCTTCGCTACCGTGAATATTTTCGCCTTTGTTTTCGGTTGGCTGCCCGTTCTTCCTGTGAAGAAAGACCCTGCGGGAACAGGATGGGCGCTTGTCGCCGCATACTGGCCTGCATCATTTATTCCACAACTCGGTATTCTTACCCTTGCTCGGACTCGGCCTAACAAAGGGATAAGATCGCTCTCAGTCGTGGATAAAACAACTGTTTCGCTCCTTGCTCTAGTAGCTGCTGTTGGTGTAGTCGTCTTCCCATTTATGACTTGGATCAAAATAGGAGCTCTTAAACTGTCAACATTCGATGGCCGAAACGAGTGCGCTGAGCTAGGTGATATCTGTATCGATACCTTAGGTAAGGGAGCGTCAGGTCCTCGACTTGGCTACTTGCTGCTAATCATTGGCGTCATTGTCGGTTTCGCTGCACTGATGCGTTTGCGACCTAAGGGTCTAGCTGAACCCGGCCCGAATATGCTCCTTTCTCACTGCCTATTCGGCATGGGGCTAACTGCATTCTTAATTCCTTTGGCAATGATTATCACAACAACTCAAAATGAAAGACTTGAAGCTGGTCTTGGCCTCTGGTTGAGCCTTGCGAGCGGTGCTCTAATGATCGCTGTAAGTATCTACGAGAACTACCGCAGAGATGCCAAAGCAGCTTAAACAGTAGTAATTGTTTTCTACCAGGTGTCAATCATGGGTCGGTTACCCCATTTCGTGGACTTTTCTATCCGTGCGGCTTTTAAGCCTCTAACAATCCATCGACGAGAATCCGACGGATCAATCACATCATCAATCTCAAAATGGTCAGCCATACTGAGACCCTTGCCAACTTCATACATACGCTCTACTAGAGCCTGATAGGCAGCCTCTCTCTCTTCAGGGTCTTTAATAGCTTCAAGTTCTTTTCTATAACCCAATTTAACGGCACCCTCAAGCCCCATACCTCCAAATTCACCGGTAGGCCACGCGACAGTAAATAGTGGAAATTTGAATCCTCCAGACGCCATGGCTTGCGCTCCTAACCCATAAGCCTTCCGAAGGACAATAGTGCAGGTTGGCGATGTCACTGACCTTGCCGTTACGAACATACGGCTCACGTGACGTACTAAACCTGTCTTCTCAGCCTCCGGCCCAACCATAAACCCGGGAGTATCACACAGGCTTATTATCGGGAGGCCAAACGCGTCACACAGTTGCATAAAACGCGAAGCCTTATCCGCAGCGTCACTATCAATAGCTCCACCAAGATGAGAAGGATTGTTCGCGATCACTCCAACTGGAATACCTTCAATTCTTGCTAACGATGTGATAATGCCTAACCCGAAATCTTCCCGGATCTCCAGAACTGAGTCAGAATCAAATAGTGTGTCAATAATTTCCCGCACTTCGTAAGCCCGCACCCGATTTTCCGGAACTAAATGTCGTAACTTTCTTTGATCTTCACACTCCCATTCAGCAATCGTTCCTTGGAAGTAAGCGAGGTACTTCTTCGCTAGAGCTACAGCTTCCTCTTCGTCTTTCACAAGAATGTCGACTACACCGTTTTGAGTTTGGACATCCATAGGGCCGATGTCTGTAGGTTGATATACGCCAAGCCCACCTCCTTCGATCATTGCTGGCCCACCCATCCCAATATTTGAGTTCTCTGTTGCGATAATCACATCACAACAGCCAAGAATCGCTGCATTGCCTGCGAAACAGTACCCAGAATTAATACCCACAAGAGGAACAATGCCGGAAAGGTCGGCCCATAGGCCAAAAGCCAAACAATCTAATCCAGCCACCTGCATCCCGTCAGTGTCACCGGGTCGTCCTCCCCCACCCTCAGTGAAGAAGATGACTGGTAGTTTCCAGCGTTTTGCTATTTCGAAAAGTCGATCCTTCTTTCGATGATTTTGACCACCCTGCGTTCCAGCTAGGACAGTGTAGTCATATGACATGACGACACACTGGGCTTTTTCTTCGGGGAAAGTATCTGCATTGACCTCCCCTATCCCTGCAATCATTCCATCTGCCGGAGTATTGAGAATGAGGTCTTCGACAGATCTTCTCTTTCTCTGGGGAGCAACAACCAGAGGACCATATTCGATATAGGACTCCATGTTTATAAGGTCAGCAATGTTCTCCCGGGCTGTTCTCTGTTGACGGTCTCGACGTTTTGCTACAGCGTCAGGCCGTCGATCGTCTAGGCCTATATCGTGACGTTCCTTAACTTCTGCAAGGTCATCACGTATATGGTCAAGATCTAATTCAGTTTCAGCCTCTTTACCAGTTTGTGAGATGTCTTTTGGCACTAGAGAGATGAGTTCCTGTCCTTCGAGGACGGTTTCACCAACTTCCACGAGAAGTTTTTCTACGGTTCCACTGATAGAGGTGGAAATTTCATGCTCCATTTTCATGGATTCAAGTATCGCTACTCGCTGGCCCTGAGCTACATCATCTCCTACTTGAACATCAAGTAGAAGGACTGTTCCTTGCATCGGTGAGAATAACTGAGATGCCATCGATACAGGTAGATCTACGCTGACGGGGGGGTCGGCAGCTGATCAGTGTAAGTAGGTAGATCGAAGTAGTCCCGCCATAAGGTGATTTCACCATCTTTGATCTCAAAAATACCAGCGACTGGAACTTCCACCCATCCATGCGGCCATTTGAACCGATCTAAACGTTCATTAAGTACTAAACCTTCTGATGACGTTTGCCGGAGTGTGATCCACTCAATTTCCGAACAGCGTTCCATAACTGGGCGAAGGTACTCATGAATAACTTCTCTTCCGAAAACCTTTCCCATTGGGACGTTATCGTATTCGCAATTATCGCTTATCAGAGCTGTAGCTGCATCAAGATCTTTAGCGTTGATATGTTCCATAAACTGGTCGACAATTTCTTCTGACGTTGTTTTCTCTACCATGGTGCTTTCCCTTCCCATCTGTCCCAATGCAGAACCGTTTCGATAGGTGGACGTTTCGCTGGTTTAAAATCAGTTCCATGGGTATAGCCGCAGGTGATTAAGGCGCATTGGGTATAGCTTTCGTAATCTATACCCAGAATTTCGGCTGCTTGCTCTTCAAACATGAGATGTATCGTTGTCCAAGCTGTACCTAAACCTCTTTCTCTTGCTGCAATCATAAAACTCCAAGCTCCGGGAAGAATAGACCCCATCATTGCGGCTACCGCCATTGAGGGTAAGCCCTCGAACCTGCCAGGAAGAAGCGGAATCATCATGACGGGGGCTTTTTCAAAGTTCTCTGCCAAATATTGGGCAGAACTAGCGACTCTATCTTGCTGCGCTAATCGTGACGGGTCGTCTCCTTTGTACGCAGTTGCTACATTTCCTTCCATTTGAAGATAGATTTCCCAACCTTGGCGGTAGAGGTCAGCGAGAGCTGAACGCTGTGCTTGGTCAGTGATCACCATCCATTGCCATGATTGGGAATTTGAGCCAGTTGGTGATTGGATTGCAGTCTCGAGGCATTCGCGGATGATCTCTGGTTCAACTTCCCTATCGAAGTCGAGTCTTTTTCTTACAGCTCTTGTTGTTGAAAGCGCTTCGTCAACAGTGAGGTTTAATTTCATATTATTCTCCTTTGCGAGTATCCGAGTTTCACTCCTCTTCTAAACGCTGCTGGTATTGGTATGCCCTGTG
>MDTD01131695.1_pt1 | contig 43498 bp, 35 predicted proteins | sample 811221 | NCBI WGS metagenome assembly MDTD01 (sample SAMN05326646, study PRJNA326480) | marine metagenome | isolation source: seawater | place: Pacific Ocean: South West | collected 2011 | reverse complement strand
TGTTACGGCATTTCCTTGCATGATCGAGGAAGGAAAGAAATTTTATATCGTTAAACTAACACCCGAAGCGATACCCCTCATAATGTGCTCTGCAGAAGTGCAGAAGTAACATATTATTGGGGCGTATCCCAGCCGTCTTATATACGGTGCGTAAAACTAGGGTAACTGGTGCATGCGGGTTCAAGTCCCGTCGCCCCTACCATCTTGATAACAACCTAAGCACAAGAGTTGAAAAACTGCTTAAATAAGGAGAAAATAAAAATGGAAAAACTAAAAGAGTTATGGGCTCGTTTCAAGGTTCAAGTAAGCTTTGTTGCTGGCGCACTCGTTGTCGCTACAGCATACGGCACATGTTCTTTTGATCCAAGTCAGACATCTACTGATGCAGAAGAACCAGCCGCAGAAGAGGCCGCAGCCGAGTCAGCACTCAGCACTGAGCCCACTACTGAGACTACGGCCCCCGCGCCGGGATCTACCACTTTGGAGGAAGCGGTAGATATTGAAGAGAACACGGAAGAAGCCGAAGAAACAGAGGCTGAATAGTTACCTCCAAGTAACCTGAGCACGTTCAAAAACTGCTCTTCTTCGCCGCTTTAGCTCAGTTGGTAGAGCAACGGTTTTGTAAACCGTAGGTCAACAGTTCAAGTCTGTTAAGCGGCTCCATAAAAAGGTAAATAAAATGAAATCTGGACAAGTAAAAATGTGGCTAGACCAAGGCCCTGCGGTTCTTATGGGCGAATGTGAGATTGAAGATCCTATTCGCATCGAAGACGTAGACGATACTGTTGTGACCACCGAAAAAGGATGGGTTATCCACTTGCTCCAGACCGGAGAAGTCCTTACTGTTCACGAAAATACGCTCCATAATGGAGAAAAAGATTTAAAACGTTAATGATCTACGGGTCATTAGCTCAATTGGCAGAGCACCGGACTTTTAATCCGTAGGTTCTGGGTTCGAGTCCCAGATGACCCACCATTAAAAGAGGAAATATGAACAATTATACTATCATGGAATATAATATCGATACTCGTAAATATACCGCTATTGGTTATGAAGAGGGTATGGATGGAAAACAAGCAAAAGAAGCATACATTAAAAAGCACGATTGGAAACCACGCGAAGGTATCCACCTTTTCGCTAAGCCGCCATTGTGTCGTTAAGTATTACGGGCCTTTAGTTCAGTGGTCAGAGCGCCCCGCTCATAACGGGATAGTCGTCGGTTCAAATCCGACAGGGCCCACCATTAAAGGAAATAACATAGACATCAGCATATTTACTATGTGGATGGTGTAAGACAAAAATATCCTATCGGAGCATTTGTAAAATGTAGATACGATTTTGAAATGATATTCCCAATGTCTGATTTTGGGGTAGAGTTTCCTGAACCAGATGTTTATTATGGCTTGATTGTAGAATTTGAGCCAGATCAATATGACGGATTTTCACACTGGTATGACTTTTACATTGTTTTGTGCTTGGATGGAGACAAAAGGTATTTTGCAGAATACGAAATAGAACTAGTTCAGCACCCGTAGCTCAGCAGGATAGAGCAACGGCCTTCTAAGCCGTGGGTCATAGGTTCGAATCCTATCGGGTGTGCCACATTGGGGTGAGGCGCTACTGGCAAGCGCACCGGGTTGTTACCCCGGTTGTTGCAGGTTCGAGTCCTGCTGCCCCAGCCATATAAAAAATGATACGATTATATAAATGGATAAAGCATCGCATTGCTCACAAGATGGAGCACTATTCTGTTGCGAAGTTGAAAAAGTTTTTAAAAGAAAATGGCCTTGCGTTTGTTATTATTTTTATTGGATGGGAAATTATTGAAGATGTATTGTTCCCTGTGCTTTTTGTATTTCTTGGAAATACTGTTCATCCCGCCTTTTACGCCGGCGCACCAGCCTCAATATTGTTATGCTTTCATTGGCTAGCTATTCCTATTTTGTGGGGCTTGTGGGTGAAAATATCTAAAAATCGAAAATAGTTCAGCGCCCCGTTTCTACTTCGTCCTACTATTTAAAATAGGAGGGTTTGTTTATGGAAAACTGTGATCAATGTGGATGTGAATGTCCGTGCGAGTGCGCTTGCTGCTGTAAATAATTCTTTGCGCTATTCTGCTCGCATCATAAGCAGGACGTGGTTGCCGATCGTCACGTAGGCAAGGGTTGTCGATTACCCGGTTCTAGACAGGAAATCGAATATAAGCAGTCAACTTCGGTTGGCTGTTTTACTTTATATATTCTATTTATAAAGCGAGGTGACGATATGCCAAGAGCAAAGCTAAACCCTAATCAGGTTAACGAAGATACTTTACAGGATGCAGATAACGATACCAAAGTACAAGTAGAAGCTTCATCGGACGAAGATAAGATAAGACTTTCTACCGGTGGTTCTGAAAGAATGATTATTGATAACGCTGGTCTTGTTGGTATTGGCACGTCAAGCCCTACTGAAATTTTAACAATAAATGCAGCTTCAGATGACGACGAGTGTTTTATCCAGTTTCAAGAAGGTGGTGCTGATCGTGCGAAGATAGGGATTAACACCTCTAACAACTTTTTGATTCATAACCAATTTATCAATAAGCACATCGTATTCAAGGTCAATGATCAGGGCACCACCCGCGAAGCTTTGCGGATCGATGGTGCCGTGTCTGAGGTTGTTGTCAATCAGTCAGGCGAATCTCTTGTAGATTTTCGTGTTGAGTCTGATAATAACACACACATGTTATTTGTTGATGGGGCAAACGACAAAGTGGGGATTAACACAAATTCTCCCAGCCATGCGTTTACAGTAAATGGACAATTATCGGCATCTGTTTTGTTTGGTGATGGATCTAACCTCACAGGCATTGGAGGCGGCGGCGGAGGAACGCCTGCCGGCGCAGATTCACAAATTCAATATAATAATGGCGGCTCTTTTGGTGCTGCTTCTGTCCTTGTATATGATGATACAAACGCCCGCGTTGGAATTGGATTAACGACACCGCAAACGACATTGCATGTCCACGCAGATTCTATTAATAATGGAGCAGTGACCATCAGCCAAGCTGATAACTCTGGTGACGCATCACAACTTGATTTATCAAAGGCCAGAGGCTCTGGAGTATCCCCAGCAACAATACAAGATGGAGATTTTGTAGGCCAAGTTAGAATGCTGGCTTATGATGGCGACAGTTATGATAATTTTGCAGATATATACGCTCAAGCAGCAGGTGCTATTAGTACCACTTCTCACCCAACAAGGGTAGTTATAAGAACAACGCAAGCGAATGCTACCTCTCCTACAACAGCCGTTACTATAGGCGAAAATCAAGACATGACTGTTGCTGGCGCTATACATGGAAAGATGAAGCACATGACACACCACCGATACAATGATGGTTCTGGAACAGGTAAGGAGTATATTCCATGGGCAGGTACTTCCGAGCAGAATAGTCCAAGCTGGATATCTCAGGGTGTTGCACCCTACAACGGAAGGTTGGTAAAAGTCTGGGTGCGTTCAAGCAAGGCGAATCCGACCATGGGAAGCACTACTGTAGGTGTACATACCGGAGTCAATGGAGATACAGTTATTAGTGCAACTCCAACCGAAACTGAAACAGTTGACATGACAAGTGCAAATACTGGGTATGTTTTTAACTTTTCAAACGCCACTCATTTTGCGGCGGGCGACATTATCGCAGTCAGCATTGATCCGACAGGGCCACATGGCAATGTTAACGTCACATGCGTTTGGGAGTATGATGTAACTGCATAATGGGGGTGGCTATGGATGAAATTTATAGGCAAATTGGAAAAGGTCAGGAAAATCCAAAATAAAAAAATTCAAAAAATGCAATATCATCGTGTTATGATAATAAATCCAAGCGGCAAGATAGAAACAATAGCATTAATGCCTCTTGAATTGAGAAAAGCGAGAAAGAGAGCAAGAGAGGGAAGCATACTTCACATAAAGCCAAAGTGGTATCACAAGATATATGCATATATCTGTAGAAAGTTTGGTAAATAAAACAAGATACTATATACTGGAGAGGATTAGACTCTAATGAAAATAATATACGTTGTTGATACAAGCGTATTCTTGACAGACGCAAATAGCATTTATAGCTATGGTAAGAATGACATCATCATACCTCTGAAAGTTCTAGAAGAGATTGACAACCATAAAAAACGACAAGATACGGTTGGCTCAAACGCTAGGAAGATAATTCGAATTTTAGATGAGTTGCGAGAAAAGGGCAGTCTATTCGACGGAGTACCTTTATCCGAATCTCATGGCTGCATTTGTGTCAAGGGATACGATGCAGCAAATAGCAATTCTGTTTTGCCGTTTGATTTAGATCCTAGGCTAGCAGACCACATTATTTTGGCTACTGCCTTGGTTATCAGAAATAATCTCAATCACGAAGAAGAAGAATTGAGAGTTGTCACAAATGATATTAATATGAGGTGCATTGGTGATGTGTTAGGTCTTAAGTGTGAAGATTACAATAGAAAGAATGCAGCAATAGACAGAGACACTACGCTATATTCAGGAGTCTGCGAACATACTGTTGACAATGAAGTAGTTCAAGATATTCTTGATGGAGAGCCTGTCTATTTGGATGAGGTCACCGATGAACCATCTTTTAAAAATCAATATGCTCTTTTAAGATCCAATGCAAACAAAAAGAATGCAGTGATGATGAAGCAGATCGAAAGTGACTTGCCGCTGGAGCAAGTGGATACAACTTGCACTCCATGGAACCTACAACCTAGAAATATGGAACAGGTATTTGCATTTAATGCGCTTTTAGACCCTGAAATCCCTGTTGTGACGCTTGTTGGTAAGGCGGGTACTGGAAAGACCCTATGTGCTATTGCGGCAGGCTTAGAACAGACTCTGACGCTAGCTAAAAGATATAAGAATAACCCTCGCGCTCAAAGTAGTGCTAAAAAAGCTGGCCAAGAAAAGGCAAAACAATATTCAAGACTAATTATTTCTCGACCGGTTCAGCCTTTGGGTAAAGATATTGGGTACTTACCCGGCACCATGGAAGAAAAGATGCATCCTTGGCTTATGCCCATTCAGGACAACTTGCAATATCTTCTTGGTGACGATAGAGCAACATTAGAAATGTATATGGAAGAAGGAATCATTGAAGTTGAAGCTTTGACCTATATACGTGGACGTTCTATCTCGAATGCATATATCATTATTGATGAAGCACAGAACTTATCTATTCATGAGTTAAAGACTATTATTACAAGAGTGGGAGATAACTCAAAAATAATTTTAACAGGCGATGTTGAGCAGATTGATAATGTATATGTAGACGAAGCATCAAACGGTCTTGCATATGCAGTCGAAAAGTTTAAAGCTCATTCTATCGCTGCCCATGTGACACTTACCAAGGGCGAAAGATCAAAAGTTGCAACTATTGCATCTGAAATATTATAATTTGCTTGACAGCAAGACAAATATAGGTTATATTACAACAACAGGAGTATATTATGGCAGATATTGAATACACAAACCAACCAGAAATTGAAACAACAGGTCTCAAGGAGTCAGTTACGGCTGACTCAGAACTTAAGACGTGGCTAGTTGACTTTGTAGGCGAACAGCATACACCAGAAGACGGCCAAGTTACGGTTGAAATGGTGGTCCACACTATGGCAGACCAGTTTCCAGAACTGCTAATGGCTATTGCCGAAGAAAACTGGGTCAGAGGATATCAGCAAGCTATCCATGATGTAGAAATGGGCGAGAAGCTTATTCACGAAGAAATGCAGAAGAGGGAACAGGAAGAACAAGAGAATGACACGGCAGAATCTGACTGATTATATCAAAGAATCTGCTAATCGTGAGTTTCTGGCCGAACATAAGATTAAGAAATACAGAGTATTTAATACAATTGAATTGATCATAAACGACCCTTTACCACAAGGGTTTGATTTGGAGGGTGTGCTTAAAAAAATTCAAACGAATATACCTGAACATTTCGTGTCCCAAATAGACATGATTATAATCGGGGATATTCCGATGCTCAAGAAGAAAGGTGCAGATGCATATTACGCAGAGGGTATCATCTATTTGATGAACAATCCTTCTAACGTTGATGACATGTACGAAGACATTGCGCATGAAATCGCACACTCATTAGAATCAGAACTATCAGAACAGATATACGGCGATGGACAAATCGAGTACGAATTCGTGTCAAAGAGAAAGATGCTTTACCATTTGCTCTCCCAGCACGGATACCAACGTCCTCAAATGGACTTCATAAATGCTGATTATGACGAAAGTTTTGATAATTTCCTTTACAAAGAAGTTGGATATGATACAATAAGAAATATAGCACCGAATCTTTTTCTATCTCCCTATGCGGCAACGTCGATTAGGGAATACTTCGCAAATGGTTTTGAAGCTATGTATGTGGGTGAAGAGAAAGATTACATTAAAAGGGTTAGCCCGAAGCTATATGATAAGTTAGAACAACTTTATTATATGGGAAGATTTGACGCCGAAACCGAAATGGCATATAATATGGAACAAGAAAAAGGATGGAGTAATAAACATGGCTACTGATATTGAATACGATATTGAGGTATCAAAAGATGAGTCAACGGTTAAGTTGACATTAAGGGTTCCGGCAAGAACTAAGGCTAGAGATCCAATTATTGAAATTAAAGTACAGAATGCAATTCAAATTTTGGAAGATCGCGGCTTGAGGGGATTTGTAAGAACCGATGATGGGGATATTGGCCGCTTGTCAAATTGGGATGACGCCGCCCGCAGTGCCGTTTGGGTTTTTGGTAAGAAGGATTCTGTTGTAAACACAACAACTAATACCACAACTACAACCGCTGTTGTTGGCGAAACAGTTTCCAATACTGCTAGCACGGTCAAGGCCACCAAACCTCGCAAGAGTACTACTGGTCGCAAAAAGAAGCGCCGCACGTCTGTAACAACTAAAGAATCATAAGTGGAGGGACGGTGAAACGTCATATATCCTACTCAGAGTTAAAGAATTGGCACACCTGCCCGTTTCAGCATAAATTGATGCACATTGATAAGATTGACGGCTTCAAGGGCAATGAATATACTGCTTTTGGAACCGCAATTCATACTGTGTGTGAAAAGAAGCTTCTAAATGAAAAGATGGATGAAGATTTCTTTATTGGTGAGTTGCGTAAGAACATTACTGATTTGGATGATGACATCGAAATCAACAAAAAGCTAGTTGTTGACATGGCAACACAAGGAAAGCAAATTATTCCTGAGATTGATGATGCTCTTGTTGATAACTTTAGCTATGATTACGAAGTTGTTTCTACTGAAGAGGCTTTGTATGAACCCATTGATGGGCATGATAAGATGTTCAAAGGATTTATTGACGCTGTTATCAAAACATCTGATGGTAAGTATCACATTGTTGATTGGAAAACATGCTCATGGGGATGGAACGCTAAAAAGCGTTCTGAGGCCATCACTACTTACCAATTGACCTTGTATAAGCATTTTTGGTGCCAGAAACACAATGTTGACCCGTCAATCGTTGAAACGCACTTTGCACTTCTTAAGCGTACTGCAAAGAATGACAAAGTTGAGTTCTTTAGGCCAACCAGCGGCCCAAGAAAAACTGCTAATGCATTAGAGCTTCTGCATAAAGCTCTTAAAAATATTGATGCCGAAGTGTATGTTAAGAATAGAATGGCATGCACTGCCGGCTTCGGGTGCAAATTTTACAAGACAGAACACTGTCGATAAGGAATAAAATAGTGAACAAGATTAAAGTATTAACAATCTCCGATCATCCCCTCTCGCCATCAGGGGTTGGTACGCAGACAAAGTATATTATTGAATCGCTTCTGAATACTGGCAAGTTTGAAGTGATTAGTTTGGGAGGCGCTATGAAGCACCCCGATTACACTCCGCAGAAGACGGAACAGTATGGCGAAGATTGGAAGATTTTTCCAGTAGATGGTTATGGAAATCAAGAAATTGTAAGGTCTGTTTTGAGAACAGAAAGACCAGATATTCTTTGGTTTATGACCGATCCTAGATTCTATGGTTGGTTGTGGGATATCTCTTCCGAGATTAGACCGCTTGTACCCATGGTATACTACCATGTTTGGGATAACTGGCCGGCCCCCAAATTCAATAAGAAGTTTTACGACTCTAATGACGCTATCTACACGATTTCTAAATTGACAAACGATATCGTCAATGCTACTGGAACTAATACTCAGGTTAAGTATCTGCCACATGCTGTTGACAATGATATCTTTACTCCTGTTACCGCAGAACAGAAAGCACAGCTTCGCGCTCAGTATGTACCAGAGGATAGGCAGGATAATGTTATATTTTTCTGGAATAATCGAAACGCTAGAAGAAAGATGTCTGGTTCTGTACTTTATTGGTTTGCTGAATGGGCAAAAGAAATTGGTACTGATAAGGTAAGCCTTATTATGCATACCGATCCTAAAGATGTACATGGTCAAGACTTGGTTTATATGATCGATACTTTGGGTGTTACAGATGGGTGTATTACTTTGTCTACACAGAAATATCCTCCTGAAATGCTAGCGCATTTGTACTCTATTTCTGATTGTACAATCAATGCTGCTGACGCTGAAGGCTTTGGCTTGGCTACAATGGAATCTTTGTCGTGCGGTGTGCCTATTATCGCAACTATGACAGGAGGACTTCAGGAGCAAGTTACCGATGGAGAAAACTGGTTTGGAATTGGACTTGAACCAGCATCTAAGGCTATTATCGGTTCGCAAGATGTTCCATATATTTATGAAGACCGTGTATCGAAGGAAGACTTTATTGCTGCGCTTGATAAGATGTATAATATGACAAACGAAGAGCGTACCGAGCTTGGTCTTGCTGGTCGAGAGCACGCTACTAAAAACTACGGTTTTGAAAACTACAAACAAACTTGGATTGATGAAATGCTGAGCGTACATGAACAATTCGGTTCTTGGGACAACAGAAAGGGATATCAATCATGGGAGCTAATCACACTATGAGCACAAACAAAGGAACAAAGGTACTTCTTATAGCGCCTTTACTAACACTATCGGGATATGGGGAGCAGGGTCGCCTAGCACTTCGCTCTTTGTTGTCCTGTGGCGACGAATTCGATGTTTATATTCGTGCGCTTAACTGGGGTCAGTGCGGCTGGCTTCATGAGGACAACGAAGAACGCAAGACTATTGACTCACTTCTTAAAAAGACAATTGAATTTGAGCACATGCACGGGCAACAAGCTTACGATGTGTCTATTCAGTGTACTATTCCTAACGAATGGAATCAGCTAGCACCTATCAATATTGGATATACCGCAGGCATTGAGACTACAAGAGTTTCACACCAGTGGCTTGAAAAGATGCCAATGATGAACCGGGTTATTGTTGTCTCTAATCATTCTAAGAATGTGTTCAACTCTACGGCATATGAGCGGCGAGATCAGAACACTGGCCAGCTAGTTGGAGAACTGAGAAACTTTACGCCCATTGATGTTGTTAACTATCCTGTCAAATCATTTGAGCCAGTTGAGAGCGTTCTTAATATGAACCTTACAACAAAGTTTAATTTTTTGACAGTCGCTCAAGCCGGCCCAAGAAAGAATGTTGATTCTTTGATTGCCTCATTCGTGGAAGAGTTTCATGATGACAAGGATACTGGTCTTGTGGTAAAGTTGTTCACTAGGAACAATTCAGTTATTGATAAGGAAGCCACATCTATCAGTATGCAGAGGTTGATGCGCAACTGGCCAGATAAGAAGTGCAAGGTATATCTCCTACATGGTGCAATGACAGACGCAGAAATGAATTCGTTGTACAATAACAAGAAGATAAAGGGTTATGTCTCTCTCACTCATGGAGAGGGCTTCGGCTTGCCGCTATTTGAGGCTGCATACAATGGACTCCCTGTTATTGCCCCGGCATGGAGTGGTCACATGGACTTCCTAATGGCTACAGCGCCAACTAGAGGTAAGAAGAAGGGTGCAAAGCCAAGTAAGCAGACGCCACACTTCCTGCAAGTTGATTACACGTTGCAGCCTATTCCAGATGAAGTTGTTTGGGACGGTGTTCTTATTAAGGAATCAATGTGGGCTGTTGCTAATCTTGATAATGCAAAGAAGAAAATGAGAGATCTTAAAGATAACCATCGCAAACACAAGACTACTGCCACGCGACTGAAGAAGCAGATCATTGATAACTTCACAGAAGAGAAGGTATACGGTGATTTTGTAGAGTCTGTTCGTGCAGCAATCGGAGGCAATGTTAGCGTACCTGAAGATGTGCAGGTGTTTGGATGAAACAGTTAGTATGGATTGCTGATTTCTTTCTTGAAGATGGTCTCGGCGGCGCTGAAATCGTCAATAACATTGTCATGGACGAACTTACAGAGTTGGGCTGGGATATTCAAAAGATTCACTCTAAAGATGCAACCCCAGAGTACATTCTTGATAACAAGGATTCTAAATTTGTAATCGCTAACTTTTTACATATTAGTCCTGACACATATGAGACTATTGTTAAGAATGTTGAGTATTACGTTTATGAGCACGATCACAAGTATGTCAAGACAAGAGATCCATCATACTTTGAGGCAAACGATTATGTGGCTCCAACTGAAATGCTTGCAAATACGCCGTTGTATAGGAATGCTAAAGCTGTAATTTGTCAATCAGGACTACATGCCAGAGTGGTTAGAGATAATCTACTTCTCGATAATGTTGTTAATATGAAGTGTTCTCTATGGGGCCGCGAAGAGATTAGTATTCTTAGAAAAAACTGCAATGTTGAGAAAACCGAAAACGCACTTATACTTGAGTCCGTACATAAATCTAAGGGCACCCCGCAGGCGGTAGCATATGCTCAACAGAATAATATAGATTGTAATCTAATCGGCAAAGTTTCATACGAAAAGCTTATTGAGTCTTTGGCCGTTCATGATAAACTTATTTTCTTTCCTCAAACTTTGGAATCTTTCTGTCGTTTGATTGTTGAAGCTAGAGCGCTAAACTGCAAGCTAATAACTAACAAGAACAATGGTGCAACATATGAAGAATGGTTCCCATCCCTGCAGGGGGAAGAACTTATTCAGTACCTTGAAGCTCATCGCTCGTTGGCTATCGCACAACTAGATACTTTGTTTAGCACCGGCGCATGCGATTGGTTTATCGAACCAAAGTCGTTTCCCAAAGTTTCTCTTGTCACGTCAATGTTTAAGGGCGAAAAGCATATTCGCTCCTTTCTAGAAGACATCACGGCGCAGACTGCCTTTAAAGATTGTGAGTTGATTATTATCAACGCCAACTCGCCTGAAAATGAAGATCCTGTCATCGAAGAGTATATGGAAAAGTACGACAATATTGTTTATAAAAAACTTGACAAAGATCCCGGCATATATGGTGTTTGGAATCTGGGCATTGAAATGGCAACAGGCGAATACATCAGCAATGCAAACTTGGATGATCGACGTTCGCCTCTGCATGTAGAGTTGCATGCTCTTGAGTTGGCTAAGAACCCAGACATTGATTTGGTTTATGCCGAGTCATTTGTTACTCCGAATGATCATGAGAACTTTATTACGAATTCGTCTGAAGGTCGTGTTTATCCAATCGCAGATTTTAGTAACGAGAATATGATTAAGTGTCTGCCCGGTTGTATGCCTGTCTGGAGAAAGTCAATGCACGACTCTGCAGGGCTGTTTGAGGCTGACTATCGATATGCCGGCGATTGGGAAATGTGGCTACGGGCCGTTCGTAGTGGTTCTACGTTTAGAAGACTGCCCGGTGTTCACGGCATGTATTATATGAACCCAGATGGGCTCTCTACTTCTCCTGAAAATGAGAAGGTTCGATTCGGAGAAGAGAAGCAGATTTTTTGGGAATACACAGATGTTTTCGGCAAAGAGGTGACAGAACATTTCAGCGAATACTTTTCAGGTACACGCGGTGAATAATGGCACGGGTTCAGTCCGACAATAAAAGGTTTTTTGCGATTGAAGGATTGCCTCGTTCTGGCACTACAATTTTAACAAACATATTCAACTCTTTTGAAAATGGGTTCTGTTTTTCCGAACCAATATGGCAGCTAATACAAGACCCTTGGAGTATTCGCTTGGGCAAGTTGAATCAGCAGATTTGGCCCAACTCCATGCGACCCGAGAATATGGTATCAGAACTGAAAAGAGTTCTTGACAACAACTCATATGCGATTGGTGGCCTCAAGGAAACATACCGTGATTGGCAAACTCATTGTGTTGATCTGATTAATGACGACGATTTAGATTTCCGTATATTTATTATTAGAAGACCTGAGTTTAACTTTTCCGGTTGGAAAAAAACACCATTTGGAGCAGAGTATTATGATGTGGATGTATTTCTTAGAAACTATGAGAACTTTTACAAAAGAATTAAAGAGAAATCTAACAGAGTTCCAACTTACATTATCAAATATGAGCGGCTGTGCGCCAGTGATGACCCGCTCTCCTATGTTGGAAACATGTTGCGAGATCAGTTTAGCATCACTGGTGATTTACAGTTAGAAAATACTGGCTACAGTTATGGTGATGTCAAGGGCAATAATAGCAGTAAAGTTGAACCTGCCCGTTCGTCTTTTAAGAATCTGACCATCAATGAGGCCAATTTGTGTCTCGGTATTGGTGATTTGTACGGCGACTTGTCGGAGGGCTTATGGTCAAGGTAGCAGTAGCGAATGGAAATGAGGCTACTTTAAGAGACCCGGTTCTCGGTCGCCCGTTTTCTCACAATCTAGATAGAGTGCAGTATGTGGAAGATCCAGTCGAGGCCGATTGGATTCTTGGCAACTTACATTACCTTGATTGCGAGAGAGATTTCTTAAATATTGCAAGAACCAGAGCTTTTCAGGTTATGCCTGAGAAGTTTGTTTTTTGGTCAATGCATGACACACCAATGTTTGCATACGCAGAAGGCAGATCTTTAAAGTTCATATGCCAGCCCTTAGCTGGCCCTGTAAAAAACAAAGAAATGAACATTGTCTCTGTGCCTTTGCAGATGAGACATTTTGAGTTGGACTTAATATCAGATATTGATTTTATCAACGAGTGTCGTAGTACTGAAAAAGAATATGACTTTGTATACGTTGGACAAATTGTGTATGCTCACCGTGATTATTTGGCAAAGCTGAGATTGTCTAGTTACGATTTTGAAGTTACTAATCCAATCTGGGGAATTAAAGATACGAAATCGCGAGTTGATATGATGAAAGATTTTTGTCGTCGATTGTCTCGCGCTGATTATGCGTTCGCACCACGCGGAGTTGGCTCCAGTTCGTTTAGGTTGTATCAGGCTATGATGTCTGGCGCGGTTCCTATAGTGTCTGGTATGGCTGAATATCCTTTTTCTGATGAGGTAGATTGGAATGAGTTTTGTATAATAAACGAAAGACAAGATCAGTATGACTTTGTTTCGTTAATCAACAGTCCAAACTATGAACAGATGCGTGATAAGGCAATACAATTTTGGGAAGATTATGTAAGGGTCGAAAACTGCGACAAAAGATTGTTCGATAAATATTTGGCGGGGTAATGATTGTAAAGAAAATGAGCGGCCATTCTGGTTGCGACGTTTATCTAATGTCCGACGAACAACAGAGGCTTTATGTCAGAAAGATTTCGGCCAACGACCAATACAACGAAAGACTTAAAAGACAAATGTTTAAGCAGCAAAGCTTTTCTAGTTCTTTCATAAAGAGACCAGATGTCTACCAGCATGGTGTTACATCAGAAGGTCTTTTTTATTTTGACATGGAGTATGTTAGAGGTGTTTCGTTTTTTGAGTATGTGCAGAAAAATAGCATAGCTTCGGTTAAGGCAAAATTCAAGATCATACTTGACTATATTTCGGAAAGCAATGAGATAAGTGAAGGAATATCTCTTGACATTACAAGTAAAATAAATAGTTTACAAATAGACAGCAAATACGACAGATATAAACAGTATTGTCTTGACTTCGACTGGCAGCAAGTAAACAAATCTTATTGTCACGGCGATTTGACATTTGAGAACATCATCATCTCGAATGAAGAAATTTACTTTATCGATTTTCTGGACTCTTTCACAGACACAAAGCTTATTGACTATTCAAAGATATTTCAAGAACTGTACGCCTTTTGGTCTTTTAGAAATAAAGATAAAAAGTTCAATATAAAATATGTTATACTAGATGAAATGGTAAACTTAGTGGCCTCCACTCGCGAAGCTACGCTTAGGCTCTTGGTTTTAAGTTTACTGCGAATACTTCCTTACTCTGACGAAACTGAATGTTCGTTTTTGGAAGAACAGATGAAATATATTATGGAGAATAATAGATGAACAACTTGGTGATTCCTGCTGCTGGGGCATCTTCGCGTTTCCCTGATATGAAACTAAAATGGTTATTGACGCACCCGACTGGTGGCATGGTTATTGAAAAGGTTTTAGAGCCTTTTGACCTGTCCTCTTACGACAGGGTTGTGATTACTGCACTCAGAGAGCATGTTGACAAATATTCTATTGCTACAGTGATTCAGCAAGTGTTTGGTGACAAAGTAGAGTTGTGTGTATTAGAACAGAAAACAAGTAGTGCCGTTGAGACAATACAACAAACTATCGATAATATGAATTTGAAAGGACATATCACAATAAAAGACTCAGATGGTGTCATCGAATCTAGCTTTCCCATTTCAGAGAACTATGTTTGCGGCTGCAAGGTCAGCGACTTTGATATAAGAGAAGTACACAATAAGAGCTTTATTGTTCATAACGAAAACAATACGGTGCTCGACATTCAAGAAAAGAATGTAGTATCAGATGTTGTGTGTCTTGGCGTTTATTCTATGAAAATAGACGACTTTAAATACGCTTATGAATCTATCAAGACTTCGATGGCATACAGGTATGAAAACGAGATGTATGTTAGTCACATCGTGTCTTATTTGATAGAAAGTGGCGTTGTGTTTGAATGTCAATACGTTGATGATTTTAAGGATTGGGGCACACTTGAGGTGTGGAGAGAAGAGCAAGAAAGATACAAAACGTTTTTCTTAGATATTGACGGCGTGTTCCTATATAATACTGGTCCATATGGCGAGAAGAATTGGTACAACACTCTAGAGCCGATTGTAGAAAACGTAAGTTTGCTCAAAGATTTATCAGATGCAGGCCACCAGCTAATCTTCACAACTTCCAGAAGCGAAGATGCTCTTGGCCCGTTTGTTGATATGCTGAACGCCAACGATATTAAGTATAAAGAAATAATCTCAGGATGCTTTCATTCGCAGAGAATAATCATTAATGATTTTGCGCCGACTAATCCGTATCCATCTTGTCGTTCTGTGTCTATACCCAGAAACTCGCTACTAAAGGAGTACATGAAATGAAGCTAAAGATATATATGGTCACATACAAGGGACACACTAGGCTTAATCCTACCCTTACTTCTCTTTTTGGCAGTGATTTGGTAGACCACGATTATGAGCTAAATATCATTAATAACCACACTGACATAAGGTTGCCTGAACAGTTTGAAGGCAAAGTCAATATCATACACAACTCTTTGAGGCCAGATTTTTCATGGGGTCATCTTTCAAGAAATTGGAATCAAGCACTTATAAACGGTTTTGAATCCTTGGCAGAGCCAGCGTGCGACATTGTTGTGTGTACACAGGACGATTCAATCTTCAGAAAAGAGTGGGTAGCAAGATTGTTGTCTGCTCATGAGCGTTTTGACTTTGTGCAAAATGGACATGGAGATCAATTCCATTCTTACAAGCCAGAAGCTGTAAGGAAGGTTGGATTGTGGGACGAGAGATACATTATGTCCAGACATGCCGCTGATTATTTTTGGCGATGTGTAATGCACAACAAAGATAAATCCTCCTTCCAAGATCCAAGACATCACAGAATTTGGAATCCGTTGTTTCCCGGTGAACCTATAGAGAAATCTTGGGGTTGGCTTGTCGATCCCGACCCAAGACAAATTGACGCATCAACGCCAGCAAATCCTCTGGATTTGTCAATGTCAGAAAAGCTTATGGCTGCTAAATTTCCATTCGATCCATTTCCTTGGACTATAGAAAAGATCATGAAGGCACCAGACAGGACTATTACAGATAATCACATTTTATACCCGTACTTTGAAAAAGATGTTTATGATTTGCAAGGTAAAGGGTTTATAACATGAGACCACCCAGACCAATAGCTACAAGATACGGTGTAAAGGTACTTGATTCTGGTGGGTGTTATCCCGGCGGCCAAGGCATTTCTGAGCACTATGATGATGAAAAGAGTCGCATAGACGTTGTGCTTGACAACATTGAAGGAACGTCACCTGTCATGGTCGAAGTAGGCAGCTACTGGGCTTTGTGGTCTCTGCTGTTCAGAAATAAGTTCCCAGATGGAATAAATATTCTAGTTGAGATGTTTGCAGAGAAACTGCAAGTTGGCATAGACAACTTTTGTTTAAATGGATTTACGGATAATGTTTATGCATATCACGGTGGTGTAGCTCTTTCTGAATCTGGCAGTATTCATGACGCCGGCACGCTGGGCCCTGAAGTCACATTAGGTCAACTAATGGAAGCCGCTAACGTTTCAAAACTTGACTTTGTACATTGTGATATACAGGGCAGTGAATTAGAGTTTCTTAAAGCGCACACTGATGTTTTTGAGCAAAAAAGAATTTTACACATTGTCGTTGGTACGCACCCGCACATTTCTGAAAACAAGCAAATACACGAAGACGTTATTGAGTTTTTAGAAAGCAATGGATATGAAATCGTTTGTGAGTATCCTAGGACAACTGATGACGGCTATGTTTACGCGAGGGCAATATAGTGATATCTGCAAAACATGACTTTGTATTTGTTCACCCACCAAAAACAGGCGGTAACACTATGCATAAGATATTTCAACCATATTATGATTCCGGTATTATTCTTCAGTTTATCGACAACGGATTTGGCCCCGGCCATGGCGTGTCTACATATGTAAAAAATCCTGATAGCAACGCCCCACGCAATTCTTATGAATCTAACCCTACAGTAAAATCCCCAGAAAGGTTTCCCGTCAACAAACATTCCACGTACCAACAGTTTCTAACTAATCCTCACTTTACAGACTTGAAAAAGTTAAAACTTATTTCAGCTATCAGGAATCCATGGGACCGCGCAGCTTCGTATTATCGTTGGTCAAGAAGCGTGAACCCGTTTGCAGCTTGGTACAAAAGAGACAAATTTAAACTTCGGGAGCGATCTTGTGTTTCATATTGGTCAGGGCATAACCCAGATTTTGTCTTGAGGCATGAGTGTTTCGAGAATGATGTTACTCAGTTACTATACTATCTTTCAATTCCTATGCCTGATAGTTTAGCAGAAATGACTATTAATGTTACTAAAGCCATAGAAGAAAAAGATCCGTTATCTTATAGGCAATTTTACATTAAAGATGATGGGTCATACGATGAAGAGTTGATAGAGAAAATAAGATTAGACGCCCAAGCAGATATTGAATTTAGCGAAAAGATTTTTATAAAACCATATGATTTTTAGGAGATAAAAAATGAAAAAAGCAGTAGTATTAGGAGCCGGCGGTTTTATCGGTGGCCATCTAGTGAAATATTTAAAAAACAAAGGTTATTGGGTCTGCGGTGTAGATCTGAAGCACAATGAGTTCCACCCAATACATGAAATTGCTGACGAGTTTATAGTAGGAGACTTGAGAGATCCTAGGATAGTTTCGGCGGTTATCAATCCCGGCTGGTGTGACGAGATATACCAGCTTGCAGCGGATATGGGCGGCGCTGGGTTTGTATTCACCGGAGAAAATGATGCAGATATTATGCATAACTCTGCGTTGATTAATCTTAATGTCGCTCATAGAGCAGCAGAGGTGAGCGCTGGCCGCGTGTTCTATTCATCATCGGCTTGTATGTATCCAGAACATAATCAACTTGATCCAGACAATCCAAACTGTGTAGAGTCGTCAGCATACCCAGCAGACCCTGATTCAGAGTACGGATGGGAGAAGTTGTTCTCAGAGAGAATGTTTTTATCCTTCATGAGAAATAAGGGATTGGTGGTCCGTGTTGCTCGATACCACAATATTTTTGGCCCGTGCGGAACATGGACTGGTGGAAGAGAAAAGGCCCCAGCAGCGTTCTGCCGAAAGGTGGCTGTAGAGCCCGATGGCGGCTCTGTAGAGATTTGGGGCCCCGGTACCCAAACTCGCTCCTTCCTGTACGTTGACGAGTGCGTGGAGGCCACCTATAGGCTTATGCATTCTGACTTTCCCGGCCCTGTAAATATCGGTTCCGAAGAGATGATATCTATGAATGATTTTGCAAGAATGGTCATCGACATCTCAGGAAAGAATTTATCAATTCATAATATTGACGGCGATGAATTCCAAGAAAAGTATGGCCACCCTTGCCCTATCGGAGTCAACGGTCGAAATTCTGACAATACTCTATACGAAGAAAAGATCGGATGGGTAGTATCTCAACCTCTTAGAGATGGGATGGAGATTACCTATAGATGGGTCCATGAGCAGGCCGAAGGGCTTGAATGAGACCGAGTATAGGTATAGTTGGCCAAGGCTTTGTCGGCGGCTCTGTTTATTCTGTCTTGTCTCAATATGAAAGTATTGGCACATATGACTTAGACCCGTCCAAAAGCAATACAGAGTCTTTGGCACATTTAGTAGATCAGAGTGATATCATCTTTGTTTCTGTGCCCACTCCAATGAAAGAAACGGGCGAGTGCTATACTGGAATCGTTGAGGATGTTTTGTCGTATATTGATGAATATGCTGCTGGTGATAAGATTGTTATCACCAAATCAACGGTACCGCCCGGTACACACAATATGTGGAACCAAAGGTATAAAAATTTGTCTATAGTATTTAACCCCGAGTTTCTTACAGAGGCAAATGCAGAAGAAGATTTCAGGACACAAAGATATATCATACTGGGCTCTAGTTGTAGAGAGTACAGCGAAAAGGCCAAAGAAGCATTTGTGTTAGCATTTCCAGAAGATAATATAGCTTACTTATATTGTACTTACGAAGAGGCTGAAGCAATAAAGTACTTTAGAAATACATTTTTATCTGTTAAACTATCATTCTGTAATGAATATTATAACTTATGCAAATCTTTTGGCATCGATTATGACCTTGTTGCTACAATAGCACACATGGACGAGAGATTAGGAAACTCTCACTACAAGGTACCGGGCCCTGATGGAGATATGGGATTTGGAGGACACTGTTTTCCAAAGGATATAAAAGCGCTAATGTATGCGTGCAAGTCCAATAACATAGAATGTGATATGCTTGATGCAGCATGGAACATTAATACAAAATTTAGAAAAAACAAAGACTGGGAAGACATGGAAGGTCGAGCAGTCATCAAGGAGAAAAAATAATGAGCATTTATAATGATAAAGGCGAAAAGGTAACAAACAACGGAGCGCTTGTCCTCTCAGATCAAGCTCTCGGTGCTGTGATGTTGGCACTTCAAAACTCGCTTCTAAACCAAACAGATATAGTTCCGGTATTGAAGGGTTTTGAATTTGTTAATGATTCAGAGCAAGGGTTGGTTGTTCGAAATCCCCCTATTATTAGGGCGAACGAAGACGAAGACGAATAAGATGCCCATTTACACTTACCAATGTTCAGAGTGTGATATTGTATTTGAAGTACACCACTCTATGAAAGAGGTTCGGGAGGATTGCGAAGAGTGCAATACTTCGGCATCGCTTACTAGAATTCCCTCATTGGGTTTTATAAACACTAAGCCACAAAATAAAAATGAAATTGGTTCGCTTGTAAGGAAGCACATAGAAGAGGGAAAACGAGAAATTAAAAAAGAAAAAGAAGACATGAAATCTGAAATTGAAGTGGAGCCTAAACAATGACTGAACTTACATTGATACTTGGAATATCTACTGCGATATTATTTGTAGCACTGAGTGTAATGACTTGGTATGCTTTTACGTTATTGAGAAAGTTGTGGAGACTTTCATCCAATATAGATGAAGCACAGTTCGTTATAGCAAATTTTAAAGGACACATAGAGGCAGTCTATAATCTAGAAACCTTTTATGGCGATCCTACACTACAACAGCTTCTCCAGCATGCAGAATCTGTATCGGAAACATTAGAGTCGTATGAAGACATGTATTCTTTTATCGAAATGCCAGATGATGAAGATATAGAACAAGAAGGAGAAGAGGATGCCACCTAGGAAGAAGAGAAAACATGTTTACTTTACCAAAGAACATGAAGAGGCAATTGTACAATATAACAAAGAGACAGATCCAGATGTAAGGGAAGAGCTTTACAGGACTATGATTCAGGGCCCACTTTCGGAAATGGTAGACAAGATTGTATATACATACAGGTTCACTACGCTACCAAACATTGACGAACTAAAAGATGAATGCAAAGTATGGCTCACAACAGTACTGTGCAAGTACGACCAGTCGAAGGGGTCGAAAGCCTTTTCGTACTTCAGTGTCATAACAAAGAACTGGTTTATTCACAGAGTTAAACAAACTTCGAAAAAGAGAAGACAGGAAATTCCAATTGAAGATTATATGATTTCTGGAAAAGATATCGATGACAAATTGATAACAGATAATGGGTATGATTCTGCTCGCGAAGATAGGGAATTCTGGGTCCATTTGTGGAACGAAATTGACTCTTGGGATACTGGCAACTTAAAGCCAAATGAAAAGAAAGTTTTAGAAGCAGTAAGAATCCTATTAGCAAACCCAGACTCAATCGAAATTTTCAACAAGAAAGCTATTTATTTATACATTAGGGAGATCACTGGGCTGAATACTAAGCAAATTGTCAACAATTTAAACAAGATGCGCGCCCGGTATCGCAACTTTAAGTCAGACTGGAACGAGGGGAAGCTATGAAAAAGCACGATGTAGATAGATATTTGGCAGAGGCGATTGATAATATACGAGAAGATCGTAGCAAGGTTAAAGACTTGCTTGACGATCTTAATCAATTTATTGGCACTGGTGAGGTCACTCATCGCGATGTCGGCCTTACAGCCGCAAAGTATGTTGAGACACTACAACGCTCGAACGAGCAGTTGGTTAAGATTTCTACACTTCTCATGAAGAAGGAAGAGAACACATCTGTTACGCTTTCCGATAACGATAAGTCCCAGATCTTTGATATGATCAAGGAGAATTAATGTTTAAATGGCTATCGATGGACTTCATGGAAAACGAATCAACACAGTCAAGAAGAAGCGTACTAAAAAGCGCCTAAGCGGGCGATATCGTAATAGTTTCTTCGGCGCTATGAAGCAAATGGCGTCAGAGGCGAACACTCCCAAAGCATCGCCTACTGGCCCATTTAAGGGAATTGTTATTCGAGTCGAAAGTGAATGCGGAGGCGCTGCAACAGACACTGAAGGCGGAAGTTGGCTCAAGTATTGGTACGAAACTACCATGGAAAGTCAACCGCCTGAACTTATTAAGTGCAAGATTCGAATTCCCGGCGTCCATTCTTATATTCCAGACCCAGAAAAGTATGGCTGTGATCCCGGCCCATGGCAAAAGGTTATAGACCTGCACCCAACCTTCACAGCATCATCACAGGATATTCCAGCCCCAGCAGTTGGAGATATGATGATAGTAGACTTTTCAGATCCCGAATCCGAATCCGACCCGATTATAATTTCTTCAGTCGTTGTGAGGGAATCTGACTCTGTAGTCAAGGGTGGTGATTGCCCCTCTGAAGACAAATTTGATTCGGCTGAAAAAGATGCTCCGCTCGCAGCTACCAGTGAAGAGGGGGATGCTGCTGGTGGAACTGAATCAGCAGGGTTGCCTGCAAGCAGCTTCCCCGGCAGCGGTGGAGGTGGTGCAGGCATGCCCGGCTCTCCGTCTATTGGAGATGATGGACGCCCTTATGGGTCTGCTGGAGGTAGTCTTCCTATGGGCTCATCCCCTACTTCTCCCCTTGACGCAGCGCGTGCAGGTTCTTCCGGTGGCATTGACTCGCCTCTTCCACCGGTTATCGGAAGGAATGAGGATGGTACACCAAATGAAATAGCTCTTCCCGGTAACAAAAAAGGAATTTTTATTACTGCTGATAGTTTGGGCAATGCCAAATCTTTAGAAAGCCCGATTGCTGCTATTAAGCGCGCTCGCTGGGCAGGCATAGGATTTGTGGCTATAGAAGCAACAGTTCAAGGCCCCCCGGCTGGCACAGCTAGAAATCCACTAATGAGAAATACAGAACTTGAAAAGCTAAAAAAATATGTTAGGGCATTTAGATCTGTTGGGATAAATGTGTATCTCTGGGGTACCCCATGGCGAGGAATGTCTAGAGAGTTTGTTCGCTATATGTCAAGAGCGTGTGTTAGGACAGGAAGTCACGGAATTATCATGAGCCCTTCATGGGGGTATTTTAAGAATGCCAGTGAAGGTTATAAGAAATATGCATCTCAAGCTAAAATTCTTACAGAGGCAATGATGTCTGAAGCAGTAAACAACAATTTTGTAGTCGGATTTACCACGCCATGGAATCCAGCCGCCGCTTATAAAGTAAACACTACTGATTACTCTGTACGAAGATACAGAGACTGTTTTCCATACGCATGTTTTTCTAATGTTGATTTTGCGGTCGCACAGTTGTTGAGTTCGGACGGTGGCGCTTTGACTGCGTTTGTGAAGGAAAGTGTCGCAAGCTCAGCGATTGGTGGCGCGGTGTACGCCGGCGACGATCCATCACGCCGTGGTGAAGGTATACGACTTAGTGACGAAACTGGTACTGGCAAATACACTGTCTGGCCAAAGGATAAAACTTCTGCCGGCACCAACGCTAGAGAGTCAAGTTCTATTTTTGCACAAGGCATAGAAGATTATGTAAACTATGGTTTTACTAGGATTATACCTGCATTTGGTGCAATGGGTTCGAACTATCAAGATTATGGCTACGACACAAGAAAGCCACCAGAAAGAATAGAGCAGGAAATTGGCTTTATAAGAAACATTGACAATGATAAGATTAGGGCCAGAGGATTGTCGCCCTTAAGCGAACCAATGACTCCAAACGAAGGCCCCGAGTTGCCTGCTACAAATCCGTGGGACAACCAACCAGAGGAAGATGCGACCGGTTTTTATGGAATGTTTAATATCGAAAATGTTTTGCCATCGGTAATGTGGTGGGATTGGGCAGGCGCAAATGACAACAATCCGTGTTGGGATAATACTCGCTGGAATGTTATTAGAGACTTCAACAGTTATAGCCTAAGTGCTGAGTTGGCTGCAATTGAGGGCGGTATCGGTAAAAGCCGACAAGATACCAAGGATACGGAAGAGTATAACAAAGCGATGAGAGGCGTTGAGATGTTTAAGAGAGTTGCAACCAAAAACGGTTGGCTAACTCAATCAGAAGCTGCCCAGATTTCTCCTAAGATTTCAAAGGCACCCGCCATGTCTGTACTTACTGCAACTACTATGTCAGAGTTGGAGACTATGGCTGAGTCAGCAGTACAAACATTAAAAAGTTCTGACACTGAATTGGGATCAGAGTTTGGACAATTAAGGCCAGACCAAACACCAAACCTAGACTTAACTGCTCCAGAGGGCGCTTTTGCTCCTTTGGACACCAATGTGATAGATTATGATATCTCTCATTTCCATGATGCTGAAGAAGCTCATATTCATGATGGAGCTAAAGAGGGCGTAAACTTAGATCTTCCTTCTTATATTAATTATAATAATCCTGCCGATCCTTGGGCTAAAAAGGGAGGCTGGTGTCCAGTACATGGTTACACTACGGGCAAGGGCATGACAAAGGCAAACCGTCAACCAAGCGATATATATTATGTGATGATTCACACCACCGCCGGCACTAGTCAAGAAGCAGGTTTCGGCTGGTTTCAGAATCCTCAGTGTGGTGCTTCTACTCACTACGGCGTCAACACTGGAGGGTATATTTTTCAAGGCGTAAAAGAACAAGATATAGCTTGGCAGGCCGGCGAAAAAACTAGCCACCGCCCCGGCCCTCCCGATAAGATGTCAGGAAAGCACAACTCCAATGGTATCGGAATTGAAATTGCCGGTACTTTGGATGGAGAAAAGGGCCAGCCCGGTAGGTTTTATTCAGAAGAAATGTATGATGCACTGGCTTATTTGATAGCTAGCATCTGTGCGCGTAACAGTATTTCGGTTGACAGAAATCATATTTTGGGTCACGATGAAGTTAGAAAAGACAAAGTAGATCCCGGCGGTAATTTGAACGAATTGGGAATAGGCCCCAATAGATCTGATGGCCCAAGTAGTTACAAATACGATAGTTTGTTTGACTATGATAAACTGTTCGGCAAAATAGAAGAGTTTTTTGCTGGCGCTGGAGTACCATCACCAGACCCGTCTGGATTCCCTACAGGCGCTCCCGCTGCAGCTAGTAGCTTCCCCCCCGGCTCAGCCGGTGGAGGCGGTTGTGGTCCCGGTGGTGGAGCAGGAGCGGCAGGCTCCAATGCTGGCGGTACAAACCCGGCAACAATCATGCCATTGAGTGAAGTGGCAGATACCACTCCTGCTTCTGCTTTAGAGTCGGGAGCGTTTAGTGAATCTTCTGTTGATCCACCCGGCATTGTCACGCTTTATGGTGTTAGAGAGCGCAATTTGGTAGCGGCTGATATTAGTGAGCTACCAGACGGCCCAGAGTTAACTTTTGACTATACTGTGGACAGAACTAATTATGGCAAGACTTCGCCAACAAAAGTTATTGACCAGCTACCTATAGCAACAGATTTGGCACACTATTTGTGGGCTATGATTAAGGCAGCAGAGAAAGATGGAATTCCTCTGAAACTAAACAGCGTTTGGAGAAACAGCCCAGATATTAATGCTGGAGGTTCCGGCGCTGGTGCTTGGAAGTACACAAAGGGACAGCAAACATTCTACGACCAAAACTGCAGTGGGGGCTCATGTAGTCCTGCCACTGCAGGCCCCGGTCGCTCAAAACATCAGCTTGGTATTGCTGTTGACATTGCAAACACAACACCAGTTGGCTCAGCAGTATTTGAATGGCTTTCTAAAAATGCAGAATCATTTGGATTTTATCGATCAGTTAGTTCTGAAAGATGGCATTGGGTTCTAGATCCAGCAAAAAGCAAATATGCAAAAATAGCATCAGACCACAGTAGTTGGGTAAATTCGTAAGGAAATAAACATGGCTAAAATAGCAGGACCAGTAAAGAAGGCCGTTAATCAAAGCGGTGTTAGGAAATCTGTCAGAAAAACAATGTCTGTCAACTCGGCCTTTAAGGACGGCAGAGAGGGTAAGGGTATCGGTGGCCGAAAGATGGCCGAGGGTGTCCCGAGACATGTCTCCAGCGATTCTGAAAATGTTATTGCTTGTCCAAGTAATGCATCCATTGTACTAGGAAGAGACAGGCCAGCAAGTAGGCTTAGTGGCTATGGTGGTTCTGGTGATACTCATTGTGCTACGATTGATATAGTGGCAGGTCGAATGGCTTCAAATGCTGTTGCCGTAGATTCCAATGACGAGCCAATGTCCGTTGATCCAAATTTTAAAATCGATGCGGCAAGAATTTATATAAGCCAAAAAACGGACGTTGACGCTAACTTCGGAATTGCTGACGGCATTATAGGGCCAGCAACAGCAAAATCCGCGATTGGATTAAAAGCAGACAGTGTGAGAATAGTGGCCAGAGAGGGCATCAAGTTGGTTACAAAAACTGATTTAAAAAACTCACAAGGTGGAGAAGTTGGTACCATTGTTGGAGTAGATATTATTGCGGGAAACGACGATTCAGACTTGCAACCGATGGTGCTCGGTAAAAATGTCGAAGAGGCGCTACAAAAAATTGTAACACACTTGGACAAACTTAACGGAATAGTCAATGGACTGGTGATGTACCAAATGAAGTATAACACTCTTCTTGCCAGCCACTTCCATATTTCTCCATTCTTTGGAGCACCAACGAGCCCTTCCCCAACCGCAGTTGCAGCAGGAGCAGCCGCAGCAGTTGAACTGGGTGCTATGACTATAAGAGATCTATTGACTCAAAAAGCTAATTTAGTAATGTTTAAAACTACTTATTTGAATACAGCCGGCGGCAAGTATATTAACTCAAGATACAACAACGTGAACTAGGAGAACCGTAATGACATGGCCAGACGATGATGATGATCCACTTAGCGGCCCCGGCGACGGCCCGGCAGAGACTGGAAGCGAAACCGGCGATGGTGATGCCACCGGCGCAGATCCGTTAGAGGGCGCTGACAGTGGCGATGATAAAACTACCGGCACTCACACATTAGGGCCAGCGGGCCCATATGGTCCCGGTGGAGGTGGAGGTGGCTACGCTGGGCCCGGTGGCTATGTTGGCGACGACGAAGACGATGACACAACCTACGCAGAAAGAACACCAACCGAATTGATCGGTGATGCAGACGAACTCAGAGCCGGGCCAGACTACACTTCTGATGCCACAGATGAATGGGCCATCGATCCAGACTACGCTGGTACAGATTTGGGAACATTTGTTAGCGATTGGGCATCTGCCAACTCTCATATTCTTAAACACTCACAGGGTATGTCTGCGGCTGCTTGGCAAGACCTCCGTGCATGGCAAGAGATCCAAAGAGGTCTTATAAGACAACCGGCCAAACCGGATGCCGATGAAGACGATAGGCTAGAAAATGCGTCAAGCCTATCATGTGATGACACTAAGACTGTACCAGAGCCGCTTTCTCCTGCTACTCATTATATGAATTTAGAATCCGATGATATAGACGTTTATAAAAAAGTAGCGATAAACTCAGACAATAAAGCCACAGCCGGCAAGATAACAGATCTAACCAGAGTTTACCTTTATCCAGATGGCGAATATATTGGTATAGACTGTGAGTGGTGCAAAATCAAACCAATTGAGGGAGATTTGGCAGATCAAGATGTGTATGTATATGCTTCAGATCTCAGGCCGCTAGAGGGCACCAAGCGTTCTTTGGCCGCAGTGTGCCCCCCAGATGCAGACCCAGATGCGTTTGTTCCAAACTGGACAAGACGTGGAGCATGTTCTCCTTGGTACAATGCGAGAACACAAAAGTATTGCACAACCGTAACAACTACAGAAACTACAATAAGTTCGGAAAGAACTGATACCATTAAACAAAATGCCTATAGCGCAGGAATACAACAGTTATTAAATTACTACTCTCGACGACCAGTTGGTTATGATGATGCAGCAGAAGCCGCCACATTTTTGATTGACAATTCATACCACGTAGCAGACACTGAAGAACTATATTTGAGCCCTAGGCCAAATTCCAAAGTAAAAGCAATGGTTTCGATTCATGCTAAATACTTTCATGCAATACCCAGAAGAATACCACCTACGGTCCAGCCCAGAAATGGCGTCAGAACTGTTATGTTCAACAGCTTTACTATCGAAGATGATTTTGATTACGCATCTACAACATTGGCAGCAGTCCAAAGCAATGTTAACTCATTCAAGGGAACTATAAAAGATTTTTCACCCAAGAAAGAATCTAAAAAAATAACCAAATTCTTATCTGCACTTAAAGAACTTCTCAAGGTAAATGGTTATGAACTAAGAACTGATCACGAAGATTTGATAGAAATAGCAATGGACAAGTCTTTCAAGCCAGTGCAAGTCATTTTGTACCAAGAGACAGCAGGCGTAAATATGGACGTGGGCTTCAACTCTTTTCAGGCATCACCCGGTGTAAACAGCCCAAGAACAACGCACTATGTTGCCCAAATGCACAATATGAATTCATATGCAAAAGCGCACAGATTAAAAGTAGAGCCTTTTAATTGGATGCAATATTGTACAAATTACACCTACCCCGGTTTGGACATTAGATACACCTCTAAAATGACCCCCGGCTTAAACACCAAGCAACTTAGAGCAGATGCAGCAGACGCTATCAAAAAGTTTAACTCAATGCCGTTCAAAGATCCGGCTCAGTTACAGTTTGAAATCGGCAAATTAAGTGATCCAGACTTTTTAAGAAATATGTCTTTGTCCAGAGCCAACTTTGAGATCGCTATCGGTGATCCTGTGTTGGCCAATCTGGAAGACATATTAGATGAAATCAACACTCTAGATGATTTGTTTGGAAAGTTTCTTGGAAAAGTGGAAATACCCAAACTTATTCAAATGGCCATGAGTGCATTAATGGATCAGATGGAATTTCCTGATTTATTTGAAGCAATGCTTGGTGCTATTATGGGTAACTTCTCACTTGAAGTTATTTTAGATGACATACTTGCAAACCTTGATTTGACTGTGCAGGTAAGTATATTCGCTGACTTGCTAGAAAATCTTGACTTGCCAACTGACTGTTATATGGCGTTTTTCTCTAGTTTGGGATTGACCTTACCTGCACTTCGCGCCGCGATTCCCACTGCTCTTCTGTCTGCTGAATTTGCAAACATACTGTCTGTGGATGCTGGACTTAGCGAGGAAGAGGGGTTTAGTGCCATGGCAGAATTAGATGCGTCAGCGCTCATCAATCCAATCGTGCAAATGATTATTGCAGGAATCCCAGAAGTCACTTTTGAGGCAGAAGGTATATCTCTTAGTATGGACTTGGAAGGCGAGGTTATCCCGCCCGGTAATCCAGAAGGGCAGACTGCAAAAACCGTTCCCGGTACTCCTTCTAAACTTCCTAAAATAACTTCTACAAAAATAAAGAAAGCCTTTTTTGATACATGCGAAGAATGCGGAATACCACTTACTGACATTATTTCTGTCATTACGACCGGCTTAAAGACTCAAATTTCGTTGGGCAACTCTGGCGGTGGCTCTGGTGGTGGTTTAGGCGACCTAGGTACCGCCAGTGGCTCTGGTGATGGCGTCGAAACGGACGCAGACGTAGATGCACCAGACGTAGACATTGACTTAGAAGCTACAGGTCTTGACATCGGCGCAATAGATATTTCTCTAGTCGGCCCAAGTTTGGGATTAGATATAGACTTTTTGCGCTCGATCCCGAAGATTTCAGCAGCATTTGATATGATGTTGGGAGATCCAAACCTTAACCTGAACATGGAAATACCAAGTTTGCCCGGTATTTCGTTAGAAATGCCATCATTGAATGTGGAACTGCCTTCAATACCATCTTTAAAGATACCTACGATTAACTTACCGGATAATTTGCCAACCCTCGATCTAATGGGCTATGTGTTTGATGCTATGCTTGCCGGCATACAAGGTGCTATCGAAGCTGCTTTGGTGGAAATGGCCAAGTCAGTTATCAGGTCATTGCTTGGAGAAGTCGGCTCGGATTTGGGAGATTTATCGTTCGGAGAAGCAAACATTGGAGATCTGATGGGATCTTCTCTGGGCTCTATATCTGCAGCCGATGCACAGATAAGTCAAGTTTTTGAGCCACTAGGTGTATCGTCCGATGGATACTCGACAGCTACAGAAGAGCAAATGACCGAAGCGCTCAGTACATGTTCGGCAGACACGACCCCATCAGAATTTGGAACACCTGCAGATTTACTTGATGAAATCTCCGAAGCGGTTAATCTGACAGAAATGGGAGAACTTTTAAGAGGTGTGCCAACGGAACAAACATGTGAAACAATTCAGGACATTGTTGCGCAAAATTATCACAACATGGCTCACATTTTCATGGACTGTGATAAGCTAAAAGATGTTTTCGGAGAAATCGGAGAGTCTGTAGACTTAAGTTTGGTTGATAACGTGATACCGCAAAAAAGAAAAGTTGCAAATAAACTTGATTACTTGTGCGGTGTTTTAGAAAGCCCAGTCGAAGAAGAATCGTACAGACAAGTGATGAAAAATAAAGGACTTGATGATGATCAAATTGAAGAACAACTACAAGCCGAAAAGCAAAGACAAAAAGATGCACTTGAAGATCTGGCATCGCTCTTAGCAGATGTACAGTCTGGTTCGGTATTAGATGGAGTAATCCCTCCGGTATACCCAGAAGAGTGTGGTGGTCCATCACTTATGCCACCAGATTCTGAAATACCAGAAATGAATTTTGTCAACGAAATGGCTGTAGACGCAATATATGCTGGTGTTCAGATGGCTTGGAAAGCAGAAACCTCTGGATATTTTGAAAACTTTATTGACTCTAATGAAGTTGGCGAAGTGGTAAACAAATTTTATAACCCAGATTCTGCAGCCGCTTCTAAGATAGATAATCCCAAATTTGAAACTCTTTATAGCCAAGGCTATCCTTTGTGCGATAAAGATGGAAACATTTATACATCTCAAGACGACATTGATGTTGTCAAATTTTTAAATAGCCAATCTAAGCTCGGCATGGGTCTTAAACTCGTGAAGGCAATATTTTCGAATGTCGATGAGGAATCTGATTATTTGGCCACTTTTAACCTAGATAACACAGTCGATATTTCCCGCAAATGGATTTACGACTTCAACGAAAGTTATGTTGCTTCAAGTATGGGTGACGCCATCGACACTTGGGATGCTCCGAGCACTGTTGAGGAAATGTCTGGTTTGGGCTCTTGGGCGATTGTGGGAGCAGCGCTCAACAACGTTGGAGAATACCACAACGCTATCAACGTTTTAGTTTCTGAAGTCAGTTCATCTATATCTTCGGCCCTCACATCGTCTTATCATGGTTATGTTGCAAACATGTATTACCAAAAAAATTCTGATGGCTCAGAGATAGCAGACACATACTCGTCACCAGTGAGCGAACTTGTTTGGGCTTCAACATTCAGAAACACTGGAACTGATGAGGACATACAACTGACAGCAGTTGGAGAATTTGGTTTCACGTACAGCTTCCGAGACCCCTACAATCATGACCAAGAAGCTCCTGCTGTTGTGGTCACATATGATCATAGTATGCCTGAGTCTTATATGGAAGCAATGGAAGACATGGTGGAAGAAATGGAAGAAACATTTAGCGAGGCTGGTTATGATACATCGGCCATCGATACCGCCCTTGAAGGTCTTGAAGCTATATTTTCCCCGCCGGAAATGTCTTTGGCCACCACACCCGGCGATAATACTTGTAACGCTACTGAGGTAGCTGTTACTTCTGAGCCCGAGGATTTAAGCGAAACAGATATGGACTATAAGGGCTCTGCTTTACCGGGCAAAATTTATCACAAATTATTGCGAGATGCATGGGAAAACAATGAAACCGCTATGCTTTTAATGGACGGGGCTACTGAAATCACCGATGAAGCGGGCATTTTGTGGTTTTATGAAACACCCTTATCGAGCACTCAGCACATGACTGCTGGACATGCTGTTTATAAAATAGCATTCTTGGCGTTGTTTGAAGCCATCTATAAGGCACAGCACACTTCGGGTTGCGTACAGGTCGAGAAAGTATTTAGTCCATACGGCGATGGCACTAATATTATGGGACAGAATATGGATTACGGCGCGACATGGAGTACGCTATTCCAAGACATACAATCTGGAAAAGTAAAAGTTGAGCCAGATGATTTATCCTGCGGAGGCAAATCAGTATTAGACGCCTCCCGTGCAAAAGACGAGGCAATGGATAGCATCAATTCTTGCTCTTCCGCACCTTCACCAGCAGGAGAAAAAAGTCCTATTGAAAAGGGCGCAATGGCTGGATTGATTGGCATGACCCTTAGAGCATATGCTGCCGATGTTATTCTGAGAGGATGGGTTACACTCAGGGGTTACCCTCCGCACCAAGCAAGCGATATGATGACAAAATATATTTACGATGATATTATATCGGATATGACAACCATTGACCAAGAATATAAAACAAATTTTGTAGCAGAAGCGGTAGACTTATATTCCCAGCGAGACGACGCCGAAGACTTGACAGAAGACGAGATTATGAACCTCTTGATTTTCGAACAATATGATATTGTATACCCGGCGATTATGAAAAACTTAGCCGGAAAAGATGGTCTAGTTTGTAAAAACGCTAGCGGCACCGTGACAATCAACAGCATGAGCGATTTCGTATATCACATGTATATGAACTTCCTGATGAACTCAGAAGCAACACCAGCACTGATACCCTCTACTCCTGAATATGTTGACGATGCTGACTGGGAATCTGGTACATATGGCAGAAAACGATGCCCTGATGATTCAGTTTGGTCAATGATTGGAATGGATTTTGGGGGCATCGCTCAGGGCCTTCCAACTATTGAAGTAGATTCTTTAACCTCTCCTACAAAGTTAGATGTGGTTGTATACATTGATCATGCCACAGCAGACGGCGCAAGTTCAACAGAAAAGCACATCAGATTGACTTTGGCAACGGTAGAAGATGACAGCGCAGCTACCATAAAAGACCTTTGGGATCAATTTGCCGAAACTGATACTTACGAGCAAATCTTCGAAACTTGTTTTCGTTTTAGTGATATTGTGTCTAACAGACTTTTGCAAGACATAATGAATGTCACCTACAACATACCAAACGTAAAAGACTCGTTTGACGCTACGAAAGAGCAGTTAAAATTGGTCTTCGATATTCTTTTCTATGGCCCTCAAGAGGGCGTAATGTACTCAGCCGCACAGGATAACGCTTCTGCCATGGCCGATGCACAAAACAATATAGGAACGGATATCGAAACATTTTCTGATAATACGTCCATGTCCAAACTTATGAAAAAGATGGCTGCTGACACGGTGCCTACGCTTATTAAGGGACTAGCAGAAAAAATAGATCCGAATATTAAACGTTCAAAACTAATTAGAGATGAAGGGATCAAGAAAGGCGTTCCGATTCCACCGGTAGTGGCTTCTTTAGCTGCATGGCCTATGAATCTTATACCGCCAATCGTTCCTTTAATGATAGGTCAAGTTCCCGGCCCACCAATCACACCGCTCGGTCTCATGTACTGGGCTCTTGCTAAGCCGGATAAGATTGAAAAAAGAGCACTACAGGAGGCACAAGCAGGACAAGACCCAACATCTAGCGATGAAGCCTTGCCCGCTGTTAGCGCCGATGAGTGTAACCCAGAGGGGAGTGAATAATGGCATCAGGAATATCAGTTAAAGTACCATTTCTGCGTGACAAGATGGACGGCCATGGCATGAACAAAACATATAAACAAGTTGCAGTTCAAAATTTAAAAATGCTGATCCTAACTTCTCCCGGCGAAAGGATAATGGACCCATTATTTGGTGTTGGCTTGAGGGATTATTTGTTCGAACAAGACTCCCCAGTGGCACACGGAAATATTTCTGCACGCATTAGAAGCCAAGTGAACAAGTACCTTCCGTACATTTTTATTAAAGAAGTGGAATTTGATTCTCAAGGAGCGGGAAACCCCGACGCGCCGGACAACCATCTTCAGGTTAGAATACATTTTAGAATAACACCGCTAGAAGCAGATGAAACACTTGATTTGTTTGTAGATTAATACTACTTATATTTTAGGAGACAAATATAGAAATGGCTAAATATGATGACGAAAGCGCGAAAGTTCCAATTAAATATACGGCAAGGGACTTTGCGTCAATCAAAGCAGAACTAGAAGACTACATTAAAAGGTACTACCCAGACACATACAAGGATTTCAATGAAGCCTCCTTTGGTGCCATGATGGTGGATACTGTTGCTTATATTGGCGACATGTTATCGTTCTATCTAGATTACTCAATTAATGAAATGTTTATGGACACTGCTCTTGAGTATTCCAATGTTGTCAAACTAAGTCGTCAAATGGGTTACAAATTTAGAGGCAAGCCTACGTCTTATGGCGAAGTAACTCTCTATTGTTTGATTCCTGCCAACTCTTCTGGCTTGGGCCCTGACTCTGCCTATATGCCTATCGTTAGAAAGGGCAGTCAGTTTTTCGATACAAATGGAAATTCTTTTTTGTTATCTGAGGACGTTGACATTTCATATTCTAAGAACGAAACAGTTGTGGCCGCAGTCGATGACGCCACAGGATTACCAACTCAATATGCTGTCAAGGCTCACGGCCAAATCATATCGGGGCAATTGGCTAGACAAGTTACCAAAATCGGCGCATTTCAAAAGTTTAGAAGAATTCGGCTTAACGGCTCGAACATAGCAGAGATCCTATCAGTGCGAGACACAGAGGGTAGAGACTACCATGAAGTAGAATATCTTTCTCAAAACGTTGTTTACAAAGAAGTGCCAAACAGGGGAGCCAATTCGGACACAGTACCTTCTGTCATGAAGGCTGTAACAGTTCCAAGAAGGTACGTTGTAGAGAGAGACAAGACAGTTACATTCTTACAATTTGGATACGGCTCCGAAAACGCTGTAACAACTGAAACAGTTGCAGAGCCATCAAAAGTTGTCCTCAATCTCAATGCCAGAGATTATGTAACGGATACCAATTTTGACCCCACTAACATTCTAAAAGCAGACAAATTTGGAGTTGCGCCATCGAACACGAACCTAACAGTTATTTATAGAGTTAACAATAGTTCTAACGCAAATGCTGCAGCCGGCGCAATTGTGCAGAAAGGTTCTGTCACGTTAAAGTTCTCAAACACTTCAACGTTGGATAGAGGAAAAATGGCCGCAGTTAAAAAATCTCTTGAAGTTACAAACGATGCACCCGTAAGGGGTGATGTGGCAATACCTTCTGCTGCAGAACTAAAAAGAAGAACCATTGACCATTTTGCAACTCAGGGCAGAGCAGTCACAGCACAAGACTACAAGTCTCTAGTATATGCCATGCCGCCACAATTCGGAGCCATTACCAGATGTAAGCCAGTGCAAGACGTAGACTCTTTTAAACGAAACATTAATATGTTCATAATTTCAGAGGATGCCGATGGCAGATTGACCGCTGCAAATACTCCCCTAAAAAATAATTTAAAAACTTGGCTAAATCAGAATAGAATGATAAATGACACCATTGATGTTTTGGATGCCAAAATTGTTAATTTCGGAGTTCACTATACAATCGTCACAGAAGCTGGTGCAAATAGATACGAGGTTGTAGATTTGTGCAACAGATTACTCAGAAGAAGATACGCAAAAGTTCATGACATTGGCGAACCGTTTCATATGACCGAGTTATTCAGCTTGCTTGGTAGAGTGGATGGTGTTGCTGATGTTGTCGATGTAGTGGTGGAACCTAAAACGTCTAGTAAATATTCCAGCACCTCATTTGATTTTGACGATCAGAAAACAGCAGACGGTCGCTTTATTGTAGTGCCAGACAATGTGGTTATGGAATGCAAATATCCTATTGACGATATCAAGGGAACAGTTAAATAATGGCTATTAAAAGATACAAACCAACTGCTGACAATACTATTACGAATGCGTATAAGTCAGATCTTGCCACACGCGCCACTGGATCTAACATGGGTGGCTCTGATATTCTAGAAATATTTCATATTTGGGGAGCGGCCAGCACAACGGTAGCCGCTAGCGCCAGTGAAAATTCCAGAGCGCTCATGAAGTTCAATGTGGACACAATCAAAACAGATCGCACAGCAGGAACGTTACCCTCTTCTGGAAGCGTAAGTTTTTATCTCAGGCTCTTTAATGCAGAACATGGCAACACTTTGCCATCTGATTACAAGATTCTTGTTCACCCACTTAGCGGAGCATCTTCTAGTGTGTGGGTTGAGGGAACAGGCATGGATATGGATACTTATCTCGATCATGGGTACTCTAACTGGACGGCTTCTTACAGTGCCTCGTCTGGTATTTCATGGTGGGTAAACGAGGGTGGAGATTTTTATAGCGGTTCTGGCTACACCTACGAATTTCAAATTGATAAGGGCACCGAAGATGTATTGCTTGATGTTACTCCAATGGTAGAAGATTGGATTAAGGGTGATGCCGGCGGCAAATATGAAAACTATGGACTTGTTGTTAAGCTTAGTTCTTCATACGAAGAGGCACAGAGATCGTATTATACTAAAAAATTCTTTTCTCGAAGTTCGCAGTATTTTTTCAAAAGGCCAGTTTTAGAGGCTCGCTGGGATTCCACAAGAAAAGATCGCAGAGGTGACTTTATGTATAGTTCCTCATTGGCACCCGCAGCCGACAACGCGAACACACTATTTTTATACAACTATGTTAGAGGGCAACTTAGAAATATTCCATCTGTTGGGACTGGTTCAATTCTGGTTAGTCTCTATTCGGGCTCTGCCAAAAACACAGGGCCAACAGGTGACAAACTTAAACAATCTAAAGGCGGCGACGTTGCTAGCGCCTTAGACCTTAATGCTACAGGCGGCTGGATTTCAACAGGAGTTTATTCGGCATCCTTGTGTCTGACCTCTTCTTCAACCGCGCCAGTCCAGCTTTTTGACGTTTGGCACAGCGGCGGTGTTCAATACCACACTGGTAGTATTTACCCTGAAAAACTGCAGGCAACTGCATACAACCCAACAGAAAGATATGTGACTAAAATTGTCAACATGCGACCACAGTATCACACTCATGAGACCGCAAGGTTTAGGTTGTTCGTTAGACAAAAAGATTGGAGTCCAACTATTTACTCTAAGGCAACAAAAGAGTTGCCCAATTATTGCATCGAAAGCGCATCATACAAGGTTATCAGAGTGGTAGACGAGTTAGAAGTTATACCATTCGGTACAAGCAGCACACAGCACACAGCGCTGTCACTCGATGTATCAGGAAATTATTTTGACCTAGACATGAACATGTTTGAACCGGATTATGCATATGCGATTAAGTTTGCGTATTATAATGGAGCGGTAGGAGATTATCAGGAACAAAAAGAGGAATTTCGGTTTAGAGTAGAGAAGCATGAGCCTTAAAGATCATTTTAAAACAGAAAAAATAGTACATTCATCATCGTTATCGGATCTTGGAAAAGATGTCGAGTCGGATAGGTATGTCGAAGCTAAGCGCAAATTGCGTCAAGAGTTTCGCCCACCGATAAATTTCGAATCAGGCTCTTCGTTCGCTCGCTATGGCTCTGCTGAGAAATATTACGAAGACTCTATTAACTATATTTGCAATCAGTATCCTTACGATGGCTCGCGAGCCGAAAGAACTTATTGGGAAGTGTCGGCCTCTTATTTGGATCGTTGGCTTTTTGAGAATAGATACCCCAGAAACACTGGCCACATCAAAATGGGAACCAGCGGTAAAGCTTCCGGTGCGCAAGAAAACTTTTATGGCGTACCGTCTGGAAAAGAGTACATCTACGTTAAGGGTGGCCCAAATGCTCCCAGTACAAACCAGCCAACTTTGGCCATGGTATTCAAACACGGCAACAAATATGATGTAGATACTTTTCGGGAAAGCAACTTAGAACTCAAACTTTCTCGCGGCGCAACAATCGAGTTTTGGCTTAAAAAAGAAGCGTGGGATAACACTTCTACAACACACGAAGTAATATTTGACCTATGGAATCAAAGGGCATATACCGCCGACGATTATGGTCGCCTTCGTTTGGAAATGGCAGCGACAGGTTCAGAGTGTTTCAGAATTTCTGCATGGTCTGGCTCAACCGGATTTTCTGACAAGACTTTGGGTGCGCACAACCCCTCCGCTGCAGATGTAGCTTCTGATACATGGAAGCACTATGCAGTCACACTTAAGAACAATGGTTCTGATGTTGATATAGAACTTTATATCAACGGCCAAAAGACCACTACATCGACGATCGCCGGCGCAGCTATGAATGCGGTAACAGGCGCTCTCGATGCGACTATTGGTGCTTTGAGAACTGTTCCAAGCGGATCTGCATACGCTTCTGACGCAGGACTTGGCTCCGGTAAGCTGTCAGCTTCGTTGGACGATTTTAGATATTGGAAAACTGCTCGCAATCCCCAAGAGATCGGAAGGAACTGGTTCACCAATGTGTATGGTGGAACCAATACCGATGACGCTAACACATATTTGGGGGTTTATTACAAGTTTAATGAAGGTATCCATGGCGATGATTCGGTCGATAAAAAGGTACTTGACTATTCTGGTCGTATTTCAAATGGCTTGTGGGTAGGGTTTACGGGAAGTAACAATGTTCGCCTAACAACTTCTGCTATGGTTTTATCAACGGCTGCAGAGCGCGAATACAAAGATCCAGTAATCTACTCTACTCATCCAACAGTAGCAGCATTGAAAAAAGAAATGATGGCATCTGGCTCCGTTTGGGACATGCAGAACAACTCTGCAATTATCAATTCCTTGCCTGCATGGACGACAGAATTTAACAAAAGTCCAAACAAGCATCTGTTAGAGATGACTCAAATCATGGGTAGTTACCTTGATAAGTTACAACTTCAGATTCAAGCTCTTGGCGACACTAAGGCGCTTTACGGTCAGGCTTACGAGCACAACGAAAATTCTGCATCTGTTGAGCCTGTGTTCTTTTCTAATGCTTTGGCTCGCGGCCTTGGTTTCTCAACTCCCGACCTTTTTACTGAAGCTAACCTCATGCAAGATCTTGCTTCTAGAGATGAGGGGTACGAGTACGAAGAAGATTTACAGAAAATCAAAAACTTAGTTTACCAAAACATCTACAGCGCCATTCACAATATCTACAAATCGAAAGGTACAGAAAGATCGTTTAGAAACTTGATTCGTTGTTTCGGAGTTGATGATGAATTAATCAAAATTAATCTGTATGCTGATAACTCAATATACACGATCAGAGACGACGATGTAAGATACAGTTCTGTAAAAAGAAAATTCGCAAGGTTCAACCATCCAGATCTTTGGAACACATCGATTTATCAATCCAAGTTTGATTCGGTAGACAACAGCAGAGGCTATATTAGTGGTTCTTTTGCGGGCATTGAAGAGCACATTCCATTTACTTTGGAATGCGAAGCGATTATGCCTAGACCACCCGAAGAAAATTCTATTCTCTGGTACAATATTCCCTTCCTCACTGCTTCTGTTATGGGTATTCGAAGTACCGTTTCGGGCCCCCATGATCCAGAAACTGATTATGGTGTTCCCGCTGCTGATCCGTGTGGTCTTGTTGTGAAAGTTGTAAGACCAGAAATCAATTCCAGAGACGCAAAGTTCACTTTGAGTGCCAGCATGCTCGATGCATCTGAGTATCCCGGCGGCTCGATTAGTTCTGATTCTGTTGAGTATGAAGATATTTACGACAACACAAAGTGGAATTTTGCTGTAAGAATCCGGCCCAAGAAGTGGCCTTTTACGGACTATATTAGCGGCTCTGTCTTGAAGGACTCTATCACTCCCAAGGCACCAATTGGCCCCGCCCCTCACACACCAGATGAAGATTATATTTTAGACTTTTATGGTGTCAAGACAGTTCAAGACTATAAAGAAATCTCTTTCCACGTTACAGCTTCTGTAGCGCATGCTGCCGGCGCAGCATTCATGACTGGCTCCAAGCGAGTTTTTGCTGGAGCAATGAGGCAGAACGTTACTAGCTCTACTGTTACTATAAAGTCAGATGTAAAGGTTAGTAATGTATCCGCATGGTACAACTATTTGGATAACGAGACCATCGATGCACACGCCAAAGATGCTAAGAACATGGGTGTTAAAAACCCATACGAAAAGATTTATATATTCGACGGAGATTCAGACGGTGGATTACACAGCGGCTCCATTCCTGCAATCCAGACTCAAATATTGCACTGGGACTTTTCCATGGTTACTGGTTCTGGCCCCGAATCTAGTGTTGGAGCACAAGACGGGCATTACTACGTTGCTGACGTTACGTCTGGTTCATCTGCTAACCGAGACAGATACACCAGAACATTCGGTGACATTGTGGAATTTCAACACACAGCGAAGGGCGCATTCCATGACTCTAACGACACAAGAGGTCTTTCTGTAGAATATATTCCATCTGCTCTACAACAACTTCCTGAAGTGAATAATAGCAGTGATATGGTAAAACTTCTCGAAAGAGATGATGAAATCTTTACATACGAGTTTAGGCCATCAGACTTTTTCTTCGCCTTTGAGAAGAGCATGTATCAGACTATCTCAGAAGATATGTTGCAAATGTTCGCTACGCTTGTTGATTTCAATAACCTTATTGGCGATCCTGTAAATCGATACAGAATGCAATACAAGGACATGTCAAAGCTTCGGCAAATGTTCTTTGAGCGAGTAGAAAACTCTCCTGACCTTGACAAATTTATTGAGTATTATAAGTGGTTTGACTCTGCGCTGGGAGACATGCTTATGTCTCTTGTTCCGGCTTCGGTAAAATCTACCGGAGGTTTGGTAAATACAGTTGAATCTCACGTATTAGAAAGAAACAAATACTGGACAAAATACCCCTCCATGGAAATGAAGGCGTCTGATCCAGAAAATGGCGCTGTTGGAATCCACAGACATCTTGTGAACTGGAAAGAGGCGCATCACCCTATTAGCAACTCGGAGCAGGAAAACTGCGAATATTGGCAAACACGCGCCGTGCCTGATCAATCTGGCAGCGTATTGATTGCCCCGAATACACAGGCCACCGCAGCAATCACCACCACAGGTGGCCCACTCAATGATGAAACATTCACCCTTACAGATGCTGCAGGGCTTGCAGTAGGTTTTATATTCAAGCACAGTGTTTCAACTGTAGACGGCACTAAAGATGGAGACAATGTAATCATTGGTGTTGATGGTGCTTTAGGTAGTGCCCCATCGGTAGGAGAAAGAATCAGAGATGCTATCAATGCATCCTCTGTTGCAATCACCGCGACCGAATTGACTGGCCCATTGCGAATAGCGCTTACACAGGATGGCTTTGGAGCTTCTGGTAATACTGCTATTGACATGTCCGGTGTTACAACTGTCACTGCAACCAACTTTACAGGCGCTCTTGGAGGCGATGGCGTCTGGTCTACGCGCAGAGCCATTCATAACGCCAAGGTGTCAGCACGCAATCGTGCGTACACTACTCCAGTTAAATTTAATGCAGTACACAGAAGAGTACTCGGCGGCGGCGTAAACTTCTCAGAAAACAAAAACATGAGTTATGTTTTCAACGCAACCGGCCATGGCCCAACCCCTAATGATTATGGTCTTCCCGGTGGAATGCCGCTCAAGTATCTTCTCGCAAGCCAGCTTTATATTCGTTCCGGCTCACGCGGCTACGGAACCACTGCATGTGATGATTCGCAACACCCACTGCAAAAGATCAAGGTTGCTCACGATATTATCGATGGTATGCGCTCGTTTGCTCTGAGGGACGATAACGCTGACGACAACCCAAAAGCTAATTATGTTGTTCCCTTTAACGTAATCGAGGACGATGTAACAAAGGGCTACAGTGCAAACGTCAACCACAGCCGTGGAGTTGCAGAGGGCGTTAACATTGTCAACGTACACCATGACGTATATGGTCCCGATGGCGACAAGCCAATGCAGGGCCCGTTCACTGAGCGCCACGTTGGTGGAAGAAAATTTAGACACAATAAACTATCTGTCCATGGTATTCTTACAGCTACTGCAACTATTAAAATCATTGATCGCGATGGCATTTTCCATGGCGATACATTCACGCTGGTTGATTCTTTAGGTACTAGTACAGTATACACAATCGACGACACTGTTGCACAAGTTTCCGGTGGAGGCTCTGGTGGCACAGCAACTGTTGGATTCTTAGGCGTTGCTGCTGGTACAGCAGGAAAGAGTGACGCTGTTTTCGCTATGATGACAGCTATCAATGCTACGACAGACGCTAACTATACAGCGTCAGGCAATGGCGACGACACAGTAACAATTACACAAGGAACAAAGGGGATATCAGGCAATAGAGTAAACGACTCTTCAATCGGCAACACGATTGTTTCTGACTTTACTGGTGGCGAACTTCTTGATGAAGCCAGAGAAGAGGGCTGGCTGCTCCTTATTGACAATCCCCTTATCACGACTAAGCCTCGGCTCACATCGGGCTCCTACGCCCTTGTAGGCCCTGATTACCCATGGCCTTATGGTCCTTATCCATATACAGATCGACCAACTAATGGTTCGCGTATGCGCGATGAAACAGCTAAGCGACCAGTTAACATTAGAAACATTAAGCACACCTCTCACACACTTGGAAACTACGATAAGATTTATCAGGTTGTCCACACATCAGGCAGAGGAATCAACAACTTATACTTGAGAGCCATTCTTGGCGAATTGAATGTTACCACTACTGGGTCCATGAAAGAGTCCACGCACGGTAGCACGTTTGCTGTGACGAACATTAATGAAGATCGAATGAACTTCACACTGCCTACCAGAACAACTAGCAGTGTTGTCATCGCATCAAAGTTTGCTTCTCATGGTGGTCCTGAACAATCTTCGCGAGGATTCTTGGACATTCATGCAGAAGAGAAATCAGTATACAACGCAATGCCATTCAGAAACTTGGGAGTTAGGGGTTCTGGCTCTACGTCTATTAAGATTGCGTCGGCATACAACAAAAGCGAAGACACGCATGAGTCTGTTACAGGCTCTGTCAAGAACGCAACATACGAGTTCCGTGGAACCAGTTCTCCAGATGGCTTGCAGACTCTAAGGTCTCGCCCTATGGAACAATTCGGTGCAACTTATTTGGCAGATAATTCAGTAGACAAACGTGGTAATGGTTCCAACCTTCACCCGAAAGCTTCATGGCACAAGGTTCCTAGAAACCCAAGCTTAGTACCTGTTGTTCAGGTAGAGGGCGCAGATGAAAGCAGCCAAACAACTTTAACAAAAAAATACGACAACGACTTCGTAACGCACCACATTCCGAGAAACGATAACCAGTACAAGTGGATTAGAGATTCGCTGGTCAAATCAAATGTTGAAGGCCAAAAGGGTCACGATGCCCACACGAATCACTTGGCCATGGCCGGATATGGACACTACACTCACTGGAGAAGCCACGCTACCGGGTCCACTGTAGAACTGGATGGCAATCAGATGCACCCCGTGTTTGTGTCTGCAAGTGAACTGGGGGCATTTTTCTTTGATGACGATACATCTACAGAAGGTAACTTGAATGAGTTCTTCTACTTTGGAGGCCGCGAAGCCGGGATTATCCATTTCTCAAATTATCACTTTTTTATTCCCGTAGACTATGCGGGCATGAATACTATTATTTACGAACCGATAACTTCTTCTCAAAATCACTTGGGTTATGCCTCTAATGTTCCTGTTATTCTTGAACCCATGACGCACTCTTCACACAAACGTCGCAGTCATTATACTTGGAAAAGCTTATCGCTGGATACATGGTCTTATCTTAATGAATATTTTGTTGGATACGCTGAAGGCGATGCCGGCGGAGCGGGTGTGTCTGATATTAAATCCCGTCCTTATATGCTTAATTCAATTATATCGAACCGACAAGGGCCATACGGCTGGCCGTCTTGGAAGCAAATTAGAGGGGCAGAGCACCCAGTTACCAGAGCACAAAGAAGAAACAATATTCTTTCCTACCACAACGATCCTGCACCACTTAGGCCAACAGATTCATCACAGCTTAGAGTCCTTGGTGATGTATACGGAACAGCATCGTTTGAACACTTTGACGTGCCAG
>MDTD01198660.1_pt1 | contig 43523 bp, 28 predicted proteins | sample 811221 | NCBI WGS metagenome assembly MDTD01 (sample SAMN05326646, study PRJNA326480) | marine metagenome | isolation source: seawater | place: Pacific Ocean: South West | collected 2011 | reverse complement strand
GCCGTCGCGGAGAGAAACATGTTCGTCGACGACGTAATGCTTGCTGAACTCCATCCAGTGATGTCTTGATTAAACGAAGACGCAGACTCAAACATGGAATTGATATCCGTCACCGCCGCCGTGTTCCAGTTCCCGATGTCCTGATTAAACGAAGATGCAGACTCAAACATGTAATCCATATACTTCACCTTCGCCGTGTTCCAGTTCCCGATGTCCTGATCAAACGAAGACGCCTTCGCAAACATTTGACTCATGTCCGTCACATCGCGCACGTCCCACGCGGAGATATCGGCGTCAAATGATCCCCTGTTATGGAATAGTGCGTTCATATCTCTCACGAGGCTCGTATCCCACTGCGAGATGGGAAGATTTTCAGCGACACCGCAGTCCACAGAGGCACTACTGCAGTCGCAGTCACCAGTGGAATTTGCCGCCAAACACTCGTCCACCGCAGCTTTCAAAGCGGCGCGGTTCGCGAATGCGTGGTTCGTGAATCCGACCGCGGACGCCTCAGCGACGAGCGAGGCGACGCACAGCACCCTCAGCGCCGCGTAGAACATCGCGCTCATTCCTCAAGCATCGCTTTCGTTCGTTCGTTCGTTCGTTCGTTCGAGGCCGAGAGGCGACGAGTGGCGGGGCGCGCGCAGAGAGAGGGGGGGGCCGCGCACAACGGACACGATGACGGGCACCAACCAACCAACCTCTTCAGAAGATTGCGCGGAGACGGCGCCGCACACGCCGCCCCCGTCATGGCGACGACCGCGTCCGCGATCGCCGTCAAGGCGTCGAGTAAACTGTCCTCGAACGATAAGATCCTCGTCGAGGCCCTGGCGGGTGCGCGCGCGACGCCACGGACGCGTGGAGTCGCCGACGCGCGAATCGAGACGACCGAGGATGGATGACGAACGACTGACGACGCGCGACGCGCGTTCGCTCCTCAGGCGCGCTCGGTGGACTGTTCAGCACGCTCGCGCTGTACCCGATCGATACCGTCAAGACGCGAATCCAAGCGGAGAGCTCGCTGGACGTCGCGGTCGACGACGCGACGCGCGGACCTCACGGTGTGTCCGACTGGGAGAGGTGGACTCCGAATTGGTTGGGACGTCTGGCGCGTGTGTTGAGGGACGAGGGCGCGGGTGGGCTGTACGGTGGAGCGGTTAGTAAATCTATGCACTCCGTGTCGTCGAGTTTTCTCTATTTCTTGGCGTTCAGCGCGTTTAAGAGGACGTACGAAGAGCGAATGAAGACTAAGATCGGCGTTGGCGCGACGCTCGCGGCGGCGGCGGCGGCGGGATGTTGCAACGTGTTGGTGACGGAACCCTTAGATACTTACACGACGCGAAAACAATTGGAAAGCAAAGATGTGGGGACGTCGACGAAAATCGATGGCGAGAGCGATGGAGACGAGGGGTTTAAGGACACGTTACGAGCGCTGCGAGCGCCGGAAGTCTCCAAAAAACATAGTGAAATGACGGGACTTTACAGTGGTCTCGGTGCGTCTCTGGCGTTAACGATCAACCCAGCGATTCAATACACCGTGTTTGAACAGCTCAGACAACGGTTAATGGTGATCATGAACGTTCGCGCGCAGCGAAGAGGGATTTCAAAGCCAGTCGTAGAATTGTCGACGTTTGACGCCTTTGTACTGGGAGCGGTATCGAAGGCGACGGCCACGATTTTGACGTATCCTCTCGTGCGAGCGAAAGTTTTACAAAAAGCTGGTCGACGGGAAGAGGATAGACGTTCACTGATGAGCACTCTCAAGAGAGTACACCGCGAAGAAGGCGCGCGCGGTATGTATAAGGGCCTCGACGCCCAACTCGTCAAAACCGTTCTGGCCGGCGCGCTCGCGATGACCATCAAAGAGAAGAGTTTTTCATCCGCGCTGTGGATGATGTTACTGTTACGTGGACTCAATGACGAGTTTGCATGAGGATTAGTCTGATAGGTGAGGTGAATGAAATGAAACAGTTGTATATAGCTCTATTGCATGCAAAGTCTCGCTATCGGTTCTACTCGAGGAATCTCGTGTCAACCACCATAAGCGGTGGACGATGTCTTCACCATCTAAAAAACCTGTTCCTTCTCGAAATACGCGACCACGACAGCGATGTCGTCCATCTTACCGCCGACAAGATTTTTAGTATCTTCCCACGCGGGTGTGTCCTCGGCAGCCTTCCGAGCCTCCTGGGTAAACGGGGAATCGTACGACGGATCACAAGAGTGACTGAACGCCAAAGTTGCGATCGCCTCCGCGCAGGTTTCGGCATCGCCATCGTGCTTGGCGCACAATGCAGCGACCTCATCGTGCGGAACGTTATCCCACAATCCATCCGAACCAAGAACAATAGCGTCGCCCGGTTTCATCTCTATCTCAGTGCGATCTGCGCACGATGGTTTATCGCCTTCCGGATAAACTTTCACCCAGCCGAGCTGATACGGAAGGTTGAACTCATGCTGCTGCGATTCTGTGCGGAAAATCGTCTTCCCTTTCCGCGCCATCATCACTCCGGCGTCGCCCAGATTCGCGATGTCCAATACGTTACCATCCTTGAGCACGGTGATGCACGCGGTGCACGAGCCAATCACCTGGGTCTTCTCATGCGCTTCTTTCATCACCTTGACGGGATCTCGCTCGCCGTTCAGCACACTCTGCGCCGATCTCTCCGCAAACTGCTCGCTATATTCCGCCGGGTCGACTCCCTCCTCCGCCCACCCTCCGACGCCGTCAAATACGCCGAACGCACCCTTTCGCTTCAGAACAAAGCACGCATCTTCACCGCCCTTATCCGCCTTGTCCGGATGCGGCACGAGAATCGCACCCGCGCTCACCACCTCCAATCTCGTCTCCGCGTCCGCCGGCGACGCGTCCGTCGTCGCCCGCGCCGGGCGCGTCGCTCCGACGCGTCGCGCGCCCGCGCGCCACACCTTCGCATCGCGCGAGACGCTCCTATATCGTCTCACACACCCACCCGCGCGCCCACCGCGCGTCGTCATCGCTCGCACCGCCATATCGCTCGCGCGGATGCGTCACGCACGGTCGCAATCGAATCAAATCAAATTAAATCAAATTAAATCAAATCAAATCGATGCACGATTCGATCGATGTCGTCCCCGTCGCGTCGTCCGGGTTCCGACACCCGTCCCGCTCGCGCGACTCGCGCCGTGCGTCCCCTCTCGGTGTGTCGCCCGCCCGCCCGCGGGTCCCTCGAGCGACGTGCGATTATTCTCCGTGGCCCCCCCGCGCGCGCGCCGGGTGGGAGATATTCCCGCGTTCTGTCGTTCGTACACCCATCAAGCCCGTGCACTCTCGCGCGAGCGCGGATGATAAAATCGCGGCCCATCAAATTCGGACACACGGACGGCGACCGACCGACCGCCGGGCCGACCGGCCGCGACCGCGCGTCTCGGCGGGAGAGGCGCGCGCGAGGACGCGCGGACGGACGGACGCGCGGACGCGAAGGATGGCGCGCGCGATCGTCGGTGACGCGCTCGCCGCGTTCGCGCGGGTGCGGCGGTGCGCGGTGTCGACGAGACGGTCGACGAGGCGCGGGACGGGCGCCGCCGGTCGGGCGACCGCGGCGTCGACGACGCGCGGACGCGCGGTGAGCGCGAGCGCGGGAGGAGGCGACGAGGACGAGGGCGAGGGAGAAGACGCGTCGTCCGATGCGGTGGCGTCGACGTCGGCGGCGCGTACGTATCGACCGGGGGCGTTCAGTCGCTTGCCGAATGTGAGCCCGGCGGAGCAGTTGATTACGAGCGCGGTGAAACGGGCGGGAAGAGTGACGGCGTCGAAGGGGTTGAAAGACGCGGCGAGGGAGAGGAATAAGAGCGCGAAGCAGCTCGACGCGCTGACGAGCGGCTTGTGTAAACCGTTGAAGGAATACGTCAAGGGATTTCCCGCGCCCGAGCGGTTGCACCCGTTTGAGCGCGCGCTTTTAGTTTTGACATTGAGCGATAAAAAATACCGAACGACGCTAGAATCGGTGGATTTGATGCGAAAGGGGATGTTGGGAATAGGTAAGGGATACGCCTCGCAGGTGACGAAGACGACGGTGCTGAAGGACGCGACAAATCTTCGCGAGAAGGGGTTCGCAGAGATGGAGGCGTATTATCGCAAGTACGCTCGTTGCGTGGATGATTTAAAATCAATCGCCAAATTGCTTCGTAGACTTCCGGTGGCGGAACTGGAGACGCCCACCGTGGCGCTCGTGGGAGCACCGAACGTCGGCAAAAGCTCACTCGTTCGCGTGTTATCGAGCGGCATGCCCGAGGTGTGCAACTACCCGTTCACCACAAAGGGAATCAAAATGGGACACTTTTTCATAGACGAAGAGAGGCACGTCGTGACGGACACTCCGGGCTTGATCAATCGTGCTGAGATCGATCGGAATAAGATCGAAATGCTCACCATCGCAACCTTGGAGCATTTGCCGACGTGCGTAGTTTTCGTCACCGATTTGTCGGGATTATCAGGAACGTCGATCGAGGACCAGCTTGAACTTAGGGAAGAGATTTATGCGCAGTTTGGCGATCGTAGACCGTGGATCGACGTGTTTTCAAAAAGTGCGCTCGTTCCGGTTCTAGGAGGGGAAACAGATGCAGATACGCAAGAGATTTGGAACGACGACGACATTGCCAGGGCGCGAAGCGCCATGGAGAAAATTCCGAACGCCGCCGCGACGAGCGCCGACGAAGGGTGGGGAATAGATGAGCTGAAAGAGCGCATGATTAAAGTATTACGCGATCATAAACGTAGCTTACCGGCCGCGGATGATGACTACTCGAGCCAGGGCAAGAATCGAAATAAATCCAATAGCGACGATTTACCCGCGTATATTCCCATGCTGTAATATGTTTGTAGAGAATTTTGAACTTTTTACAACGCATTGCTCTCTGAATGCTGCGGTTTCTTGGTGAGTGCCTCACATGCTTTGCACACTCGCACTTCTATACACATCGGTATCCGTCATGTGCGGACTACTACCCACGCGCCCAGAGGAAAAGTTTCGTGAACTACTCAAGGACGGCATGCTCGACACCGTGTCTTCAAATTGGAGTAGCTCGATGTAGCCCTTTCCATCGTTCAAACTGTTCGTGAGGGCGGCGAGACATTGCGCGATTTCATCAGAGTCATTCACGTAATAATGTGCGGATGATCGCTTGCGGCCGACGGTGCAGGTGAAAACATCATGGAAGCGTATGGCGACCTCGTGGCGGTTTTCCTCTTCCTCTTCCAGATCACCCGCGATGGGGCTGGAGACGCCAACCGCGCTGCTCATCTTGATCGGAGATCCAGGTGACGTCGGGGCGCTTCCACTATCTTCGGGATCCAAGGACTTTTCTTCAAGGAACGAGAAAATATCCTCATCTCTCCCGAGGAAGTGGCCGCAGCACGAAACGAAGTCAACTTCGATGAGATCATTTTGCGCCCCACCAATCATCTGTACAATTCGCTCAACGGCGGTTCCTTTGCTCAATCCGACCGGGCGTACCTCAACAGACTTGGCACCCATGATGACATCAACAGGAGCGCTAGAAATAGGACCAGTCCAAAGATGCTGCAATAAGTCCCGCGCTTGTTGACGACCAAAATCGGGATCGGCGTACTTGTAACTCCAAACGAGAGACGTTTCGCGCGTTTCAACGTGGCTCCTCGGCGTGCGTTCGCAGAAGTATTCGAACACAACTTCAACGCTCTCTAGCCAATCCAAGTTGGTAGTCTCAATCATCGTCATCCACTTAGGAGTACCCGTACCATTCTCCCCTTGAAGTGGCGGGCGAATGAAGACACCATTCTCTGCGGCAATCCAAACCTTTGGCAGCATGGCGAATATTTGTGACAATTTGTTGCGCTCTGATCCGCTGAAGATGCACACCGTTGTATTAGGATCATCACAAAGGCGCGTAAGACACTCTTGCGCGATGGGGTGGATCTTATGACGGTTCTTTTGCGACTCGAGCTTCGGTCTCACCTTGGTCTTGTTCTCCATTGGATCAGTAAGCGTGGCGTTGTAACCGAGAATGATGAGACGCTTGCGCGCATTCTCAAACGATTTAACCATAACATGCGGTTTGAGATGCGGAGGAATGCGTTTTTGACGCAATTCTGCCTCAACGTGCGTATCGTTGAGTTCACTGATGAAGGTATCCGCCCACGCTTGTGAGGTGTGCACGGAAACGTGCGAGAAACTGCTGTGGAATCGCTCAATCTTTTCCGCCTCGGGCATGATTAACGCTTCCTTGATGGCGTTTGCAACGTCAGTGACGTTGTGGGGATTTACGAGTAGCGCACCGGCACCGATGGATTGTGCGGCACCAGCGAATTCGGACAGCACCAACACGCCCGCGTTGTCTTCAGTCTGGCAAGAGACAAACTCGTATGAGACAAGGTTCATCCCGTCACGCTGAGAAGTTACCAGCATCACGTCCGTAACGGCATACAGAGCACAGAGTTCAGGGAACTGCATCGTGCAATCCAAGTGCTGGATGGGAACGGAACCGATGGAACCGAAACGGCCGTTGATTCTACCGACGATTTCGTGCACTTGTGACGCGAGTCGTTGGTACTCTGGCACGTCACTACGCGTCGGGACAGCGATTTGAATCAGATTCACCTTGTCCTTCCACTCGGGATTTTCATTAAGAAACTTTTCAAACGCCAACAGTTTGTGTGGAATGCCCTTGATCATGTCGAGGCGGTCGACGCCAAGCATCACTTTGCGGCCTCTGAAACGTTCTCGCAGCTCTCTGATGTGCTCTTGAACTTCATCCGTGCGAATAGCTGAGGTGAACCGGCCTGGATCGATGCCGATGGGAAACGCAGCGACGCGAGTGAACATCCCGTTGTTTTCAACACCTTCGGGCGTGGCTTCTAAACCGAGAATTCGGCTCGTCGCCGATACAAAGTGTCGAGCGTAATCGTACGTGTGAAAGCCAACAAGATCAGCCGCCAGAGCTCCGTGTAAAAGCTCCTCACGCATGGGTAACATTCGGTAAATTTCAGAACTCGGAAAAGGAGTGTGTAAGAACCAGCCAATCTTCATGGAGTCTTCGACTTCTCTCAACATTTCCGGCACGAGCATGAGGTGGTAATCATGCGCCCAGACGACGTCACCTGGACGGTACACGCTCAGAATGGAGTCGCAGAAGGCGCGATTAGACTCCTTGTACGCCAACCATTGCGCATGCATATTGGTGTCTTCACTCAACTTGGCCTCGAAGCTCAACGGCACGTAGTGGAAGAGTGACCAGAGAACGTTGTTACAGTATCCATTGTAGTACAGCTCTACTTGCGACTTTGTCAAGTACACCGGCAAAAAGTTTTGCTTCTGCAAAGTGGCCGTGAGCGCGTCTCGCTCCGGTCCTTCCTCGACGAACACGCCCGGCCATCCGACCCAGGTCATGTCGTACGTCTTTCGCACGCCCAACAGCGCGCTCACGAGTCCGCCCGCCGAAGTTCTCAAATCCCACGAGCCGTCCGCCGCCTTCTTCACGCTGATCGGCAACCGATTCGCCGCGATGATGAGCGACTGCACGCGCGGTTTACCTTCCTCCATCATCTTCGAATCCTCGACGCTCGCGTCCAGATTCTGTTGAGATCGAGACCGTCTCATCTGTTCGCGCTCTCGCAGCAATCGATCAACTCGCGTGGATTCCACCTCTCCCGCCGCCGACCCCGCCCCCGTGGGCATCACCGCCGTCGTTCCGAGCGTCTCCATCCTCTGTCTGAGATCGTACATCGTTCCATCGGTCGACAGCGCGTTCAACGAGCTCAACGACGCGCGCGTCACGCGTCCAGCCTCCCCATCCAGTTTCCCGCGCAGAGGCGACGTCCCGCCAGCCTCCGTCTGTGCGCTCTGTTTCGGCGACCCACCGTCGTGGGATCCTCGTCGCGTGGGCTGCGGGCTCTCCGCGCGATCCATCGCGCGGTCTCGATCGCGCCGAACGATGACGACGACGACGACGACGACGACGAGTGAATGATTCGCGCGTGATGACGAGGCGACCACGAAAGGCATCGAATCCTCGCGAAGGATCGCGTCGATCGGTGGAGGGGGTCATCGGGGATTCGTGATTCGTGGGTGTCGTGTGACAAAAACTCTAGGACGCGGCGCGGGGATGGGGGACGGGAGGTTAGCTGAACGCCGCCTCGGCCTCGTCGACGAGACGATTGGCGGATTCGCGACCCTCGACGTCGCCGATGCCGAGCATGGCGGAGATCTCCTCGATTCTGTGGTCGCGCGAGGCGACGCGAGAGACGTCGATGGTGGTGCGGCCGTCGGCGTCGGCGTCGGGAGACTTGGAGACGATGAGGTGCGCGTCGCCGCACGCGGCCACCTGAGGGAGGTGGGTGACGCAGAGGACTTGTTGAGAACCGGTGGTGGTGAGACGTCGGAGGGCGTGGCCTATTCTCGCGCCGACGCGACCGCCGACGCCGCTGTCGACTTCGTCGAAGACCGAGATGCCGCCGACGGCGAGTTCTCTGTTGGCGCGCACGTTGGCGTAGTCTTCGGTCATGACGGGGGCCATCTTCAGAGCGAGCATGAGGCGAGCCTTTTCACCGCCCGAGGCGATGGACGCCATCGGCCTTAAGGGTTCATTTTGACCCGCGGCGAGTAAAAACGTCGCGCGATCCAAACCCGTGGGTCGCACGGCGTAGACGAGATGATCGTCTTCACCGATTTCGCTCGCTCTGGGAACGCGGAGAACGTTCCCGTTCGTCTCTTCGTTCGCGCCTTCACGCGCGTTCCACGATAAAGTCACGTCGAAGCGGCTGCCAGCCATCTCCAAATCTGTCAAGGCGGAAGTGACGGCGCCTCGAAGAGCGCCGGCGGCTTCTCTTCTGGCGAGCGCCAATTGAAAGGCACAATCCGCCGTAGCCTTTCGAAGGCGTTCTAACTCTGCAATATTTTCTTCTCGTTCCTCTTCACCTATTTCTGCGTCTTCGAGCCTCTCTTGTGCAGACTGTGCCGCTTCGATAGCGGCGTCGGCTGTGCGGACGCGAAGCGCCTTGAAAAGTCTATCGAGTTCTCTCAAGCGTGCCTGTGCTTCTTCGCGACGATGAGGCGAGCTCGCCAACGCTTGAGCGTATTTACCGACATTCTCTTCCGCGTTTTCGGCGACTTGTTCAGCTTGGTAGAGGAAGTCGAGCGTGTCATTCAAACCTTGGAGCGAGGTCTCGTCCAATCCCGGCTCTGATTCAGACGCTTCATCTTCATCCTCGTTTCCACGAGAAGTGGAACTCACATTTTCTGCTCTACGCTCCGCGGCAGCGATGAGACCTTTCACTTCGTGCGCGGCTTCGCGCAACAATCCTCTGGCACCTCGCTCACCGGCGATGGTTGAAATGATGGAACCGCACATCTCAACCGCGACTCGACTCGACTCCAACCGTCGAAGTTCAGCCTTCAGCGCGACATCTTCAGATGGTTCCGGATCTACGGCGTAATACTCTTCGAGTAACGCGTCGAGTTCTTCCCTTTCACCCGGTAGAAGCTCGACCGCGTTCTTAACTTTGTTGAACTGCGTCGCCAAATCTGTTGATAGACGCTCGAACTTTTGCCTCAACGCCTTCGTTCCGGCCCATTCATCCAAGAGTGCGAGCTGCGCGAACTCATCGCTCAGGGTGGACGCCGCGCCCTGACCGTTGAAATCCATGAGGATCTCGCCCAACGCTTTCAGAGCTTTGAGAGGGACGACTCTACCGTTGATGCGGCAAACGCTGCGAATGCGCTTCGACTTGCCGTTCGAGTTGACATATTGCAACTCTCTCGAAATGTTCAACGCGTTCGCGTCATCCTTCGGCGTCGCGAACTGTTTCACACTCTTCCCATCCTTCGTCGCTACTGACGTAATCTGATCGTTCACGGCGTCATACACCATCCCCAGCGACGACGTCGCCACTCGAAACGACGCCTCGAGCTTCGCCCCGTCCGCGTTCGCTCTTATGCTCTCTTCCCTCGCCGGCGACCCACAAATCTGCGCGATCGCGTCCAACAACACGGATTTCCCCGATCCAGACTTCCCCGTGATCACGTTGAGCCCTCGCTCGAACTCCACCGTCTGTTCGCTCACCAAGGCGAAATTCGTAATCTTCAGCCTCTGCAGATACGTCCACTCATCCTCACCCCCATCCATCGCCTTCGCTTCCGCGCGCGTCGCCGCGCCTCGCATCACCTCTCTCGCTCGCGCGCCTCGCTCGCGCACGCCGCGCGCGCCTCCCCAGACGCGTCCCGCGTCTCTCGCGGTCACCATCCGCCGCGTCCTCGTCGCCATCCTCGTCGCCATCCTCGTCGTCGTCGTCGTCCTCGTCGCCGTCGTCGTCATCGCGCGCGTCCAAGCGTCGAGGAGTATCGCACCGCGCACGAGCACGCCCGCCCTCGCGCCGCGCATGAGAGTGCCGTCGCGTCGTCGTCGTCGTCGCGGTGGACGAAGATCGGGGCGCCGGTCGCATTCGCGACTGGAATGAATGAAGATGGATATACATCGTCCTGTATATGGGACCCCGCCGTGGTGAGTCGTGAACGGTGGATTGAGTCAAGGCTGCTAACACCAAAGGCGCGATGCGAATGGGACGACGACGACAGACGACGGTCGACGACCCGTGGTGCGAGGGTGACGATGACGCGGTCGACGCGCGCGAACCTCGATCCGCGAGGGGCGCTTCGCGAGCGTCTGCGCGCGAATCGCCGAGGCGCGCTGTTGGACGAACCGAGCGACGATCTTCGCGACAACATCGCCTATCGAGGGGGAGCGCTGGAGCGCGTCATGTTCGCGCTGCCGTTCGCGATGTCCATGGCGTTGATCTCGTTCGTCACCGTGTGGGGAGCGCGTTTGAGTCCGGCGTTGACGGTGTTGTTCATCTGTGGGTACATCTCGTACGGTTGGGTGAAGGGGATTCACAGCGGTTTCAGCGCGCTCTTGGTGGGGATTCCGTTGTTGCACGCGTACAAGGACGTGGATTGGCACGCCCTCGGAAACGATTCGACGAAGAAATCACCGGTGTACGATAGATTTATGGGAGGTTCTGGTCAGGTGTACAAGGCGAACGAGGCGCCAACCTTGGTCGGGGAGGCGGAACACACGTGGAAGAGCGGCATAGACGGCGAGGTGAAGCGCGGCTTGACGGCAAAGTTCAACGACATCATCCACATTTGCGTGATTCCGACGTATAAAGAGCCTCTGGGTACGCTGAGAAAGACGGTCGGTACGTTGGCTGCGCAAACCTGCGCGAATGAGCGGTTGATTGTCGTTTTGGCGACGGAAAGCCGAGACACGGAGGCGCCGGGAAAAGTGAACGAACTCATCGACGAGTTCGGGCCGGCGCTCTTGGGTCTGTTCTACACCAAGCACGTCCTCGCACCGGGTGAAGCCGTCGGAAAGAGTTCAAACTGCGCGTGGTCGGTGAGATGCGTGAAGAGAGACTTTGTCGAGAAGCGCGGCTTGTGCCCCGAGCAAATTATGCTCACAGTGTGCGACGCCGACACATACTTTGACACGCAATTCATGGATTGCCTGGCTTACAATCACGTGCAAAACCCGAAACCGTACAACACGACGTATCAAGCCTCCGAAACTTTCTTCCCGAACATTTGGAGCGTGCCGATCCTCATTCGTATCAAGGCGGTGATCGATAGCGTCGGTTTCCTCGGCCAGCTCGCGTCACCATTCAGCCATCCTTTCCCGTTTGCCATCTACTCCCAATCGCTTCGAACGTCGATCGAATGCGGCGGTTGGGATGTTGACATCATTCCTGAAGATTGGCATCACTACTTGAAGTGTTGGTTTAAAAAGGATGGTGACTTCCGAGTCGTTCCAATTTTCATGGTCATGGGTAATGATGCCATCGAGGAGCGAACGTGGAACGAAGCCATCAAGGCTCGATACATTCAGGCGAAAAGGCACGCGTGGGGTGCGATTGATTTATCATACATCGTGATGAATTACTTAGATAAACGAGACTCGATCTCTTTCCTTCGCATGCTCAAGCTTTACATGCACGCGGCGGAGCACCACATTTCGTGGACTTTGTTTTGGTTTACGTGTATGTTGGGCGGATTGTGCTCCACGGTGGCGAATCCAATCCTCGAAACGTACCCATTCGGTGTTGGATTGCGATCAGTCACCGTCGTGGTCTTCTTTCCCATGGCGTTCGCGTGTTGGGCGATCATCATCAGCGAGTTTTACATTCGTCTCTTTGTCATTCACGACCGTGAGCACTTTGAGTGCAACGTGGCTCCGATGTGGTGGCAATTGCTCAGTCAAGTGCAGTGGATGCTCATGCCTTTAGCCGACATGCTTTTCGGTTCCTTTGCGGGCCTCGAAGCGCAATTCCACATGGCCATCAAGCCGACGATGAAGTACGAAGTTTCGGCCAAGATAGCGAAGAAATCGGGCGTGCCGCCGGTCTCACCGGCGCCGGCGAAGGGTGGCGAAAAATCGTCCGCGGATGCGTCCATGTACCACGCCGCGATCTCTGGCGAATCCCCGAGACACACTCAAGGTTCCGCCAACGACGGTTTCGTCGGTCAATTCTAGTAACGTGTTAGACATCACTGTAACCAAGACATTAATTACTCGAGAGACATCACTTAACCAACGACCACCCGCAGTCGCACGCGCTCATGCGTCACGGGCGCGGTCAGTATCAGCGTCACGTCGATGCGCGATATTTATTCCGTGTGATTCGGTACTCTTTCCTCGCCGCGTGCGCGCTCGTCGTGTACGTCGTCGTCGAAAATCCCATCACTCGGAACATTCGTTCTCAACCGGTCGAGGTAATCATCGAGCGCGATCCGGTTGAGGATGCGCGTCGATCAACGCGCGCGCCGGTCGACGAAAACGATGTTGGCACGTGCGCCGGCGCGCGCGTCGAGCTTGATGGGCGGGTCGTGCGTTGGGGCTCCGACCACGTGCTCGGAACTTCCAGCGAATGCTGTCGCGCGTGCTCGGATAACGCGCAGTGCAACGTGTGGGTGTGGTGCGCCGAGCGAGACGGATGCGGGGGCGAGCGAACATTTGGAGAATGTTGGTTAAAACGCGCGGATAACGCGGCGTTGGCGATGGTGGCTGCGAAAGATGGTCTGGGCTCGAAATGGACCTCTGGAGTTTCGCTAACAAGTCAAGAACGCGGCGCGGCGCGTGAGGACATGGCGCGAGTGGAGCGACAACGAGAAGCATTGAGGCGTAAGAAGGGAAATCATAGAGTGTACTTGGACGTCTCCATCGACGACGCACCGCCGAAACGCATCGAATTCATCCTGTACGCGAACACGAGCCCACTCGCGGCGGAAAACTTCCGCCGCATGTGCTCTCGAGAGCCTAGCGATGAATACACGTTCGTCGGTGCATCCTTTTACAGAATTCTAGATAGATTCATAGATCAGACGGGTTCGAACACCGCTCGAGGAAGTGCGGTCAATCCAGGAGGCGCGTTCGACGACGATCCCGCGGGCTTACGCTTGAAACACGACCGCCCGGGACTTCTGTCCGTCGCAAACACGGGCGCGAACACTAGCACCGGACATTTTAGCATAGTCATGGCGCCTGCACCGCATTTGGATGGATCATACGTCATCTTCGGCGAAGTCACGTCCGGCATAGACCACGCGTGGGCGATAAACCGTCTCGCCTCGCCGAGCGGCGAACCGAGCGGCGCGGCCATCATCACCGCTGCCGGCGTTCTAGAGACGTTCTGAGCGGACAATAGCATTGTAAATAAATCATAAGCGCGTAACGTCACTCCTCGCTCGCGTCAACGCCGGCCGTCGACGTCCTCTCGCGTCACGCGTCTCCCTGAAAATACTCTCTATGAGTCACGAACCAAAAGCCCTATTCCCCGAAAAAGTTGGACGAAACGCCCCGGCCCGCGCCAGCCGACCGCCTCTTTACGACGCGCGTGCGTGAAAGCCAGGCATCATGGTCCGCATCAGCGTGTTGAATGACACCCTCAGTACGTGTGCGATCGATTTGTTCGCGCGCGATTTCTCCGTGACGGTCGCGCGCGTCGCGACGTCGACGTTTACGTCGGACGCCGTCATCCTTTTAGGGTCTGTGGACTAACCTCGATCGATTTTCTCTCGCTCGCAGAGTCGATGTACAACGCGGAGAAGCGTGGGAAGCGTCAGGTGCTCGTGCGACCTGTTTCCAAGGTGGTGATCAAGTTCTTGCAAGTGATGCAAAAGCACGGTACGTAACGCTGACGGGACGAGAGCGATGATGATGATGATGGGTTCATGGGTTGACGATCGCGACGCGGGGGTGAGAACGAAATGCCGGTTGCGCGCGTACTGACGGCGACGTTTTGGTCCAATAACAGGCTACATCAACGAATTCGAGTTCGTCGATGACCACAGAGCGGGTAAGATCGTTGTTGAGCTCAACGGTCGTATCAACAAGTGCGGCGTCATCAGGTACGTGTATTTTAGGGTCTGCGCACGCGCTCGACATCACCAACGTCTTCATCAAATCGCGACGAATGCGCCGAGACTGACCATGAATGCGTTTTCGTGAACAGCCCGCGTTATGACTTGTCCCACCACGACCTTGAGGACTGGGTCGGTCGCCTTTTGCCCTCTCGTTTGTTCGGTGTCATTGTGCTCACCACGTCGTCGGGCATCATGGATCACGAGGAGGCTCGCCGCAAGAAGGTCGGTGGTAAGGTGCTCGGCTACTTCTACTAATTGGTGTGCTTGGGAAGGAGGAAGACACGGACCAGCATGTATGGCTTGTTGCGTTTGGTCTTCATAGATCGTCGAGAGAGGCGTCTAGCGCCGGAGTGTCTCGGGGTTTAAACTAGGTTCAGACGGCTGTGTTGTAAGAGAAGCAACGTAGTCGCACATTTCGTTCGCCCCCACGTCGCTCGCTCGCTCGCTCGTCCCCCGTGTGCGTCGATTCGCTGTCACGTGTAACTGTGATTTATTAAAATTGAGAATGCATCCTATCAACGCGTTGCTTAGTTGCCCTCTTGGATCCACTTGGCGGCGTCAATGGCGTAGTACGAGAGCGTCAAGTCGGCGCCCGCGCGCTTGATGGCGATCAAAGACTCCAACACGGCATCACGCTCGTTGATGTAGCCAGCCGCGGCGGCCGCCTTCAACATGGAGTATTCACCGGACACTTGGTACGCAGAAATCGGGAGCGTGGTGTTGTCTCTAAGCGCGCGGATGATGTCTAAGTAGGCACCCGCCGGCTTGACCATCATGATATCGGCGCCTTCTTGCTCATCGAGCGCCGCCTCGCGCAAGCACTCGCGGTAGTTCGCCGGGTCCATTTGGTATTCAGCCTTGTCCTTCGGGATCTTCCAATCCTCGCTACCCGGGCGCGGAGCAGAGGCCAACGCGTCGCGGAACGGACCGTAGAAGGCGCTGTTGTACTTGGCCGTGTAGCTCATGATGGCGACGTTGGTGAAACCTTCGTCGTCGAGCGCTTGGCGAATAGCACCGACGCGACCGTCCATCATATCGGACGGGGAAATAACATCGGCACCCGCGCGCGCTTGAGACACCGCTTGTTGGCACAAGTAGTAGACGGTCTCGTCGTTCATCACGACGCCATCGGAGCGCACCATGCCGTCGTGACCCATCGTGTTGTACGGATCGAGCGCGACGTCAGTGTACACTTCCAACTCCGGGAACGTATCCTTCAACAAAGAGATCGAGCGCTGCGCCAAACCGTTCGGGTTGAACGCCTCCTTACCGCACTCCGTCTTCAAGTCATCTGGCGTCTTCGGGAAGACGACGACTTGGTTGACTCCCGCCGCGCGCGCCTCACGCACTTGCTTGATCATACCATTCTTGAAGCTCAATCGCTCTTGACCCGGCATGGAACCGATCGGAATGTTTTCATCACCCTCGTGCACGAAGATCGGGTAGATAAAGTTGGACGGCGTGAGAATGGTTTCCCGGAACGCCTCGCGAACCGTCGGCGAGCGTCTGTTCCGTCTCGGGCGCTGCGGCAAATCTTGCGGCGGCACCGTCGGCGCACCTACACACGAACCCGCGCTCGTCAGTCATCTCTTCCATACACGTCTCCACGCGCGCGCGCATCCCTCGACCCCTCGCTCGCGTCCCCACTCGTCCCCGCGCGCGAACGAATGAGTGGATAAAATCACATCAATCACTCATTCGCGTCGCGACCAATCCTTCGCACCTTCCGGCTTTCTCGGCGGCACGCGCGTCGTCGGCGGCGCTTGCACCGCGCGCGTCTGCACCCCGCGTCGTCCACCTCGTCTCGTCGCCATCGTCGTCGTCGCCATCGTCGTCGTCGTCATCGTCGTCGCCATCCCTCGTCGTCGCGCTATCCGGGACGCGTCCGGCGCGCGCGGGCGAGGCCGTCGAGGATGCGGATGCGGGATCGGACATTTGGAAGGGGTCATCGACGGGTCGTGACTCGCGAAGGGGGGGGGACAGAGTCGGGTCGGTGGTGGTCGTTTTTATTACGCGTCGTCGGTGCGTGTCGTTCGCATCGTAGACAGAGTCTCGTGGGCGCGATCATCCATCCGACCTCCGGGTGTTCGTGTGCGGAGGGGGTTTGTTTGTATCGAGAGGGACGAGAGGGACGAGAGGGACGCGCGACGCGAATGAATGAATGAATGAATGAATGAATGCGGGCGCGCGGGAGACGTCGTCGGGCGGTCGTCGTCGAGCGAGGGCGTCGCGTCGACGAGCGAGGGCGATGGGGAAGCGAAAGAGCTCCAAACCGCCGCCGAAAAAGGTGGCGCCCAAGGTGGACACGACGTTTACGTGTCCGTTTTGTAATCACGACAAGAGCGTCTTCGCGCGATTGGATCACGTGTCGGAGAAGGGATTGGTGGAGTGCGCGACGTGTGGACAAAAGTATACGTGTAACATCACGCATCTGAGCGAACCGATCGATGTGTACAGCGATTGGATCGACGCGTGCGAGAAGATTAACGCGCAGGACGACGACGAAGAGTAGGAAAGGGGCAAGCAATTAGAAGAGTAGCGTTTGTGAGAGAATGAAATGAATTTGTTGAGTGAACGATCGGGCGAACGTGTGCGCGCGTCTGTCGCGCGCGATGGTCAACTTTTTCGGGAGGGTACGTGGCGTCGCGGAGATTTTATGTTACAAGACGCGTCTCGCGTTTCGTGCTGACTACGACTACGTTCCTAACGCGACCTTGACGTCATCACCGCCGCGATATAATTGAATGGGGATGGCACGAACGGCGACGGGCTCTTTGTTCCCGGGATTCATCGGCTCGAACACGCAGAGCACGCGTAACATGAAGGAGACGCTAAACGTCGGCGCCTGGACGCTCGGGCACGTGAAGAGTCGCGGAATCACCATGTGTATGGGGATCTCGACACCGCGTGGACAGTCCCCGTCCACCACTTGTGAGAACTGCACAGGCGTCGTCTCCGTCAGCACCTGACCCTCGACCGTGTTGCACCCCTCGATACGACACAGCTCGATTTCGATCGATTTGAGCGGCGACGCCGCGCGTTCGACCGTCAGACGTCCGGTGATCGCCTGTTCCAGAAACCAACACGTCTTATCGAACGAGCCGCGAATCAGAAACCCTTCACTCGCTAACGGCCCTGGCGCGGGCCCTAAATCTTGTTGCTCCTCCGTTATCTCGAACGACATGACCTCGCTCGCGTCGACGGTGGCCGCGTCCTCTTCGTCCGGTTTCGACTCGACCAAAAACTCGCACATCCCCGTCGTCAGCGATCCTCCTCGCAGGATCGGTCTCCCCGCCTCCGCCTCCAACGCGTACACCACCTGCGTGTTCTGCCCGTGAAACGTCTCGTACATCGGCGTCGATCTCGGGAAACTCTGCAGCGTAAACTGAAACGCGAATTTATGCATTCCGACCATCAATCTTCCGGGCGGTGCGAGCACGAGCGACACGTCCAACACCGTGACGGGATCTATGGTGATGAACAACGATTCCAACATCCCCACCGCGGAGTCTCCCGCCCGCAGCTGCACGTTCCCGACCGCTGTGAGCACGATGCCGTTGTGTTGAAACGGCGCATCCTCTCGTTCGATGCACACCACAACCTCCCCTCGAACGACGTCACCCTCCCTGTACTTGGAGTCGTTCGATTCCAGAAACACGTCCACGCGCGACATCCTCCGCCCTCGAGCGCGCGACGCGTCGCCGTCGTTCGAGACCGACTCGCGCGCCTCGAAATTGCGCGCGCTCGGAATCACCGACACTTCGCGGCGCGTCGTCGTGCGATCGAACGCGCGCGCGGTCTCTGGGACGCGCGCGAATCGACGCGTCATCGCGTTCGCGTCTCGTCTCACCGCTCGCGCGCGGCGTCGGACGCCGCGCGCGGCATCGAGGACCGAAGAGGGCGGCGGAGACGTTGACGGAGAATCTGGAACCGTCGCGACGTCATCGGCGTCCGGTCGCCGCGCGTTTCTCGTCGCCTTCGCGGCGTGCGCGGCCGCGTCTGGGATGACGATGAAGCGCGCGTTTAATCACACGCCTTACAACGCGAGAGAGGCGACGACGCTCGAGAGCGCGGTCGAGGAAAAGTGGGCCGACGGCGAGCGGTTACTGAGTCATCTGCCGAAGAAAGAGGGGGAGTTCGACGCCTTCTTTCCGGCGCTCGACGACGCCATCTTCGTCGGACACGTGGTGACGGATCTGGATTCCATCGCGGGGGCGATCGGGGCGGCAAATCTGTACGGAGGCGTGCCGGCGCGCGCGAGCGAACCGAACACGGAGACGACGTTTGCCTTGGAGAACTGGGGCGTCGCGTTGCCGCCGAAGGTGGAAGATTTGCTGGTGGAAAGGCCGGATAGAAACGTGTGTTTGGTGGATTTCCAGCAGCAGTCTCAACTGAACAAGGCGATTCCGATGGCGAACATCGTGGGAATCATCGATCACCACGCGCTGCAGTCCGACACCATCGTCACCGAAAAGCCGATTTTCGTGGATATTCGCCCGTGGGGATGCATGTCGAGCATCATCGCGCACTCCTACGCCGTGCAAGAAAAATATCTACCAAAGACCATCGCCGGCATGTTACTCAGTGCGATTTTGAGCGATACGTTGAATCTGAAATCACCGACGACGACAGCGTGGGACGAACGCATCGTCGCGATGTTAGTGCAATACTTGGAAGAGAAGGATGTCAATGAACTCGCGGCTCGGCAGTTCCGCGCTAAAAGTCAATCTCTCAGTCTGATGACGCCGTACGCGCTCGTGAACGGTGACATGAAGCAATTCAAATTTTCAAGCTTGAACGAGACGTACGAAGTGGCGTACAGCGTCATCGAAACGACAGACGCCGCCGCCTCGCTCGCGCGAGTGGAGTATATCATACCGGAGATGCGAGCCGTAAAATTGGGAAATCCGGCAATCAAGGCAATCTTATTGGCCGTCGTCGATATCGTCAATTTGAGCTCTACGCTCATCTTGTGCGGCCGAGTCGAACTATCTCTGGCCACGGCGGCGTATGGCGGTCTCCCCGAGGCTGAAGAGACATTGCTGCAATTACCGGGCCTCGTCAGTCGCAAGAAAGATTTCATTCCCCCCTTGACCAAAGCTTTCAAAGAAGGTTGGGTTCCACCGCGCTTAAGCGTAGACGACGATCCAACATCGCCCACAGTCACTCGCTCGAGGTCAATGACCGACGTTCCCACGGCTGAAGTCGTCGTCGACTACTCGGAAACGCCGTCTGGTAAACTCGTGCGACAAATCTAGTCACCTCTGCAGTAGCATTTTATTAGTTTTGTTTTGTCTTTGTAATTTCTACCGCTTCAAATGATTTTTTACAAACAATGAAAATGTCCTATCAAACAAAGTTGGCCAGCGTGCGCCGCGTTCCTCTCTGCGCTCGACGGCGCATTTGTTGGCCCTCTTCAACCTTTTTATCAACTTCGTCCTGGACGCTACTTTCCTCCGCCTTGAGAAACTCCCGCTCGAGAGAACAATTTCCGAACGCTCGCGAGAGAAGTTTCCTCAGTCCCAGGATGTCTTGCCCGTTGTAACGGGTGACAATCATCTCTAAAAGTTGCGCGTTGTCGACTCGACCAAACATGACGCGCAAAACATCCTCCAGGTGCTTGTCCAGAACGGCGCGGACTCTCTCGAAGGGCCTGTCGCTGAGTTCTAAAAGCGAACGAATCACGCTGTCGAGACACGACCACCACATCTCCTCGCTATTTTCCACCGCACTGGAGACTCGTCTGCACAAATCGATGGCGACGTACAACGCTTCGTTGACTTCGATGATGAAGCCCTTCATCAAACTTTCTGCCGGGGCTGTCTTCGTCCATTCCGTTCCGATTGTAGTGAAGAGCTGCGCCATCGCTCGCACGCCCGTCGAGTAATTATAGAGATGAATCGACAGAGCTTCTTCGTGCTCACCCTCCATTTCGAGCAAATATGCCGTGGCGCCCATGACGTTAAATTCGCGACAATACTTCAAGCACAGTGACCGATCCAAATTTCGGGCGATTTCGCTCTGCAAATACTTCAACACGTCTTGGGGCTCGAATTGACACATCAGACGACAATACAGCTCGTTCATTTCGGACGTGACGACTGATTTCGTCGCCTCGATCAAATCCGCGAGGCTCATCACGTGCGCGTCGTCAGCGTCGACGTGCACCGCCTCGAGTACTTGCTTCAAGTACTGAAATTGCAAAACGGGTTCTTCCGCGAGCGCGTTCAGAACTTCGGTCTGTTCGCACGGAAAATACGAAATTGCAATTCGAGCGCACGCATCGGGAGATATGCTCGCCAGTTGTGGCATAATGTGCAGAAGTTCTGCGCGAAATGACCTCGCCGCATCGACGTCGAGCGGCGCCGCGCGCGCCACCGCCGGCCCCGCGTTCGACTTTTCACTTTGAAGTGGCCCCGGTGATGACTTACCGAAAAGTACGTCAACGTAGTGAACGGCCGCGTTCGATCTGTGTGAGTCGCCCACGAGAGCTTTCAAGGCGCTGATGTGATCGCCCGACGCGATGTATATCACGGCTTCCGCTTGAGAAAATTGGGCATCTTGCACCAACTTGAGGATACGTTCTTCGTCTTGCAAAGTTATATCCTCGTCGATGCGCCGAGCTATGATGGAGACCATCGCATCTTCTCTTACGAGCGAATCGTGTTTCGATTGCGTCCGCGCCAACGCCTCCAAAAGCTCTTGTTCAGTCTCTTGCGCCACCGACGCGCGGCCGGTGCCGACGACGCTCGCGGTGAATGTCAAAAGCGTTGTGCGGCTCGAAGCAAGACCGAGTGAACCGAAAACACCAGCCGCGAAGACAGAAGCCTCCGCGACGATCTGTGAGCTCATTTTATCCTCCTCATGACATTCGACGCTCAAAACTTCGCTCTTACTCGCGTCCCAATCTTTTAAAATCTCCATCATCACAGTAGCTGTCGCCTTTGGTTCCATCAGCAAGAGGTACAACAGACGCAGCGGCGGTACATGCTTGTCGACTTCCATGGACGCCAACGCTCTAGTCCACGCATCGACGTTACGACCGGTCGTATCGCTCGCGCCTGCAGTGAACGTCGACATGTCGATCGGTTCAAAGAGGAACTTCATCGCGTCCATCCTGAATTTCGTCACGACTTCGTGCGATAACTCGCCATCACTCACGGGGAATCGTTTCCGCCGAATGGTGTCGTGCACGAACAGCAAAAGCTGTCGCACACGGGCTTTATCACCAAACGTGGGCTCCAGCGATCCTTGAAACATGGCCTCGAGGGGCGTGACGAAGTCGTTCAACGCCTTGGTGAAGACGTGTGCCAACGCGCTATACATATTGTGATGTTTGCACAGTCGAGCGACTTGGTTCAAATCGAGCGACTCGACATCCATGTGCAAGACGCACTTTTCAATGACATTCGCAGCACCGATCGAGGCGTAGTGATCGACGAGAGCCTGCATCACTTCTGCCGGTAACGATCGTAGTTTGTCCGACAAGACGTACGGAACCATGCCTTGCAAGAACGCTGACTTACACTTGGAACGGAGGAATGCATCAAAGACCGCGGAAGAGTAGACTTCCTTGAGCGCATCAAAAGAACAAAGTAGCCCGAAAATCACGTTCACCAAGACTTCGAGGTAGGCGGGCTCGTCGACGTCAACACCTCGTAATTTCAAAAATTCTTCGAGAAATGTGGGAATGTTGTCGACGAACGCTTTGACAACTTTCTTTTGTGTGATCTCCGTGTCCGTGTATTTTTTGGAGAGACACGGCCAGAGAGGCAATTCTCCATCGTGGACTTGCAGAAGAGTTTCAAATGCCCCAAACCAATCCTTTGCCATCTTTCTGGAATTCATTCTTTCAAACCAACCCAAGTATTTGCCCCTCCTTAGACGCGAGGGCGACAGAATGGCGAAATGCACGCCACGCACGGCCACGGCTCCGTACCAATATTGAAGGCGTTCAGACGTGCTTTCCGGGCCCATCGCTCCTCGGGTGATCTCACGCACGATGGGTGGTTCACTCGTGGGTACACGATCGATGAGTTGACCGCTCGGCGTGTATATGAACATCTTGTTCCTGTTTGTCAGGATACATATGAGTTCATTCGATAACCACATCGTCGCCATCGCGCTTGCCGACATTTCGGAATCGACACTCCAAGAGCATATAATTCTAGAGGTTTTGCTCTCGCGTCTCACTTGATCGTGATTTCCAGGCGCTGTTTTAACCGTGTGGATGTCCACGGCGAGGCTGTACACGCTCGTGCCCCACACGGCGACTAATTTGCACTCCTCTATGCCGTCCGTAATCTGCACCTCTTCCGCCCATCGAGGACTCCAACACATTACGGGTAACACGTGCGTCGCCACATTCGGTGGTCGACTGATTTTCTCGATGACTTCAGCTCGTGGATTCAACCTCATGACGAGAATGGCGTTCATCGTACAGAGAGCGATGATTCCGGCGGCGTCTGCTACGTTGCTATCCCCGCTCGCGGTTTCCCCGTGAGTCGAACTGACGATGCCGTTCTCGTTCGCACTGACATCTGAAATGCTCACCGATGCGATTCGTGGTAAAGACTGTGCGGAGATGACGAACGCTCTCTCGCCAAGAGACGTCGATTTCACTCGAATGACGCCCATGCCCAAAGGTGAAAACGTGTGATGAATGACGAGACCACCCTCCTCGGAGGAGATCACGTCCACCGCCCCGTTTGCGTGAGGCTTCGAGAGCATCACCAGCGCGATCACCGGCGTTCGATGCACGCCGATGACTGATTTCAATATCGTCGGGTTTCGTTTGATGTCCCATAGCGTGAGCCCGCCGTCGTCGTGACCGACGAGGAGCCACTCACCGCGATCGTCGAAACACAAACTCGTCACGCCCGGCGTGGCCGTGATTCCGGCGAAATGATTCGCTGATTTCAAGCAACTAACCGTCGTCTCACCCTTCACGCACCTCTCGACGAATATAAAACCGCCCTCGGTGCCCACCGCCGAGCTTCGATTTGGGCCCAACGCGCAGCACATCGCCCGTCCCGCGTCCACCGTGTCCATCATCGCGTTCGTCACACCCTCAACATTCTTCAGCTCCACCGCGCACCCCGCGCTCATCGTCTGACTCCTCCCCACTCGTTCCGCGAGCGCTCGCGTCGCGCGTCTGGCCTCGTCCCGCGCCGCGCGAGTCGTCGAGACGTCGCCCCCACCTTTACTCGCCAACATTCTCGCCTCGTTCGCCGCCGCGAGCGCCAATCCATCCTCGTTCTCGTCGTCCTCGCGCGCGTCTTCGTCCTCGCGCGTGCTCGACGACGCCTCCGAGTCCATCTCGGCCTCGGCTCGTTTGGACACGCGACGCACGAGCACGCGCACCGCTTCCTCGCTCGTCTCCGCCATCGAGCTCGACATGGACATCGCCTTGGTCGATGACACCGCGCGCACGACGTCACCGCGCGCGTTCACCGCCGCGACTCTCTCTCTCTCGTGCGCGTCGTCGTCGTCATCGTCGTCGTCATCGCTCGAGATGAGCAAATCATCCACGCAGAGTCCACCGTCGCTCTCCTCGTCCGATGACGCGTTCGCGTCGCGCGCGTCGTCGTCCATGCGTTCGCCCGGACGCGTCCCCGCGCGTCGCGCGCGCGCGCGTCGCATCGCGCGCGCGGCGGCGTCGCGTCCCCGAAATGCCGCGTCCGGACGGTTAGCCGATTTCGACATTTCGACGCACGCGCGTCGCGCCGAGGACGATGCACGGCGTCGGCGTCGGGCGAGATCTCAGCGGTGCCTTCGATGGATCGATCGCGAACGCCCAGACGCGCGTCGTCGACGCGCGCGCGCGCGGGTACGGGAAAGATGTCGTTGAGATGCGCATCGAGTCGCTCGCGCGAAGCGGTACCCGGGCGTCGTCGGCGGCGTCGCAGACGTCGAGAAAGCTGCTGAACACCATGTTGGGATCGGGCGCGCTGGCCGTGCCGGGCTGTTTCGCCGCGTGTGGGTGGACACTGACGGTGGTGGCGGCGTCGTTGGCGTGTTATCTGTGCGCGTTGTCGCTGCAGGCTTTGATCTATTGCGCCGAGGCGCACGGGGCGTGGAGCTACGATGACTTGGCGAGCGCCTTGTTCGGGTCGCGAGGGAGAACGGTGGTGCGGTGGAGCATCAACGCTTTGATGCTCGGCGTCGTCGTGGCGTACGTGAACATCGTGGGGGATAATTTTTTCACGGCAACCGCGAGCGGGATATTTCCGCCGGGCACGGAACCGTCGCGGGAGCGCGTCATGTATGGAGTCGCGTTCGGCGTGTTCTTGCCGCTCACGACGCTTGTCAAGACGGAAAAGAGCATGGGCAAGGTGGTGAACATGGGTTTGGCGACGACGTTTCTCTTTGCATTGTGTCTCCTGGTGCTCTCACTTCGACCGTCGAGCAGTTCGACCAAGAAGCCGGACGGGACGAAAATGTGGGATCCGAGCGGATTCGGCGTCGTGTTACCGATCATGATTTTCAACTTTGCCGCGCACGCGCTCGTTTTCCCAGTGCTAAAAAGCTCGGGAGGAAAGTTATCGACGCGCGGTGTGGCTCGGATCGCCAACGAGACGATATGTAATCTTTGGCTGTTTTACGTCATCACGGGCGCGGCTGGGTACATAGCGTTCGGTTCGAAAGTGAGTGGCAACGTCCTACGAAATTTGGGCTCAGAGACTGGTTTTCTCGGTTTGTGCACGCAAGTCGTAAGGTTTCTCTACGGGTGTGCGATTTGCACGGGCGTGCCCCTGTTGTTCATTTCTCTACGCGAAAATTGTTGTTCCCTCCTGCTCAAGCTCTCGAGCGTGGTCGGTAGACACGGTGAGTTTGTCTTCGACGCATCAGTCTTATTCATAGCGCTCAGACTGTCCATTTCCATTCCGAACATTCAGCACGTGTTCGGTCTCATCGGTAGCACAACGTGCGCGCTACTCACGTTCATTCTTCCTGGACTCATGTTCTTACGAACCTACGATCACAACAGACTGAACAGGCAATCCACTTTACGAGACTTTAATTTATTATCAGGGCTCGGCGGAAGTGTGCGCCTCAGTGCGCGAGGTCTCGTTCTTTTCGGGATCTTTTTTGGGATCACGTGTACGAGGAGTACGTTGGAATCGCTGCGAGAAGAGGCTGCGGTGATTCGCATCTTATCGCAACTCCTCGCCGCGCAGACGTATGTCCGATCGAAGGTCCAAGTCTACGATAAAATTATTTTAGCCACACGTAGATTTAGACGCATCGACGACGCGGAACGGATGGTATCGCAGCTCTCCGAGGTATCGAAAACGACGGAGAGCGCGGTGAAGGACGCAACGGCGACTTTCACGAAGAAGAAAGAGGATGATTCCCGTTCGTCGCTACGACGTGAAATCGATCTCTTGAACCCATTCGCGACGCAAACGGACGAAAATGCACTGTTGGAGGCCAAGGACAAATTGCACGATGCGAGGGAGCTGTACGAAAACGTCTCCAACACTCTGACAGAGGTGCAAGCGACGCTCAAAGAGCGCGAGGACGAGCGAAGCACCAGACCAGAAGGTGACGAAATGCCGAGCTCATCGAAAGATAAGAATACGCTCGTCAGGCTCAACGCGACATTAAAATTGGCAAAAGCGACGATAGGTGCTATTGAGGACGCTGATCGTGAAGTGGATACAGAAGATGTCGACGAGGCGCAACTCACTCGGTTGACCGCCGCTTCGAGCGAAGTGAAACAAACGAGTACACTCATCGATGATACGCTTATAGATTTACGCGAAGCAAAGACTTTGAATGCAGAAGAAGTGTTACAAGCGGCCGTGGACCTCGTTGAAGAAACGAAAAACGCAGAGCACGTTATCGAGGAACTAAAAGTTCCGAGATCGAAAAGTCGCGTCAAGGCGGATGCCGAAGAAGATCTCGTGGAGAAAATCTTCAACGTGTCCAACTCAGTCGTAGAGAACGAGACGCAGACGGCCGTCGACTTGGTCTTAGAGACGAGCGCAAAAGAGGGCACGAGCGATCGGGCCGTGCAAAGAGCGAGTGAATTGTTGCAAAATCTCAAGGAAAAAGAAGCGCCTCAGGAGGAGTCAGAAGGCGAAGAGATCACAGTGCTCAAAAGGTTCGTCGAAACGACGACGGCCCGTACGAAAGGTACCAATGCATCTAGCTCTAACATAGACATTAGCGACTAATCTAATACTATCCTACGAAGGCGACCCTTCCTAGAGCGCGTCCACCACGCCGCAGACCTGTACGCTGTTTTTCAACTGTCGGTACACGATGACGACGCCGTCCAGACTGACGCGCCAATCCACATCTTTACTCGCCTCTTCATTCAAACGCTGATGATACGATCGTATATCTCTCCCGAGCGCCTGTACAACGAACGCTATGAACTCATCCGCGCTGTAATACAACGACGATTTCTGTCTGCGCAACCACGCCGCGCGCACGGCGGCGGCACCTTCTTCGGTGAATTTCACCTCATCGACCGCCAGCGGACCGTCACCGTCGGTGAGATTGTTCCCAACCCACTCCGGCGCGCGAGCAGCCTCGATGCAATCGCTGTAAGGCACGTATGGTTTTACGTCCAGCACGGGCGAACCGTCCACCAAATCGGCGCCGGCGACGTCGAGCGTGCGGTCTCCGACGCGCACGATTTCCACTAGACTCAAACCTATCGGACACGGCCTGTGCGGCGTGCGAGTCGCCAAACACCCTCTCTTTTCCCCGTTCAAGCGTGGCACGCGAATCTTACCGCGCACGGTGGATTTTCGTCCATCCGCCGCGCCCGTCTTGCCGTCCTCTTCCAGCGCCGTCGCCAGGTCTGTGTTTTCGTGAAACACGTACACGAGCCAGCAGTGCGTGAACTCCTCCAATCCCTCGAGTGCGCTCGACGGCACGCGTCTATCCAGCGTCACCCGTCCTCGAGCCAGCGGCACTAACGACGGTTGTCTCGGCGTCCCGTTGCGCCGACTGAACACCGACGCGAACGTCCCGCACGGTTTCATCGCGTACACCGCGCTCGCCCCCGACGCGTCGCCGCCGCCCTCGCGCGCATTCCCGCTCACGCTTTTCACCGTCGCGCGCATCGCCTCGAGCTCGAGCTTGGCCGCGCGCAGCGCGCGCTCGGCGCGCGTTCGACCGCTCCTCTCCGCCAATCGCTGTTCGCGCTCCCGACGCACCGCCGCGTCGCCGCGCGCGTCGTCTTCGTCACCGGCGCCCGCGCGACGTCGACGCGTCATCGCGCCGACCACCGCGTGCGCCGCCGCGCCGAGGACGAGGTCGACGACGCGCATGGCGTCGACTGAGGCCCGCGGGCCGCCAATCGTCACTTTTCCACATCATCATGTCCGCCCTCGCGAACGTCGCGCGCCGCGCCGCGTCGTCCGCCGCGACGACGACGCTCGCGAGTGCGTTGGTGAGCGCGCGCGTCGCGACGTCGACCGCGTCCGCGGCGTGGACGTCGAGCGCGCGCGCGTTCGGGACGAGCGCGATGGGTGGGCGAGCGCTCGGGGCACCGGCGCGCGCGCGCGCGGCGCTCGCGGCGACGACGGCGACGGCGGCGACGGCGAGCCGGACGAACGCGATGAGGACGCGCGCGCGCGCGTACGCGCGAAAGGTGGTCGTGGGCGCGGGGGGGAAGACGAAGACGAAGATCAAGCCGTGGAGCTCGTACAAGGGCAGGTTTCAGGTGACCGGGTCGGGGAAGAAGATTTTGAGAAAGAGAAAGGGGAAGAGACACTGCGCGTTCGCGAAAACGCCGAAACAGAGGATGCATCTGAGAAGCACGACGCTCGTGCACGCGTCGTTGGTGCAGAACATGCGAAAGTTGGGGTTCAAAATGCGGTAGAGTTGTAAACGTTATTATTTCGTGAAATTTCATGTATTCGCTAGAGGCTAAGGATCGACTCACACCGGTCCGCGGAACGCGAGGAGGAGCGCTGGTCGGACGTTTCCGGTGTCGAGAGAATCGGCGTGCGTCGATAACACGGAGGGCTGTTCGACGACGCGCTTGATTGCGGACTTGTACGCCAATCCGGGCTCGGCGGTTTGATCAAAGAGCGCCGCCTCGAGCGTGAGCGCGGCGTTTCTCGACAAGCCGTGCTTTTGTTCCAGGTACAGCACGACGCGGAGTCGAACGGGATCGTGCGAAGGGTCCTTCGGCACTCTTCCTGAAGCCGGAGTCGGTTTCGGGACGACGACGTTCGACTTGGCGAACGTCTCCGCGAGCACCGGGGGCAAATTCGGCATAACCTGCGCCTCCTCGGCGGGTTTCTCTTCTTCTTCGCCGTCTTCCGCCTTGATTTCCTCCGCAGACGCCGTTTCCTTGACTACCGTTTTGACCTCTTCCACGGGTTGCACTGGTACCAGCGTCGCCGCGGATGTTCGCACGAGCTCGATCCATTCTTCCATCACCGTGCCGCACGTTTTTGCGAAATCGACGAGGAGCGGATCTTTCACTTTGCTTCCCTTTTTAATCGTTTTCGTGATCAAAGTCTCTTGCAACATGACCGGATTCACGCTCTGTTCTTGAATGTGTCGCGCAGTCTGTTTCAATCGACGCACGCAGCGATTCGCGTGAGAATTCGCCTGTTCAACGAGTGTCTGCGCCGCGGTCATCGCCGCCTTCGCCTTTTCGTATTCAATTCTAGCCTTCTCTTGTTGCGCCTGCGTGTCCTCATACGCCTGCAACCCGTTCTCAAGCTCGGTTTTCAATTCTAACAATCTAGGTGTGCTCGACGGCACTTTGATGACCGGCTTTTCCACCTCTTGCGCCTTCCGCGCCGCCGCCTTGGCCGCCGCCGGCTTTTTCGCCTTCTTCTCTTCGCCGTCAGCCTTTTTGCTCAGTTTGCGCTTCTTACCGCTTGGTTTCGGCTCTTCCTCCGCGTCCGGTCGGTACTCCTCGGCGTCTTTAACGTCGTTCGCGGGCGCTTCCTCCTTCTCACGCGGCGTCGCTTCGTTCTCCTCTTCGTCCTCGTCCTCGTCCTCGACGGTCTTTTTCCGTCGGCCTCCGCCGCGCTTCTTCGCCGCCGGTTTCTTCGGCGCCTCCTCTTCCTCCGCCTCCATCGGCGTCGCCTCCGGCGCACTCACCGCACCACCCACACCCCCCGCGTCCGTCGCCTCGCCGCCACCGTTCGCGTACGCCTCCGCGTCCGCCAACGCTGCCTCGAGCGCGTCCCGTCCCCGTTTCACCTTTCCCAGGGACGCCCTGAACGCGTTCGCGTCCCACGGCTTACACTCCCGCTTCGACGCGTGTCCCACCGATCCCGATCCGAACCAAAACACTCTGTGCGATCCCTTCCTCGGTTTCAGCGCATCCATCGCCTCGGCGCCGTCGTCGTCGCCGAGAATCTGCGCGCGCGGGAAATGTCACGAAAATTCTTCGTCAGTCGGTCCGTCGTCGGGTTCGTCCTCGTCTCGATCGATCGCGTCGCGTCGCGTCGCGTCGCGTCGCGTCGTCGTCGTCGTCGTCGCGCGCACCCGACACGGCTGCGCCGGCGCGCCTCGCGTCTTGGCGAGCACGATCGTTCCGGGCGCGTCGTCCGCCATGGCGTCAGTGTGTGACGGGGCGCATGGCGCGCGTTCTCGAGTCCTTCGCGCGGCGACGCGCGCTCGACGCGCTCGAACGATGGGTAACGTCGCGCGCGATCGTCGCGCGCGGTCGGAGCGACGTCGCGGGCGATGGGGGCGCGACGACGACGCGCGAGGGTGGCGGTGAGACCACGGGCGAGGGCGCGTTCGGTGGGAAAGGCGGGGTGAGCGTCGGCGACGGGCGCGCGCGACGGGAGTACGTGCCTCGGTATCGGCGAGGAGGATCCGTGGCGGAGTCGCGGCCGCGCGCGCGGCGGGAGTCGCGGGCGAGAGGGTGGGAAGGGTCGACGACGGCGTTCGCGTACGGCGGCGAGCGCGCGAGTCGGACCCTGAGCGCCGAGTTGAACAGCGAGATCACGGGCGCGCGCACGGGGGAGGAAATTTTAGAGCACGTTCGGACGAGGTGTCATTTATATAATAGGGTGAATTGCGCGACGGCGTGGCACAGGTTGGCGAAGAGTGCGAGACAGCGTTCGCTGCCGCGAGGATGGAACGCGAGTCAGGATACGAGAATAACGGATCTCGAGGAGACGACATTGCGGTTGTTAGACACATTTGAGGTGCAAAATCTGAGTAACTTTGCGTGGGCGTGCGCGGTGTTGAAATACAGGCCGAGACACGATCTTTTAAGCCTGGTCATGGACCGCATGGAGGCAAAGGTGGATGAATTTTATCCGCAAGCGTTGACGAACACGTTGTGGGCGGTCGCCGTGATGAAACATCCGCGCGCGAAGCAACTGGCGGCCCTACTCGCACCTCAAATTTTGACGCACCTTCCCGAACCCGATCAAGAATTACAACAGGTCGAGAGCGTGAAGGGTGGCATATTCAGCACGCAGACGGTGTCCAATGCGCTGTGGACTCTGGCGTCGATGGGCGTGCATCCCGGGTACGAGCTGCTCGATAGACTGGCAATTTTCATAACCAAGGGCGCGGAAACTTTTAAAGCACAGGAGCTATCGAATTCGGTGTGGGCTTACGGACAGTTTGCGCACCATCCCGGTGAGGCTGCCTTGTGCGCGTTCGAGCAGTCGCTCAGAGAACGCCTCGAACGAAGAGAAGAGTTCGCGACGCAGGCTTTGTCGAATTCATGCATAGGTCTCTCCCTCTTCGGCGGATCCAAATCCGGGGGTTTACTCAGACTCTTCAACGAGGCGAACCCGTCGTTGTTTCGACTCTCAGAGGGCAACAGTCAGGACATTTCCAACATAACGTGGTCCATCGCCGCCGCCGGCGCCTTCGAATCAAAGCTATACAAGGCCGCCGTCAGAGAGCTCTTTCGTCGCGACGTGAAGGATTTTCAGCACGAAGGCATGAAGATGCTGTACCACGCACGTTTGATGCAGCACGATTTCGATCCCGATAGCAAACTAGTCGACGTCGTCTTTCCGGACTACGTCTCCGAGCTGGGTCACCGCGCGTGGCTGGAACAAAACGAAAAAACGCAGGTGAGCACGTTCCAAGAGCGCGTCATCGAGACCGTTCGCAAGCTTGGATACGAACCCACCATGGAGCAAATGACGGAGGATGGTTTGATGAGCATAGACATATGTATTCGCGAGAAGCACATCGCGATAGAGTGCGACGGGCCTTCTCACTTTTACACCAATCTCACCGAGACGATGAATCATAAAACGATGTTGCGAAACAAAGCGCTCGCACTCCGTGGGTGGAAAGTCGTGGCGGTGCCCTATTACGAATGGGCGCTCGAGTGGGCAAGCGGTGATGCCGCCGTGAAGGCGTACATGGCGAAGAGGTTGAGTGAAGTCGAGTAGGAAAGAATAGAATTAGAAGTTTCAATTACTATACGTTACGAACGCCGTTGACGAGTACATTTTCACTTGAAGCGCGCGCTTGGACTAACTTTTGCTCGGAATCCCACGCCATCATGCGTCTCTTCTTCAGAGGTAACATGGAAACCGGCGTTCCCGCGAATTTCTCCCTCTTGACTTCAGATTTCGGTGGTATCTGCGTATCCGCCGGCAGAGGCTTCGCGACCGCAGGTTTCTTCTTCTCCACCTTGGGCTTGGCTTCAATCTCTGGCTCCTTCTTTGCATTGCATTCGGCCAAAGGCGTTCTCGGTCGCGGATTCGAGCGATACGCCATGGCGTCGGCTTCGTACGTCGTCGACAAGTCCTCCACGGCTTTTTTCATGGCGTTCAACATGTCATCAACCTTTGCCGGTTCCATCACACCTGAAGCTTTGCCCCCGAAATCACCGCACGTTCGGCATTGAGCAACCGGAGACGCGCGACCGGAACCACGCGATCGCGCGTTCGAGCTCTTCTGCGTAGATTGTTTACTGGCCCAGTTTTTCATACAACTCGCGTGCGCCACGGCGCCGCCGCCGCGGCACTCGCACGCGCGAATCATGGCTCCGTAATCACCGTCACAGTCTTCACATCCGCACACACAACAGACGACAATACCGTTCTCTTGAAGCTCGCGAGCGACACCGGCGATTGTGCCGAAAGAATCGTCTTTGATTTCGTCTCCCTCCGGCGACCGAACGGGCGTCGGCGCGGTGCGCGCCGACCCGTTCTTCTCCGCAGACGAAAACTCGAGCACGGCGACCGTTTTTTCGTTTCGTCGAACACACGTCGAACACGCGTAATCCTTCGGAATTGCTTCCTCGGACTGGATTCGGCAGCATTCGCCGTGTTCCCACACCCCGCACGTCTCGCACGCCACCATGAAACCGTACTCTTCGTTATCGCCGCATGCACAATCGATGACATCATCTCCCATGATTCCACTGTACGCGTACGGGTGCTTCTTCGCGCGAATGCGCGAACCGCCTAAGCCCTCCTTTTTCGACCCCGGCACGCACTTCGAGCCCGCGACCCACGCGTCGAAAGCGGCGCTCGTGGTGAACTCGACCGCTCGCGTTTTCGCCTCGTCGCCCCCCGCCTCCCCCGCGCCGCACCGAAACGACATCGTTCGCACCGCGCTCGCGTCATCGCGCTCATCGCACGCGATGACAACCCAATAATCACACCCCGTGCGCTCGTTTCGCCGTTTCGCGACGCACGACGCCGTCCTTCGCCTCCCTCGCTTGTTCGCCGCCGTCCCCGTTCGCCTCACGGCGTCGCTCACCCCTCTCGCGAAAATCGCCGTCATCTGCGCCTCGCTCGCCACCGCCACCGCCCTCGCCCGCGCATATTCATCCTTCGCCCCTCGCACGTCGCATCGCACCGCTCCCAACCTCGCGTTCGGCGTCCCTCGCGCCCCGCTCGCCCCCGTGCTCTTCCCGCTCTTCCCGCTCGTCCCCGCCTTGACCGCGCTCGCGCACTCCAACCTCGCGTCGACGCAATAGTGATGTTCCCCTCGCTTCCCCTCGGCGTGCCTCACCGCGATCATCCCCACTCGCGCGCTCTCACGCGTCCCACGCTCGACGCGCGCCCTCGTTCTCTCGCAGGGCTTTCTCACCGCTCCCTCGTCTCCTCGCTCGCCCTCGGGACGTCTCCTCGCCCGTCTCCTCGCCCGTCTCCTCGCCCGTCTCCTCGCGCGTCTCCTCGTCCCACTCGCGCGTGCGCCTCGTCGCGGTGTGTCGTCCGCGCGCGTCGTCCGAGCGCGTCGTCCCCGCGCGCGCCCACGGCCCGAGGGTGTTTTCCAACCGTCCGACCGACCGACCCGAGGGACTCTTTCTCCAGTCATGACTCGTGAATACGCACCGTCACGGCAGACCACGACGCGCGCGCGCGCGCGAATCATCATGACGTACGCGTCCACCGAGCGACGCGGGAGAGGGCGCTCGAGCGATGAAGAGGAGGCGACCGCGCGCGTGTTACCCGCCGGCGCGGCGTCGGACGAGGACGATCGAGGCGACGACGACGACGATGACGACGATGATGATGATGACGACGATGACGCTCGATGTCCGTGGTGTTGTTGGCCGTTCGGTGGGACGAGGAAACGCGCGATGACGCCCGAGGAACGCGCGAGGGCGAGCGAGGCGAGACGCGGGGCGAGCGAGGCGGCGAGGCGTCGGGCGGAGGCGTTCGAGCGTTCGAGCGGTGGACGCGCGGCGCGCGCCGCCGCCGCGGAGGCGAGACGCGCGGCGCCAAAGACGAGGACGAGCGGGGATCATTACGAGCGCATGGCGAGGGATTGGGCGTCGTGATCGAAGGGGAATGATGTCGTCGTCGTGTGTCGGGGCGTATCATCGCGCGCGAGCGCGCCGTGTTCCGCATAGCGCGCGCGCGAACGACGAATGAATGAATGAATGCACGAAGCGCGCGCAATCAAATCATCACAATCCCGCGCTCGTTCGACGCCTCGCGCGCGCGCGTTCGTCGAATGGGCGGGCACGGTGGGTTGAACATTCTCCCGCAAAAGTCCTGGAACGTGTACGGGACGAAACAGCGCGCGCGAGTGCGGAGGGACGAGGAGAATGCGCGTCTGGAGGCGGAGGCGAACGCGGCCGAGGCGCGAGACGAGGCGCGAGACGAGCGATGGCGCGCGCTTCGCGAGTCTGGATCGAGGCCGAGGGAGGAGCGCGTTCATCTGTTCGAGGCGGAGGAGCGCGCGGCGATGCGCGCCGAGGAGAGGACGCGCCGAGGGGAGGACGCGGGGACGCGGGAGGATGCAGGCGACGCGTTCGGGGGCCGAGGCGTCGGGAGGAACGCGGTGAAGCCTTGGTACGCGCGCGCGCGGGGTGAGGAGGTCGTGGAGGAGCAAAGTACATCGCTTCCCGCGCGCGCGCGTCGACGACGGGAGGAGGAGGAGGCGCTTCGCGAGAAGACGAGACGCGAGCGGTTGGCGAGCGCCGACGGCGGCTCGTCCGTCGGCGTCTCGGGAGGGACCGATAGGCGCGAAAAGAAGGCGAGAAAGCGCGAAAAACGAGAGAAAAGACGACGAGACGCAAAAGATGACGATGGTAACGAGATCTATCGGCTGCGGCGAGAGCGATTGGAGCGCGAGGGAAAGGAGGCAGAACGCGAACGCGCGCTTCTGGCGCGAGACGAACGCGTCGTCGATAGGTATCACCGGAGCGCGCGCGGGCGGCGGTGAGCGCGTGCGCTTCGGCGGATTAGTCTAATGTAGATTATATAGTTACAGGTTTGTTTTAGACGCCACGGAAGACGGGATTTTGTCGCACGACGCTCGCGCCGTGTTCCTCGTAATCCGCCTTCGTGACGCAACTCGAATAAAAGCCCGGAGTGGACGCGAGGACGCTCCCACCGAACCACACCGCTGTTCGTTGGAAACTGTGCGTCACGACCTCGACGTCGACCTCCTTCGACGTCAGCTTCGCTCCTTTCGTCGTCGCCGCGATTCGAGTATCAACGAGTCGCTGCACGTCGCGCTTGATGCGTTTACCGAACCCCTTGAACATCGTGCTTCCTCCGGAGAGCACGATATTGCCGTATAAATTGCGCCTGGTGTCGATGGGACTCGATGCGATCGCCTGATGCACCAACTCTGGGAGCGGAGTCAAGTAATCCGACGTGTATATCTCGGGCTGGAAGAAAACTTCGGGCGCGAGGAATCTCTCGTAACCGACATCCGCCGTCCACGCGTCGCCCGTCTTCCCTCGCACGCCGTTGATCTTCACCACGTGCTCCCCCGGCATGCGCTCGTGCAGTAAAAACTCCTTCACGATGTCCTTACACACGTAACAGTGCTCTTCCTTCACCTTTCGAGCCACTTCCATGGCGTCCTCTGGCGGCACGCGTTCGCCTCGCTCTCGCATTAAACATTGCACAAACGTCGTCAAATCCCTCCCTGCCAGCGGTACGCTCTTGATCGAGCTCCCCAACACGTACCCATCACTCACCGGAATCACGTGTGTCACTCCATCCCCTATATCGATCACCGTCCCCGTCAACGCCGACGCGTACTGACTCTGTTTCTTACTCGCGATGCTCGCCGCGAGCGCCATCACCGCCTGCACGCCGATGTACATCCCCGGCGCGTTGAACGACTCAAACATGATCTCCGCCGTGTACTCTCGATTCTCCGGCGGATTCAACGGCGGTTCGGTGAGCAAAAAGTAATGATCCTCGGGATCACATCGCAGATATTGACAGATGCTCGCCTCCCAAAATTTCTCCATCGCCTCCCAATTCTCCACCGTCCCGTGTCTGATCGGCCATCGCACGTCTCTCGACGCGCTCAGTCCCACGGCCTCGTCCCCGATGACGAAATCTAAATCACGCATCGCACTCGCGCCCTTACGCGTCACGTTCGTCGACGTCGACGACGCGTTCTCGGCGACGCACGTCGGGATGACATGCTGCGGGTCGACATTTTTCGCGAATCCCATCTTCGTGTACCCGGTGCCGTTATCGATCACCACGGGCGGACGATCCATGGCGACGAACGCGCGAGGCGCGAGGTGATGCGACGCGCGCGCGCGGGGGCGATTCTCGGCGTCGCGGACGGCGTCGCGCGTCGCGCGTCGTGGTGTGTCGGTCGAAAAGATTGCGCGCGCGCATGAATTCTTCAGACCGCGACGACGGGAGCGCGTCGTCGCGGCGTCGATGACGACGCGACTCGCGCGCGCGTCGATCGACGCGCGCGAGTGGCGTCGTCTCGCGCGGTGTCGGTCGACGCGGCGACGCGCGCGCGCGGTGTCGGGCGCGAGCGCGTCGACGTCGTCCTCCTGTGATGGGACGCGCGAGCGCGCGGACGTGGACGACGCCAAGCGCGAGGCGGCGCGCACGACGGAGGCGCACGCGAAATCGTTTCACCTCGCGTCGACGTTCATGAGGAGCGCGAGGGCGAGGGAGGAGGCGTACGCGCTGTACGCGTGGTGTCGAGAGTGCGACCAGCTCGTCGACGCGGCGGGCGAGGAGACGTCGAGGACGCGGGAGGAGGCGGCGCGAGCGTTGGACGGGGTGGAGAGGCGATTGAGTGCGATTTTTGATGCATCGAGCGATTCGTCGCCGCCGGAGGGGGCGACGTACGCGGAGGTGGCGCTCTGGGACGCCGCGCGGGACGGGGAGTTGCGCGTCGAACCGTTTCGGGACATGATTCGAGGCATGCGTCGAGATTTAGAGGACGAGGCGTTTAAAACGTACGCGGAGGTCGAGACGTACGCGTACCAAGTGGCGGGGGTCGTGGCGCTGATGATTTTACCCGTGCTCACGCGTGGGTTGAGGAACGACGACGAGACGACGAAGACGCGTCGAGACGAACTCGGCGTGGCGTTGGGCGTGGCGTTGCAGCTCACGAACATCGTGCGAGACGTCGGCGAGGACGCGCGATTGCGTGGTCGGGTGTACATCGCGGACGAAGATCTCGAATTGTTCGGTCTGACGCGAGATGACGTGTTGAAGATGGACTCGCCGACGCCGGCGTACGCCGCGTTGATCGAGTATCAGATACAGAGAGCGCTCGGATATTACGCGCGCGCCGCGCGCGGATTAGAGCTCCTGCCGACGACCTCGCGACCGGTCACGAATTGCATCGCCGGTCTGTACAAGAAAATCATGCTCTCCGTCCGAGACAACGCGTACGACAACCTCAACAAACGCGCCTTTGCGAGCAAGTATCAAAAATTGTTCGTCCTGCCGTCGCTCGTCGTCGACTCCCTTCGAGGAGTCTCAAACGACGACGCGTCTCGAAAACGAGACGGCGATCTGCGTCTCGATTTCACAGATGACTCCATCGCCGCCAAGCGATATCGCGCGGCGATGTGCGCCCTCTTCGTCGCCGCGAGAGCGTCCGACGCCGCCGCCGTCGCCGAACGCCTCGCCGCGCTTTGTCTTCTCGACGCGGCGCCTCCGCCCTCCTCCACCGACGTCGCTCGAGGCGACCCGATCCTTCTGTACCGATCACCTCGTTCGCTCGATCCGTACGAGGACGACGCCATCGTCGTTCGGAGCGACGGTGGCTTCTTTCTCAGGTAGTCGGGTAGTGTATTGCGTTTGTTCACGGCGCGCGCGACGGCGCGCGCGTCCCGTCCCGCGCTCCCGACCCGTTCGCGCGCGTGTCGCGTCACCTCACGTCTCGACGCGCCGAGCGCGCGCGCGAGCGACGAGCGCGCATCATCGACGTCCTCTCGCGCCGTCCGGACATGTTCCGTAATCTCGAGAAACTGCGCGCGGCGCTCGCGAAGATGCCGGACGCCGCGCGCGCGAGGGTCGACCCGAACACGGGACGGTTTCGCGCGCCCGAGTTTAGCGGACGCGTCGTCGGTGAACTGCGCAAGGCGGTGATCGCGAACGGCATGGAGTGGACGCACGACGCGCCGAAAGGTGTGCAGAAGACGGTGGAGCGACCGCCCAAGGGACACAAGTTTGATCGAGAAAAGCCTCTGCGAGAGGCGCGCCGCGCCGAGGCGTTGGCCAAGCAACCGGAGCTCATCGCGGCGTACAGGGCGAGGATGCGTAGTAAAGCGAAGGGTAAGGAGAAGATTTGGGACGAGTTTATCTTGACGAAGAGGGAGAAGACGCTCAAGGTGCGCATGCAGGATGTCCAGGGCGGGAAGAAGTAAAACCGACCTCGCGAGGTCGGCGGTTCGCGAGGTCGGTAGAAGAAGAACTAAGGTCGACGAAGAGCACCATAGTAAACTAAAATAGATTGTAGTACAGTACAGAGGCTAAAAATTCATTCTTTCCGCGGACTTGATCGTCCAAACGCTTCCTTTCGACGTGCACAGATCCGAGAGCACCTTGGTGTACGTGTGCTGACTCGGCGCGCCCGCTCCGAGGGCTTCCATGATGTCGGCGCGCTTGACGACGCCGTTCTGTTTGTAGAGCAAACCTAAGATTTTTCGTCGAAGCGTGTCGATGGTGGGATCACCCACGGAGACCAACACGCACACTCCTTCGATGCACGCCAATTCTCCGTCAAACATGCCGAGAAGTTCGGATTGTCGGAAATATGCGCACGCCGAGATGTCCGAGGCTTGCGTCAATAAGAATTGACGAATGTCCTCCAAGCTCAGGTGCGTCTTTTTCTCAAACTTTGCGCGCACAAGCGATCGAACGGTGGTGAGGCGCACCTGGGACACGTGCGGCGGAACGCTCGGAGTCACCAATTCGGTGCCGATGAGCGTCACGTCCAGCGACGGCGCCAACGCGAGCCAAGACTCCATCTCTCGCGACGCCACCTCAGGGAACTCTTCGAGGAATTCTTCATCCGTGATTTCGTTGAATTCAAACCCATCCGAGGCGCTTCCGTACCCTCGAGGCGACGAAAACTCGGCGAGCACCTCGCGTCGCATCTTTGCCAAAGTCGGATCGGGTTTGGAGCTGTTTCTCTTCAAGCAGTTGGACACGAGTTCCGGCCTGATGGTTCTCGAGCGAGCGAATTGAAAGAGCGCCGCGTCGCGCATGTTTTCCCACGTCACATTGCCTCCGCATCGCAGCGTTGACTTTGCGATCCAGTTACCTTGCACCAAGTGTGCATTGTCTTGAATCATCGAGATCAACCGTTCGGGATCTATGTCCTCCGTCACGAATTGGCAAACTCGGCTAAACTTCATGATGGATTTTTGACCCTTGGAGAAGAGCGCGCGAATGCGTCGTTCGAGCGGTAACGACGCGAGTTCTGTCTTACTTAGACCACTCCCATCACCGAGCGTGTTCGCATCTTCATCCTCCGGCGCAATGCGCTTGCTCACACTCACAGGACACATCGCATCGAGGTATTCTCTCGTCGTCACCGGGCGCCCGCACGGCTCGGCTCTCGGCGTGGCGACGAGATCCTTCGCCGCGCGCGCCTCGTCGTCGTCCGGCATAAACGGCGCCAAATCGGCCCACATCTCGTCTTGTTCCCTCTGACGCAGGTACGCGTGCGATTGCACGCGAATCTCCGTCTGTCTCGCCGTCTCCCGTCGCCGCACTTGCACCTGCAGCGGCAACATGTGCTCCTCTTGCATCTCTCGCTCCTCTCTCGAGGGCTCCTGCGCGGGTTTATTTGCGCTGTCCGCCGCGTCCAAATGATGCAAACTCGGTCGCAACTGATACACCGAACTTACGGGCGTCAAAAAAAACGCCCCATCGCGAATCATCCCCACCAACACGCCGTCACCGTGCGATTCCGCCCTCGCGCTCGCGCTCGTCAGCCGCAACGAAGAAATTTGCGTGTGCTCGGGCGCCAACGCGTTACGATTCTGAATCCGATCATCCAGCGGCAACGTCATCTCGAGTTTCGCAGCCTCGGACTTATATCGCACGCTTTCCACGTTTTCCACGTCATACGGTCGATCGGGCGGTCGCAACGGGTACTATCGCGCGTCCAACGTCCCCCGTCGGTCAGTCGGCTCCCTCGAGCTCGGAAATCGGTCGATCGCTCCTTTGACGCGTTCGCGCGCCTCTGTTCTCTCCCTCACGCGTCCGACGCCCTCACACGCGCGCACCTGAAGTAAAACACTCTCTCCGCTCGCGCTCTCGACGCGATTAAAGTACACGGGTATCGTCTCGACGACGCTGCGGGCGGTCGAGGCGACGTCAGTCACTTTTTCGAGAACCGGCGGCGGCGGTCGCGTTCGTCGACGCGCGCGCGCGAGACGACGACGCTCGCGCGCGAGACGGCGACGGGTGAGACGTACGGATTATCGTCGTCGAGCTCGGGCTTGACCTCGCCTCGATCGGTGCGCATCGCTCGAGCGCGAGGCGCGGATTGAGGCGAGAGGGCGCGCGGTCGGTGGGTCGGCGCCGGAGCGTTTTCAGTCGCGCGTCGCCGAGTCGACGCGTCGGTGCATCGTGCGAGCGCGCGCGTCGAGAGAGAGGTCGTCAGAGAGGACACACGAGTCGCGATGATGATGATGCGTCGATGTATACGAGAGATGCGTCAGTGATGCGCGGTGGCGACGTCGGGAACGGCGGTCGGCGCGGCGGACGCAGAGGCGCCGACGGCGGCGGCGGCGAACTGGTCCGCCGCGACGGTGTCGGCGATGCCGGCGTCGGCGAGCGATCTGAGGGCGGAAGCTCTGAACTGAGACGCCACAGCCGTTCGCTCGAGGTCTCCACAGAGCGTGCGGCGGAGTTGGGGATCGGCGGCGATTTCTTCGGCGAACGGACGACGCGCGCCGGCGGTGGAGAGGAAGCGATAGACCGCCACGCGAAGGTTGAGGAAATGATCGCTCTTCGCGGCGATGGCGTCGTGGATCACCTTTGCGAACGGCTTAGATCCGCATGCGGCGAAACAGACGTCGGCGAGAACGCGCTCGGCGTCGTCGTCTAACGTCGCGTCTCTCGAACGCTCGGCGCCGAAGACATTGGCTAACGCGTGCAGCGCCACTATTTGGGATTCTCCCGTCCCTCGGAACGATTTGTGCGCCGCGTCGGCGACGACAGACTTTGCTCGAAGGACGACCGCACTCGCGACTCGCGAGCGCGCGACAGAGACAGCGCCGAGAGCGTCGATCGCCGCGTCGCTAAGTTCTCGCCCGCATTCGCTTCTCGACGCCTCGTCGATAACTCTCGTCATTTCAACGACGAACGCGTCGTCACCGCTCGACACCGTCGCCGCGATTCGTCCACCGACGACGAGCGCTCGCGTGCGCAGCGCGACGTCCGCGTTCTCATCGAGAACGACGCGAACGAGCGTCGCGCTCAGCGCGTCGATGCTCTTCAATCCGTTCGCCGCCGCCTCGGACGTCTCCGCGACTTCCGCCAAAATCTCCAGCGACGCCAAGGACGCCAACAAATCCGCGCCGTCGATCTCTCTCACGCACTCGTCGAGCGCCCCCGAGCGCACCACAGCCGCCGCCGCGTCCGCGTTTGCGCCCGCGACGCTCGCCGCGAAGGCTACGCCGCGCACCTTGGACTCGCTCGTCGCTCCCTCGCGCGACGTCGTCGCCAAAACCTCGCGCAACTCGCGCGGCACCTCGTTCGGAAAGCGAGCGCACATCGCCACCAACGCCCCGCTCGCCGCGCTCGCGACCGAGGTATCGTCCATCGCCAGTCTCTCGCGCAACCGCGCGCGCGTCGCCTCCGCCGTCGTCCCCGCGAGCGCGTCCGAGCTCGCGCGTTCAAACACCCCTCGCGCGAGCGCGCACGCCGTCCCTCGCACGCGCGCGTCGGAAGAATCAAATCCGAGCGCCAATCGACCGTCCGCGGCCGTCGCCGTCGCGAGCGCATCCGTCCCGACGCTCGTCAGCGACAGTTTTTCCATCAATGCGAGCATCCGCCCGGCGTCTTCATCCACCTCCCCCTCGACCGCGCGCGCGAGTTCATCGAACATCGCGGGCCACGACCATCTCGAGAGAATCTCTGCGCACGCCTCCTCGCTCGGCGTTCCCGGAACGTCGCTCGCGTCGCGCGCGAGGGCCCACAGATGCTCCATCACGGCGTCAGTCTGTGACGCACCGTCCGTCCGAATGCCTTCCCGACGTCGCGCGCGCGCGTCCGCGACGTTCGCGACGGTCGCGTGCGCGCTTCTCTTCGTCGCGCGCGCGTCTCGAGCGCGCGCGTACGACGACGCGTGGCTCGACGCGCTCGATGACGACGACGCGGAGCCGCGGGATGATTTTACCGTTTTTGAATTCGACGACGACGACGCGCGCGATGCGACGGGTGACGTCCGGCTCGCGCGCGACGATGACGTCGAGGACGACGCGTTCGACGCGTTCGACGGGGACGAGGCGGCGGTGATGGCGGAATTGCGAGAGGCGATGGCGATGAAGGAGGACGCCGCGGCGCGCGTCCGAGACGCCGACGCCGCCGCCGACGCGGAGGCGGAGGCGGAGGAGACGGCGTCGATGGAGGAGGCGAAGGAGGCGCCGGTGGAGATGGAACCGGCGGAGGTATCGGATGATGCCGATTTCTTGGACGAGTCGTGGGTCGCCGCGGCGCCGGCGGCGGCGGTGGAGGTGAACGCGGAAGAGGCGGCGGTCGACGTCGACGCGTCGCCGCCGTCGACGGAGCGGAGCGAAGAGACGAGCGATGCGGTGGATGTGCGCGCGGAGGAGGAAGAAAACGTCGCGTCCGAGGCGTCTATGACGATGGATGATGCGCCAGAGGAGGACGAACCGGTGGTGCAAACGAGCGAGATCGTCGAGGAGACGGCTTTAGAAGTCGTCGACGAAGACGAGGAGACCGAACCCGCCGAGAAGAGCGGTTTCATGAGTAGTTTCTTCAACCGTCTCGTGAGGGACGAACCGCGAGAAATTTTGGACGAAAGTGATGAAGATGAATCTACGCAATCGGACGTCGACGCCTCCGTCGCCGAGGTCACGGAGCTCGCGCCAGATTCCGATCCGGTCGAGTCGCTTCCGGAACCCGAATCGACACCCGAGCCCGCGGGAGAGCCCGTTCGAGCGGACGCCGCGGCGGTTGAACCCGCGGCGGTGCCCGAGGCGATCGACGAAGTCCCGAAGATTGTCGAGGAACAGCACGGCGAGCGACGGAAGCTGCTCGAAGCGCCGAACCAGCATGAACCTTACATCGAGCCTCCTCCGAGAAGACAAAAGACTGTGTACGTCGGCGGGTACTACAAGAGAAGTAACCCGTGGGCGAAAGGTCCTCGCGTGAAGTCTGTTGACTAGCTTGTTATTGTACTGTAATGAATGAATGAATGAATGAATGAACGAATGAATGAATGAAGAGAATG
>MDTD01189778.1_pt1 | contig 43534 bp, 31 predicted proteins | sample 811221 | NCBI WGS metagenome assembly MDTD01 (sample SAMN05326646, study PRJNA326480) | marine metagenome | isolation source: seawater | place: Pacific Ocean: South West | collected 2011 | reverse complement strand
CGCCAAACTCCACCTCGATCATACACCTCGGTGACCACCCGGGATTACACCTTCGACGGCGCTGAAATTACACCACGTGCGTGGACGCTACCTCCCGGCAGGTCTCCTGGCTTGCGGCTCGAGCGTCTTCCGTCACCTTCCCGGCGTTTGGCCAGTGGCATTGACGGCGGACTTGCCGCTTACAGTTGCGAGGGCAGCCCCGGTTTTGGCCCCTGATGGGTAATCCGCACCGTGTTCCCTTTTCATCCGCGCTCAATTGGCGGAACCGTGACACGCTTCTTTTAGGCGAGAGGTGATCGGAGAGGCAAGGGCCTTCATCTGCTGGTTGAAAAGGCTCTCGGGGATGCGTATTTCGCGCTGCGCGTGGCCGCGATCTGCTCGAGATCCATATACGTGGAATGCAGGCAGCGCGGATTGAGGCATTGGGCGAACACCCGGCACCGATCCTCTATGAGCTGGCCGACCGTTCCATGGGGATAGCGTAAGGCATGGGGTGGCCAGAGTTTCTGCCCGTATTTCTGCCCGATTTGGCAGTTTGCGGGGAGAGGCAACCATGTAAGTCATTGGAAGTAATGGTCGGAGTGGCAGGATTCGAACCTGCGACCCCCTCGTCCCGAACGAGGTGCGCTACCAGGCTGCGCTACACTCCGACTTCCTGGTCGACGGGGCGGCGCAGAGCCGTCGAACCGTCTGTGAGGCGGGTTATTATCACCAAGGTTCGGGGACTGCAACCCCGCTTGGAACCTGTTTTCCGACTGGGCTGTGGATGATAGCTCCGGGACTGTTTCATTCCCTCCCGGCACCCGTTTCCCATGGTCTTGCACGCCTCGCCCGCGATGGCTATACAGACGCTCTCTTGGGGCGTCGCCAAGTGGTAAGGCAGCGGCTTTTGGTGCCGCCATTCGCAGGTTCGAATCCTGCCGCCCCAGCCATCCTCCCGGTATTGGCCTGTACGAATACTTCCGTCGATGGTGCCTGGCGACTCTGCGAAGTGTTCATGCGTGGCCGAATCATACCGGAAGGCGCCGCTTTCCCGCTGAAAAGGCGCTTTGAGACCCCTCTGAAATATCTGTACGTAGTGATGCTTATGCCGAAGCGTAAGTGTTGTCGTTTTTATGGTTATCGAAGGTGAATTTCGTAAGTGTGTGCTTTATAAAGCGTATTTAAAATATGTATGAAATTTTCCCGGTAACCAATCATGCATGAATAAGTGTTCGATTCGATTTTCCTGCAATGAGAATGGCCGTGAAGGGCAGGGTTAGCAAATTTTAAAGAGCGTAAGGGTGAGGATCATGGTGATCTTACCTAGGGGTATGAAATGGCGAGCATCAATAAAGACACCACGCACCGACGCGTCGAATTTGCGCGGATCGACGACCCGACCCGAACGATGTTGCGCCAGCTCTGGCCTGTCGTGGAGCCCTGCCTGGATGGCATCCTGAAGCGTTTTTATGAACACCTCGTCACGGAGCCTTCGCTGAAGGCGCTTCTGGGAAATCGCCAGTCATCTCTTGAAAATGCCCAGAAGGTGCATTGGAAGCGCCTGTTCACGGCGACTTTCGACGACGACTACGTACAGAGCATCGATCGCATCGGGCGTGCGCACAGCCGTATCGGGCTGGAACCACGCTGGTATATCGCGGGCTACCAGTTCGTGCTCAACGAACTGGTGAGCGTGGTGATGAAGAAGTTCCGCCTGTCTCCGGCGCGGGCAATCAGTGCGATCCATGCCCTCAACCGCGCGGTCATGCTGGATCTCGATTTCGCCATCTCGACCTACCAGCAGATTCTGATGGAGGAGCAGGAGGCGCGGACGAAGGCTCTCAGCGACGCCATCGAACGCTTCCAGGGCAGGATGGGAACGAGCCTGCAGTCTGTAGGCGCAGCCGCCGAGAAAGTCGGGTCCGGCGCCGGAGCGCTGTCGTCCGTGGCAAGTTCCGCGGCCCGCGAGGCGGTGTCCGCGGCCGCCGCTTCCGAACAGACGTCCGGCAACGTGCAAAGTGTGGCCTCCGCCGCCGAGGAACTGGCGAGTTCGATCCTCGAGATCGGCCGACAGGTCTCCGGCGCATCGAACGTGACGCGCCGGGCGAACGGAATTACCGAGACCGCTTCGTCCGAGGTCGGAATGCTGTCGGTTTCCGCACAGAAGATCGGTGACGTGATCGGCCTCATTCAGGCCATCGCGGAACAGACAAACCTTCTCGCGTTGAACGCGACCATCGAGGCGGCCCGCGCCGGAGAGGCAGGGCGCGGTTTCGCGATCGTCGCGCAGGAGGTCAAGCAGCTCGCGGGCCAGACGTCCAAGGCGACGGAGGACATCGCAAGTCAGGTTGCCGAGGTGCAGGCCGCGACGACGCGTGCCGTGAGCGCAATCGGCTCGATTTCCTCCACGGTCGGCGAGATCGACAGTCTGACGGCGGCGATCGCCGCCGCCATCGAGGAGCAGGGCGCTGCGACGCGTGAGATTTCCCAGAGCGTCCAGCACGCGGCCGAAGGCACCTCGACGCTCACGCGCAATGTGGCCGGGGTGACGGAATCCATCGAGAAGACCGAGAGCGCGGCAACGGATTTTCTCGCCGTGTCGAGCGACCTCCAGAAGCAGTCCGGCGATATCGCCGAGCAGATTCGGGAGTTTTTCGAGGATATCCGCCGCAGCACCTCGGGTGCGGCTGGCAGCAAGCACGCCGCCTGACCGGCGGACTTCAAGGCTGAAAAAAGACCACCCGCCCGGTTGCCCGGACGGGTGGTCGACCCCTCTGAAAACGTTCGCATTCTACCTTCTGAAGTATCCCCCTCCGGTTCTTCCGGATCCCTGCATTTCCCTCGTGTCGTCTCTGGCTCCGGTTCCCGTTGCCCACCGGTCCCGTACCAATTGCCTCGTGCCGCCGCCTTCCGGTGCCGGAAAAATGGGCCGGGGTAGCAATCCCCGGCCCAGTTGGGTCACGTGCGATCCGAGGCCGGAAAGCCTTGCACGGCTCGCAGTGCATCGGATGGCGGTCTTCGCGAGCACTGCGGAAGACGTTCAACCGATGGCACCCCTGAACACGGGCCACATGCGCGGCCCGCGTGTTTCCTCACCCGGCCCCGATGCGGCCGGCCGGCAATCTGCTGGTGGTGCTTGGCAAATCCCCCGATCAAGCCATTGTCGGGTTCCCTGCGACGGAAACCGACATGAGGAATAGTCTTGCCGCCCCCTGCAAGAACCTCTTGTGAACGCGATGCAACACCATTTAGCGTTATCTTTGCGTGATTTTGTCGCACGGCTTGCAGGGAGGAGCAGGGCGAGAGGAAGCGACCGGTTCCGGAGGCAGGGACCGGATGCTTGTGCGTCGCCTGGCCCGCGGGCCGGATAACCGTGACTGCATCCTGATGGGGGGACCGGCTTGGAGGGCAAAGCGGGGGCAGCTTCCAGACGCGGGACAGGCCGCGAGAACGGTTTGGCGCACGGACCGACGCTTGATGTCGCTGTCCTTGGAACGCCGGCTTTCGCTGTTGCCGGAATGCCTGTCCAGTTTCGCTCGCGCAAGGCGGAGGGACTTCTCGCACGCTTGTGTCTTGCCAGCGACGGGCGCCTTTCGCGTGAAGCGGCGGCCAATCTTTTCTGGGAAGACAGCTCGGAGCACCACGCCCGCTCGTCGTTGCGCCAGACCTTGCTCATCCTGCGCCGCAATCTCGAGCCGCTCGGGTTCGACGGGCTGACCAGCGACAAGCAGGTAATCTCGATCGACCTGGCCAGGGTGAGGCTCGATCTCGACGATCTTCTGGCGGGTACCGGTCCGTTGCCGTTGCGATTGCTGCATGAACGGCGTCTGTCGGAGCGCCTTTTCGAGGGCGGGGAACTTCTGTCGGAGCCGTTCACGGACTGGCTGCGGGAGCGGCGCCAGCAGCTCCATGACGAGCTGCGGGCAATGCTGGAGCCGTTGCTCGTGGATCCCCGGGCAGACTTCGAGCAGATCGAGGAAGCGGCCATCGCGCTCCTCAACCTGGATCCGACCCACGAGCCGGCCTGCCGGGCCTTCATTCGTGCGCGTGCATCCCGCGGCGACTACGCCTCGGCGCTCAGGGCCTACGAGGATCTTTGGAACGTGCTCGACGACGAGTTCGACACCCAGCCCTCGAGTGAGACGCAGGAACTGATCGTGGAGATCAAGCTCGGCAAGTTTCCCGAGCGGCAGGATATTGCGGAGCCGGCCGAGGTGAGCGCCGTGCATGGAGGTATGGAGGAGCGTTCCAGAGCATTTCCGGTTCAATTCCCGCGCCATGCCGGAGGGCCTGTTCCGGAACTGGGGCCAAGGGTCGCGGTTGTCGTTTCACCGGTGGTCCAGGACGCGCGGAACGGGCAGGACGCCGCCTGGCTGACGCGGGTCTTTTGCCAGGATCTCATTGCGCGCCTGGTGCGGTTCCGGGAATGGACGGTGCTGGAGGAACTGGGGGAGGGGCTCGACCGGTCGGGGCTGCCTGTCTATCGCATCGCCGTTTCTGCCATGCGTGAGGGCGGGCGGCTGTTTTATACCGTGACGGTCAAGAGCCATCGCAGCGGACACTACGTGTGGGGCACCAATCGTGAACTGCCGGTCGACGGCGGTCTTGCGGCCCAGGCGGAGGTCGTGTCCGAGTTCGCGCTCGTGACCCATGCCCGGATTTCCATGGAACAAACGGTTTCCCTCGGTGCCCAGGAGGTGCCGTTGCGTGCCCATGACCGGCTTGTGCGGGCCCGCCAGCTGATGCAGACGCGCCGCATTTCGGATTCCCTCCGGGCGGAGGAAATGCTGTCGGGCCTGATCCAGGAATACCCTCGTTTTGGCGCGGCCTATGCGTGCCTTGCTCATGTCCTCAACAGCAGGCCGCTGGTTTTTCCCGGAACGCGCCACACGCGGCGCTCGCTTGAACGTGCGACCGCCCTGGCCGGCACCGCGATCGGCCTCGATCCGCTCGATTCCCGCGCATTGGTCACCTTCGCCTGGAGCGCTGCGCATCAGAACCGGCATGACCTGGCCGAACAGACCTACCGCCGGGCGCTCGATCTCAACCCGTGCGATCCGTGGACCGTGCTGAGCTGCGCTCACGGGCTCGCCGGATATGGCGCGTTCGACGAAGTGGTGGTGATCGCGCGACGGATGGGCGAGGCCGGAGTTGTCACGGGCCCCGCGCTCTGGTGCCTGCATGCGGGAACCATGGTGCTCGGAGGAGACCATGAGGCGGGACTCGCAAGTGCGCAAAGGATCGGAGCCGACTGCCTTGCCGGCGAACTCTGGCGGGTTTTGGCCCTCGTGGGTCTGGAAAGGGAAGCCGACGCGCGCACCGACGCAACGAGGCTGCAGAAGCGTGTTGCAGAAAGATGGGTGCAGCCACGGACCCCGACGCCCGGTGACATCGGACGCTGGCTCGTGAGTTGTACTCCGGCGGGTATCCCGCTGGTGCGGGAGCGGATCACACGGCATCTGCTTTCCGCCGGTATCGTCTTGCCGGACGATCTTGTGCCGGGTCGCGAGGTGGATCCCTGGCACGCGGCCCCATGAACGGGCGTGCCATACCCTGGCTCATGCGTAGCGCGAGGCCGTCCCTGTGGCATGTTCCCCCACGCGTCCAACTGATCCGTGCAGGGGGCCGGAGCGTATCGGACTTGGTCAAACTGCCACGTGGTGGAACAGGACCGGATGGCGTAGGCTGAAGAAGGCTCAGGCGGCTGGCAAGCCGCTGCAAGAACCGACAACCCCGGGGCAAGCTGCGAGCTGACCGTTGCAGGCACCCGGGGGCGACAGGGGTGGACAGAACGCGCATGACGGAGAAAAGACCGACGGTCTTGCTCGTCGAGGACACCTATGCCCTCGCGGAGACCTATCGCGCCTATCTCGATCCTCAGGATCTCGATGTGCATCTGGCCGCGAACTGCGCCGAGGCGCTGGAGGCCGTCGAACGCCTTTCGCCATCCGTGATCGTGATCGATGTGAACCTTCCCGACGGCAGCGGGCTTGACCTCATGCGCAGGATCAAGGGACGCCCGGCGCCGTGCGAGGTCGTTCTGGTGACGGGCATGGCCTCGGTGAACATGGCCGTCGAAGCCATGCGCGAAGGGGCCTACGACTTCATCATGAAGCCCTTCACGGCCGAGCGCCTGCGCGTCACCCTGCGCAATGCACTGGAGCGCTTGCGCCTTGCAAGCCGTATCGAGGAGCTTGCGGCTGAAGCGGAAACGCTTCCGGACGGAGAGGGCGTTGCCGGCATGATCGGCAGGTCCCGGTCCATGAGGACGGTCTATCACATCCTGGCCAATGCCGCCCCGACGAATGCCACGATCTTCATCACCGGCGAAAGCGGCACCGGCAAGGAACTGTGCGCCGCCGCCGTCCATGCGCTGAGCAAGCGTGCGTCCGGTCCGCTCATCACGATCAACTGTGCCGCGATCCCCAAGGGAATGCTGGAGAGCGAGATCTTCGGCCATGCCAGGGGGGCGTTCACGGGGGCCCTGTCGGACCGTCAGGGGGCGATGCTTTCCGCCGACGGGGGGACGCTGTTTCTGGACGAGATCTGCGAGATGGAGCTCGAGCTCCAGTCGAAGATGCTGCGGGTTCTCCAGGAAAAGGCGGTCCAAAGGGTTGGCGAGGATACGGTGCGCCCAGTGGATGTGCGCATCGTCTGCGCCACCAACCGCGATCCTCAGGCCGAGGTGGCGGCCGGTCGGTTCCGGGAGGACCTCTACTACCGCCTGCATGTGGTGCCGGTGGAGCTTCCCCCGTTGCGCGAGCGTGACGACGATGTGCTTCTGATCGCGCGCCATTTCCTGCAGAAGTTCGCCGCCGAGGATGGCAAGCGGTTCCGGGGGCTGAGCCGTGACTGCGAGACGGCATTGCTGGAGTATGACTGGCCGGGCAATATCCGCGAACTTCAAAACAAAATTCGACGCGCTGTCGTGCTCAATGACGGGGACGTGGTTGAACGGCAGATGCTGCCGTTGCCGCGCCCCTCTATTGCACCGGAAGGCGTTTCAGGGGTGGCGGTGCCCTCTGCGACGAAGCGCGATGGTCTCGATTCCGGGCCGGAGAGGTCCGGGGGCGGCGTGAGAGACGAGGGTGGGCGTGAGATCGTCCCGCTCGAGACGGTGATCCGCGAGACGATCGAGAATGCCGTCAGGGACTGCGGAGGCAACATTCCCCGTGCCGCCCAGGCGCTTCACGTGAGCCCCTCGACCATCTATCGAAGAATGCAGGTCTGGAGCCTGGAGCCCGCGGAACCACAGGAGCGTTCCTGAGGCGGCCCGTTAACGGGGCTCCTGCTCTCTCAGGTCAGGTCTCGCGCTTTGTTGCCGGTGTTTCGTTATCCGAAGGTGCTGGTTCGTCTTCCTCGGGTGCGGTGGCGTTCATCCGTGTGCGCTCGCGTGCCATGCGGTCCATCTCTTCACGCAACGCAGGGTCTTCCTCCAGCAGGCTGTGGAAGTCGCTGCGGGCGAGCATCAGCAGATGGCAATAGCCGAGCGCGCGCACGTCCGCCGTGCGGGGCGCGCCGGTCAGCAGGGCGATTTCTCCGAAGACGTCACCGCGCCCCAGGCGGATGTGCCGCCCGCCGGCCGCGACCTCCACCGCGCCGGTTGAGATGAAGAACGCGCTGTCACCTCGTTCGCCCTTGCGGATGATGGTCTCGCCGGGGACGGCGAACCGCGGACGCATGAGCTGCGAGATGGCCTTCAGCCTCTCAGCGGGCAGGTCCCGGAAGAGCGGCAGTTTCGCCACCAGGTCGTCGGTGTTCATGCCCAGGTCGAGCGGGGGACGGTCACCGGCCCGGCCCCGTCCTTCGCGCACGTATTGCGCAAGATTGGAATAGAGTTCGTTGCCGATCAGGTTCTGCGCCAGAAGAGACTGGTAGCCGTCCTCCTCGATGCGCAGGCCGACTTTCAGCAGGAAGCGCTGGTCAAGCTGGTCGGCGTAGTCGGGATACTGAAGCCTCAGGGCCTCGAGGGCCGTAACGGTCGCCTCCCGGCGATGGAGCAGGATCTCGGTCAGCAGTTCCGCGACCCTGTGACCGAGCAACGGCTCGACCTTCTCGGTGGCAAAGTTCAGGAGTTCGTCGAGAACGATACGCGCCAGAAGCAGGATCTCGTAGCGGTCGGCAAGAAGGCGCGCCAGCCAGCGGTCATGCTTCAGGTGTCGCTGGCACCACTGCGCGATGCGCATCGTCGGGGCGTAGGCGAGGCTTGCCCTGACCGCGCGATTGTATTCGATGCGCCCGCCCGCCCGCGCGGCGTCGCCCATCCGGCCGGTTCTTGCAAGCAGCACTTCCGCCGTGTGGATCGAGACCGTGCGCTCCCGCAGGTGCCTCAGAATGATCTCGCGTTCCTGGTTGGTGATGACGATGAGGGCGAGTGTGATGCGGTCGCGGTCCAGAATCTCGGCGCCGTCGCCCGCTCCCTCGCTTTCGGCGGCGAGACGCTCCCGGTAGGGCCGGTCGACATTGTCCGCGATCTCGCTCTTCATGCCGTAGCCCTCGGCGGCATTTGAAATGCCCTCGCGCACCCGCGACAGGGCAAGCGCCAGGACCTGCGAGCGCATCGCCTTGTCGAGAGGCGAGAGCTGATCGAGCCCGAAGACCTTTATGAGCGGCTTCAGGGTGGTGCCGTAGACGAGCAGGGTGAACAGCACGAAGCCGGTCGCAAGCACGGCGACGAAGCGTTGCACCTGCGGATCGATGGCGGCGTTCTCCGTCACGCCGAGGGCCAGCGTGAGCGTGATCGCACCACGCATCCCGCCCCAGAGCATGACGGTCTTGAAAGGCGTACTGACGGGCTGGGAAATGCGCATCAGGCTCATGAGCGGCAGCAGGCCGAACAGCACGACGCCACGCGCGACGAGGGCCGAGACGACGACGATGGCAAGCAGGCCCAGATCCGTCCAGCCGACTTCGACCAGCAGCTTGGGGATGAGGATCGATGCCAGCATGAAGATGAGGGACGAGGCCCAGAAGGCGATCTGGTCCCAGACATCGTTGAGATAGGTCCAGCCGTCCGGCGTGACGCGCGAGGGACCGACCAGGTTGATGACGATGCCGGCGGTGACGACGGCAACGACCCCCGAAACGCCGGCCATGTGCTCGGCGATGACATAGACCAGATAGGGCAGCGCGAAGCTCAGCGTCACCTGCGCGAGGCGGAACTCGCGTACCAGCGGAAGCAGGCGAACAAGGATCTGCCCGCCCGCATAGCCAAGCGCGATGCCTCCGGCGAAACTCCAGGCAAAGAGCTGCGCGGCATCGCTTGCGGTCGGCTTCTGGTCCCACAGGAGCGCATCGAGCAGCAGCACGAAGAGAGCGATCGCGGCCGCGTCGTTCAGCAGGCTCTCGCCCTCGACGAGACGCGCAAGGCGCGCGGGGGCCCCGATGTCCCGGAAGATCGCGACGACGGCGACCGGATCGGTCGTGGCGACGATCGAGCCGAGCAGCAGGCAGGCAATGAGCGAAAGACCGGCGAAGGGCGCGAGTGCAAGGCCGATGAAGAGCGTTGCGACGAGAACCGCCACGACGGCCATGGTGAAGACGACGGCCCCGTCCTCGGCCATGCGCCTGACGTCCAGTGTCAATGTCGTCTGGAACAGAAGGATCGGCAGAAAGAGATTGAGAATGCCGCTGGAGTCGAGCGGCAGGTTGACGAAGACGTTCGCGATCTCGTTGAAGGCGTCGGTCTGTGTGGTGTGAAACAGCCAGGTCGCCGCGGAGCCGATGGCAACGCCCACCACGGCCAGAAGGACCGAGGGCGCAAGGCCCATGCGGCGTGCAAGCGGCTGGATGAGGGAGATGATGACGAGAAGGCCGGCGATCGCCCCGATCAGCAGCGGTGACTGCATCGCGGCGCTATCCATCGGACCTTATCCCCGTGTTCGGACCGATCATCACCTTGGCTTCCCCCTCGTATCCGTTTGTCGCGTCAGCCCCTTTTCGCGTTCGACCGTTCCGACAGGGCGATGCCCAGCAGGACCAGGGTCAGCGCGATGGCATGATAACCGTGAAACGGTTCGCCAAGCAGCATCACGGCGAGCAAAGACGAGAATATCGGCACAAGATTGATGAAAACACCAGCACGCCCCGGTCCGATCAGCTCCACGCCGCGCATGAAGAAGATCTGGGACAGGCAGGACGGGAACAGCGCGATATAGGCAACGATCAGCCACCCCTTTGCCGTGGGCATCTGCAGTGTTCCCTGGGCAATCTCGAGAACGAAGAGGGGCAGGGAGGAAACAGCCGCGACGACCGACAGAACGGTGAAGAACACGAGGCCGGATACGGCCGGGCGCTTGCGCAACAAAACCGCGTAAAGGGCGTAGAGCACACAGGCGATGATCATGAGGCCGTCGCCGGGGTTCACCTCGAACTCCGCAAGTCGTGCGAAATCGCCCTGGGAAGCGATGAAAGCCACGCCCGACATGGTCACCAGTGCTCCCACGATCTGCAGCATGCGAACCGGCGCACGCAGGATCACGAAGGCGCCGAACAGCACGAACATGGGCATCGCTCCCTGGATGATGCCCAGGTTGACGGCGGTTGTCTCATGCGCGGCGATATAGAAAAGCGAGTTGAAGGCGGTGAAACCGCAGATGCCCATGACGACGATCATGGGCAGGTGCTTCTTCAGGAGCGGCCATTCCGCCACGGTCTGGCGCCCGTAGAGCGCAATCATCAGCGCCGAGACCGCGATCCAGCGCAGGAACACCACCGCAAGCGGCGAAACCTCGCCGATCGCCAGCCGGCCCGCGATTGCATTGCCGCTCCAGAAGAGTGTCGTGAGCGACAGCAGGAGAAGCGGGCGCGAGTAGAAGCTGGTCAGGGCGAGGGTTCCGGTGCGGGCCATGGGGGCTCTTGCGGTTCGAGAAGACAGTTGCCGAATGTGTCCGGGCACGGAATGGACATCCCGGTTCGGCGCGGTCGCTGGCAGGCGGGAAAGTGGCGGCGACGCGGTGAGGCGCTATCCTATGTCCAATTGGCGGGCCGGATGCAAGGGAAGCAACTTCGAAGGATGATTGTTTCCATGGCGGATCAAGTCCTTCCCATTTGTGAATAATTGACCGGGAAGGCGTGTTTTCCGAATATGGCGCCAACTTGAATGCCCCGTGCGGCTTGCCGGCGGGGAGAGTGCCGCAGCGCCTGGCCGCAGAGCCGGGCAAGAGCCCAGGGAGCAAGCGGGATCATGGAACGTATCGATCTTGCCGGACTGAAGGTTGACGGGGAACTCGCCGCGTTCGTGGCCGAGGAGGCCCTGCCGGGAACCGGAGTGACGCCGGAGCGCTTCTGGGAGGGACTGGCCGCGATCCTGCGCGATCTCGCGCCCCGCAATCGCGAGTTGCTCGCCCGCCGCGATGATCTTCAGGCCCGTATCGACGATTGGCACCGGGCCAACCCGGGGCCGGTCGATCTCGGCACCTACAAGGCGTTCCTCAAGGAGATCGGGTATCTGGTCGAGGAAGACGGTGCCTTCACCGTGACGACCGGCAATGTCGACCCCGAGATCGGCGAACTCGCGGGCCCCCAGCTCGTGGTTCCCATCACCAACGCCCGCTATGCTCTCAACGCGGCCAACGCCCGCTGGGGGTCGCTCTACGATGCGCTCTATGGCACCGACGCAATGGGCAGCATGCCGAAGCCGGGCGGCTACGACGCCGCGCGCGGAGCGGAGGTCGTGACCTTCGCGCGCAAGCTTCTCGACGAGCGCGTGCCCCTCGACGGGTCCTGGAGCGATGCGGCCGGACTTGCCGTGCGTGATGGCGCGCTGGTCGTCGCGTCCACGGCCGGCGGCGAGATGGAACTTGCCGATGGCAGGCAGTTCGTGGGCTTCAGGGGAAGCGCGGAGGAGCCGGCGGCGGTCCTGCTTCGTCGCAACGGGCTGCACATCGAGATCGTCGTCGATCGCGAGAACCCGATCGGCAAGACCGATCCGGCCGGTATCGCCGACGTGGTTCTGGAGTCGGCCGTCTCGACGATCATGGACTGCGAGGACTCCGTCGCAGCCGTCGATGCCGAGGACAAGGTCGTCGCCTATCGCAACTGGCTTGGCCTCCTGAAGGGGGACCTTGCGGCCCGCTTCGAGAAGGGCGGCAAGACGGTTGAGCGTCGTATGGAAGGCGATCGCACCTACATTGCCGCACAGGGCGGTGAACTCGTCCTGCATGGCCGGTCATTGATGCTGGTGCGCAACGTCGGCCATCTGATGACCACGCCCGCGATCCTCGATGCCGACGGCAACGAGATTCCCGAAGGCATCCTCGATGCGATGGTGACGGCGGCAATCGCCATGCACGACATCGGCTCCGGCGGACCGGGCGGTGGCGGTCGGCGCGGCAACTCGCGCGCCGGGTCGTTCTACATCGTCAAGCCGAAGATGCACGGGCCGGAGGAAGTCGCCTTCGCCAACGAGCTCTTTGCACGTGTCGAGACGGCGCTGGGCATGTCCGCCAACACGCTGAAGATGGGCATCATGGACGAGGAGCGCCGCACCACGGTGAACCTCAAGGAGTGCATCCGCGCGGCATCCGAGCGCGTGTGTTTCATCAACACCGGCTTCCTCGACCGGACCGGCGACGAGATGCACACCTCCATGGAAGCGGGGCCGATGATCCGCAAGGGCGACATGAAGTCGGCCGCCTGGATCCAGGCCTACGAAAACTGGAACGTCGACATCGGGCTCGAGTGCGGTCTGCCCGGTCACGCCCAGATCGGCAAGGGCATGTGGGCCATGCCCGACCTGATGCAGGCGATGCTCGAGCAGAAGATCGGCCATCCCAGGGCCGGCGCGAACACTGCCTGGGTGCCGTCGCCGACCGCAGCCACGCTCCATGCCCTGCATTACCATGTGGTGGACGTCGCCGCGCGTCAGCAGGAACTGCGTTCGCGTGGACGTGCAAAGCTCGACGACATTCTCTCGATTCCCGTTGCCGAGCGCCCCAACTGGTCGGCGGAGGAAATCCAGGCCGAACTCGACAACAACGCCCAGGGCATCCTGGGGTATGTGGTGCGCTGGGTCGATCAGGGCGTTGGCTGCTCGAAAGTGCCGGACATCAACAACGTCGGCCTGATGGAAGACCGGGCAACGCTGCGCATCTCCTCGCAGCACATCGCCAATTGGCTGCGTCATGGTGTCTGCAGCGAGGCACAGGTGATGGAAACGATGAAGCGCATGGCGGCGGTCGTTGATGGCCAGAATGCCGGCGATCCGCTCTATCGGCCGATGGCGGCCGACTTCGATGCGTCCATCGCGTTCCAGGCGGCCTGTGATCTGGTGTTCAAGGGAACGGTCCAGCCTTCGGGCTACACCGAACCGATCCTCCATGCCCGTCGTCTGGAAGTGAAGGCAGCCGCTCGCGGCTGACGACGGCACCGGACGTGGAAAATGAAAGGGGCGTGCCGTGGCGCGCCCCTTTTTCGTTGTCAGGGCGCGGCATGTGGCTCCTCAGCTCCGGTCGGGAGAATAGGGCTTTGCGTAGCGGGTTGCGTCGCCGTTTCCAACGGCATCCGTCAGTGCATCCGCAAGGCGCTTCTTTTCATCGTCGCTGTAGAGAAAACGCCAGCCCGACTTGTCCCCGCGTAGCCAGCGTCGCTCGGCGCGGATCTCGAGCCCGTATGCGGGAAAGGCGATGCGCGCATTGATCGCGAATTGCGGAAGGCCGGGGGTCAGCATGCTGCAGCCCGTCAGGCTGAGATCAAGCAACTGACCGGGCAGGGGGCCGCGAATGGTGATGACCGAAACGTCGAGCTCCCCCTCGGCCCGGGGCGCGCGTCTGCGCTCGCGAGGATCCTGCCCGGGGCGCTTCACCGTGCGCGGCCGCTTCGCGGGCAGGCCGTTCTCACCCTCGGGGTTTCCGCGCCCTTGCCCGTTTTGCCCAGATAGATGGCCACCCATGCTGTCCCCCACCTCACGCCCGGGACCATCCGGAACGCCAACCCGGCGCAATTGTTGATCGTGCACCTCCGAGAATCAAGAAAACAGAGAGGCATGGAGCAAGGCTCTTCCTTGGAGAACAATGCTCCTGCCGCATTGAACGGTTTAACGTGCTGCCGGCAGTGTGATCCGCGCCCTCAGGCCGCCATCGATACGATTTTCCAGCTCCAGGGTGCCGCCATGTGCGTGGATGATCGAGCGGGCGATGGAGAGCCCGAGCCCGATGCCGCCGGTCTCCTCGGAGCGTGATTCCTCAAGCCGCACGAAGGGCTCGAAGACGTCCCGGAGCTTGTCGTCGGGAATGCCCGGTCCCCGGTCCTCGACGAGGATCTGAAGCGTGTCGCCTTGCTGGCGAAGCGAAAGCTCGGCGGCTCCCGCATAGCGAACCGCGTTGTCGACGAGATTGCGCACCGCCCGCTTCACGCTGAGCGGGCGGAAGGTCGTCACCAGCCTGTGCCCGAAGGGGGCGAAGGAGACGTCCTGACCGATGTCGCGATAGTCCTCGGCGATGGAATCGAGGAACTCTCCCAGGTCGACCCTCGAGGCTTCCTCGCGGGATGCCTCGTCCCGGGCAAAGGCCAGGGTTGCCTCCACCATCCGCTGCATCTCGTCCAGCGTCTCGATCATCTTCTCCCGGTTCTCGTCGTCATCGATGAACTCGGCCCGAATGCGCAGCGAGGTGATCGGCGTCCGCAGGTCGTGACTGATCGCACCGAGCATTCGGGTCCGGTCGCGTACGAAACGGGTCAGCCTGTCCTGCATCTCGTTGAAGGCGCGGATCGTTCCGGTGAGCTCGGACGGGCCGCGCTCGGGCAACGGGTCTATGCTTTCGCCGCGACCCAGCCGCTCCGCTGCGGCGGAAAGCTCGCGCAACGGACGCGTCAGTCCGCGCACGCTCAGGGCGATGATGAGGATGATCGCGACGGCCATGATGCCAAGAGCGACGAAGACAGGGGTGAGCGTGTTGCGGGGCACGCGGAAACGGCTGGTGCCATTCAGCCAGCGTCCGTCCGCAAGCTGTACCGACGCCGTCAGGAACGTCGGCGCGTCACGCCAGTGGTGCGAGTGCTTGCGCTTGTCCTTCTTCTCGTCCTTGTCCGGGTCGTCGTCATCCTCATCCCGATCATTCAGCTTGCGCTTGAACCGGTCGCGCACGGAATCGGGCAAGGGGCTGCGCAGGATGTCGATGCGCACCTCGCGGTTGTCGCCGATCTCCTCCTGAAGCATTTCGGCAAGCCGTTGGTCCGTTTCCCGCTCTCCGCCTTTGGCGAGGGCGGCCTCCGGCGTGATCCAGAACCGCAGGAACGGACTGGATACGGCGCCGATGATGTCGGCGTGCTGATCGCGCGGGGCGGCATCGACCCATCGCACCAGCGAACTCGTGCGCGACAGGATGACATTGCGCGCGAGTTCCGTGAGCGCAACCTTGCGCTCGCCGGCGAAGAGCCAGAGTGTCAGGCCCTGGGAGACGATGAGCGCCAGCAGAAGCAGGGCGACGAGCTGACCTCCGAGCGAGCGTGGCCACAGGCGGAAATGCGTCATTCGATGCCCCCCTCGACGTCCGAGGTGAAGGTGTAGCCGCCGCCCCAGACGGTCTTGATGAGCTCCGGGTTTTTCGGGTCCGCCTCGATCTTGCGCCGCAGCCGGCTGACCTGGTTGTCGATCGAGCGGTCGAAGACACCCGGGCTGCGGCCCGACGTGAGATCCAGGAGCTGGTCGCGCGAAAGCACCATGCGCGGGCGCTTGAGAAAAGCGACGAGGAGCTGGTACTCGCCGGTGGACAGCGGAACGGCGACGCCATCGCTTCCGGTCAGCAGGCGCCGGGGCACATCGAGGGTCCAGCCCGCGAAGGACAGGCAGTCGGTCTCGACGGGATCCCGTTCCTTGGGAACCTGGGATGAGCGCCTCAGAACCGCGCGCACGCGAGCGAGAAGCTCACGCGGGTTGAAGGGCTTGGTCACATAGTCGTCGGCGCCGATCTCGAGTCCGATGATGCGGTCGGTCTCCTCCGCCATGGCGGTGAGCAGGATGACGGGAATGGACTCGCTCTCCATCAGATGGCGGCACAGTGAAAGCCCGTCTTCGCCCGGCATCATGATGTCGAGCACGACGAGGTCGACGGCCGCGGCTTTGAGGAATTTGCGCGCCTGCGCGGCATTCTCCGCTACCGAGGCTCGCAGGCCGTTCTTGCGCAGGTAGCGTGCGAGCGACTCCCGGATGTCGCGGTGATCGTCGACCACAAGGATATGATGCCCGGTGTCATTCATGTCTCGGCTCGGTCCTTCTCCGGTTCGGCGCTGACCGTCTTCTGTGTATCCCCGCCAGGCGTGCGCGCGAAATCGGGTTTGTATCCATATGTATCAGGCCCCGATCCGGCGACAGCTTGCGACACAACAGGTGGTTCGCAGGCATAGTTTTGCGACAAGCCGTCCGTATCTCTTGGTCATCGCTTCAACAGCCGATGAGGAGTATCGCAATGAAGGGTTTCCGGAAAATCGCGCTCGTGGCCATGTCCGCAACGCTGCTTGGCACGCTGGCCGGTCCGGCTTTCGCCGATCGTGACGGCAAGGGTCGCGGAGACGGTCACGGCTGGCGCCACGAGCAGATGCAGGGCAAGGGAAAGTGGTCCGGCAAGCGTCATCATGGCCGCCACGGGCATCACGGCGGGCGCATGGCGATGGTCTTCATGGAGATCTTCGACACCAACGGTGACGGCAAGCTCACCCAGGACGAGATCGATACCCGCCGCGACGAACTGTTCGTCGCCGCCGACACCGATGGCGACGGCCGCGTCACCCTCGAGGAGTTCAAGGTCGCCTATGCCGCGACTGTCGTGACGCCGAAGGTTCGCGCCTTCCAGCGCCTCGATCGTGACGGCGACGGCAAGGTCACCGAGGATGAGTACAACCGCCGCGCCGAACGCATGCTGTCGCGCATGGAACGCCGCGACCGGGATGACGACGATGATCGCGGTCCCCGCCGTGGCGGGATGCGGCCCGGCATGGAAGACTTCGATGCGGACGGCAACGGACGTCTGAGTGCCGACGAGATCCGTGCCGCGCGTGCCGACCGGTTCGCCAAGGCGGATGCGGATGGCGACAAGGCGCTGACGCTCGAGGAGTTCTCGACGATCTGGACCGCCCGCATGGACCGCCACATGGTGCGCATGTTCCAGCGTCTCGACCGGGACGGCGATCTGGGGATCACCGCGGAGGAGGTCGCGCGTCCGACCGCCAATCTGGTGACCCGCATGGACCGCAACGGTGACGGCGCCCTGTCCTTCGAGGACCGCAAGGGCCGTGGCAAGGGCAAGTGGGGCCACGGATGGCACGGCAAGTCCGGTAATCGTGGCGAGCGCGGCGGTCGCGACAAGGACTGATCCGTACACGAGGAACAGCCCGGGCTTTCTGCCCGGGTTCCGACCGGCCTGGTCCGGTCCCGCGAATGCCTTCTCGACGACACGGTTTTTGCCGTGTTCCGAGGGGGCGTTTGCGTTCCGGAACGCCTTGCGGCCCCTACGTCCGCCAATGGGATCCGGCTTGCGGGAAAAAATCGGCGTTCATGCGGATTTTCCCTTGATTGTGACGGCCTGTTGCCGCATATCTCCCCTTGCCCAAATTCGCACGTGCCCGTGGTCATCCAACCGCAAGGTGGCAGTCGCTCGCTAGGGCCCGGATCACTCCGGAAAGAGCGGCAAAACGGATGGCTTAAAGCAACGACGTAAGAGGGCTTTTTTGGTCTCTGCCGGGTTTCCAAGTCCCGGGGTCACTGAAGAGGCACTTGTTACATCCTTGCCGGCTGTGCGGTTCGGTACGTCCGATCCAATCCAAGGCATTACCAAATCGCGGAACGGCAGGTCCCGCGCCATTCAGGCGCCGTCCCGGCCCGACCGCTCGCAGATGAAGCCATGCTCGTTCCGTCTCCAAAGCGGACTGGGAGCGTTGCCGCATCCGCGACCCTGTGACCGCCGTTCGGAACGGGTGACTGCCATGACGGATCGTATCCGCAACTTCCTTCGCCAGCGACGAGACGACGAGCCCTGCGTGGTCGTCGATCTCGACATCGTGCGTGACAACTACACTGCCTTCGAGCGTGCCCTGCCGGACACGCGCGTGTTCTACGCGGTCAAGGCCAACCCGGCCCCGGAGATCCTTGAGCTGCTCGCGCGGCTCGGATCCTCCTTCGACTGCGCCTCCGTCGCCGAGATCGAGATGGCGCTCGCCGCTGGCGCCGGTCCCGAGCGCATTTCCTTCGGCAACACCATCAAGAAGGAGCGCGACGTCGCCGCCGCCTTCGAGCTGGGCGTTCGCCTCTTTGCCGTGGATTGCGAGGCCGAGGTCGACAAGATCGCCCGTGCCGCTCCCGGCTCCCAGGTGTTCTGCCGCATCCTGTGCGACGGCGCCGGTGCCGACTGGCCGCTTTCGCGCAAGTTCGGTTGCGCGCCGGAGATGGCGCCGAACGTTCTGGAGCATGCCCATCGCTCGGGCTTGATCGCGCATGGCGTGTCCTTTCACGTCGGATCGCAGCAGGCCAACGTCGAGGCGTGGGACACCGCGCTTGCCTCGGCCGCCGGCATTTTCCGCGAGATGGCGGAGCGCGGCATCACGCTGTCGATGGTCAACCTGGGTGGCGGCTTCCCCGCACGCTACCTCAAGGACATGCCGGGCGTTCCGCGCTACGGCGAGGCGATCCTGCGCGGCCTGTCGAACCATTTCGGCAACCGCATTCCGCAGACGATCATCGAGCCGGGCCGTGGCATGGTTGGCGATGCCGGCATGATCGAGGCCGAGGTGGTTCTGATCTCCAGGAAGTCCGAGGCCGAGGACGAGATGCGCTGGGTCTACCTGGACATCGGCAAGTTCAACGGCCTGGCCGAGACCATGGACGAGGCGATCCGGTATCCGATCCGCACGGACAAGGACCACGACCGCAAGACCCCTTGCGTGCTCGCCGGCCCGACCTGCGACAGTGTGGACGTGCTCTACGAGAAGGAGCCGTATGAGCTTCCGGTGAGCCTGTCCATCGGCGACAAGGTGCTGATCGAGGCGTGCGGCGCCTATACGACCACCTATTCCTCCATCGCGTTCAACGGCTTCAAGCCGCTGCGGTCCTACGTCATCTGAACGCGTTTCCCCGCTGACACAATCGGCGCCGACCGGTCGCATCCGCGACCGGTCGGCGTTACGCTACCCATGACTGCCCGCCAGCCGCGCGGGGCGGTCCGCATGACATGACGAGAGGATGCCCGAAATGAGCGAACAGACGACCAGGGCCGCGACGAAGAAAACCACCCGGCGCGCGCCGGCCGGCAAGGCCGCCAGGGCGAGCGCTCCGGCCAGTTCCGCTGCGCCGGTCGCGGCGGCGGGAAGCCATCCGGTTCACGGGACGATTTCGGGCCCGATCGTCATGATCGGTTTCGGCTCCATCGGCCGCGGCACGCTGCCGCTCATCGAGCGTCACTTCAATTTCGACGCCAAGCGGCTCACGGTCATCGACCCGGTCGACGCCGATCGCGGCATGGTCGACGAGCGTGGCTACCGCTTTGAGCAGGTGGCGCTCACCCCGGACAACTATCGTGAGGTTCTGACGCCGCTTCTGACCGAGGGCGAGGGGCAGGGCTTCTGTGTCAACCTGTCCGTCGACACGTCCTCGCTCGATCTGATGAAGCTGTGCCGTGAACTTGGCGTTCTCTACATCGACACCGTCGTCGAGCCGTGGCTCGGGTTCTACTTCGACGAGAGTGCCGACAACGCGTCGCGCACCAACTACGCCCTGCGCGAGACCGTGCGCCGGGAGAAGAAGAAGAACCCGGGCGGCACCACTGCCGTGTCGTGCTGCGGGGCCAACCCGGGCATGGTCTCCTGGTTCGTGAAGCAGGCGCTTGTCGATATCGCCCGCGATACCGGCACCAGGTTCGAGGAGCCGACCACCCGCAAGGGCTGGGCCAAGCTGATGAAGAAGGTGGGCGTGAAGGGCGTGCATATCGCCGAGCGCGACACCCAGCGGGCCAGGAAGCCCAAGCCGATGGGGGCCTTCTGGAACACCTGGTCGGTCGAGGGGTTCCTCTCGGAGGGCTTCCAGCCGTCTGAACTCGGCTGGGGCACGCACGAAAAGTGGATGCCGAAGAACGCCCGCAAGCAAAAGAAGGGCTGCAAGGCGGCAATCTATCTGGAGCAGCCGGGAGCCAACACCCGTGTGCGGACCTGGTGCCCGACGCCGGGCGCCCAGTACGGCTTCCTGGTGACCCACAACGAGTCGATTTCCATCGCCGACTATTTCACGGTGAAGGAGGACGGTAAGGTCAAGTATCGCCCGACCTGCCACTACGCCTATCATCCGGCCAATGACGCGGTGCTCTCGCTGCATGAACTGTTCGGAGCGGCGGGCAAGACGCAGGAAGTGCTGCACGTGCTGACCGAGGACGAGATCATCGACGGCATCGATGAACTCGGCGTGCTCCTCTATGGCCACGAGAAGAATGCCTACTGGTACGGCTCCCAGCTTTCCATCGAGGAGACGCGGGAGATCGCTCCCTATCAGAACGCGACCGGCCTTCAGGTCACCTCTGCGGTTCTCGCCGGCATGGTCTGGGCGCTGGAAAACCCGACCGAGGGCATCGTGGAGGCGGACGAGATGGACTACCGCCGCTGCCTTGAGGTGCAGCGTCCCTATCTGGGGCCGGTCAAGGGGTACTACACCGACTGGACGCCGCTCGAGGGCCGTCCGGGCCTCTTCCCCGAGGACCTCGACGAGAGCGATCCCTGGCAGTTCCGCAACATCCTGGTGCGCTGAGACTGCTTTTCCCGTCTGACCGGCCGGCTCCGAAGCCATGTTGGCTCCGGAGCCGGGAGGTCGGTGCTGACGCGGCTTCGAGGGGTCGAAGCCGCGCATGATCGGGAGCCGACCCTGGGCCGCCGGCGAGCCTGGGGGAGTGGCTCTGGAAATGTCTGCCCGCGACCGTTGTTGCACGGTATTCCGGCGCGCGGTGTCGTTGTGTGACACCTGTCACGTGTCCGGGTTTTCCCCTGAACCGTCCTCGGGCTTTGTACGGATGTCGTAGCCCGAAGCATTTCCCCATCCTCGACAAGCGCCCGCGCACGTGTCTACAAAGCGCGGCAGTGCCAGTCCCGAATGGGCCCGACAGGCGAGGATCCGAGCCAGCATGAAGCCGACCAATCCCGTATTCACCGGTCTCCAGACAACGATCTTCGAGACCATGTCCCGTCTTGCGATCGCCCACGGGGCGATCAACCTCGGGCAAGGGTTTCCCGACGTGGACGGTCCCGAGGACGTGCGGCGTGTGGCTGCAGAGGCCCTGATGAGCGGGCCGAACCAGTATCCGCCCATGCTCGGCCTGCCCGAATTGCGCCAGGCCGTGGCCGAGAGCAACCGGCGCTTCTACGGGCTCGATGTCGACTGGCAGAGTGAGGTCATGGTCACCTCCGGCGCGACCGAGGCGATTGCGGACGTGCTGCTCGCCCTGCTCGAACCGGGCGACGAGGTGATTCTCATCGAGCCGCTCTACGATTGCTACCTGCCGCTGGTGAAGCGGGCGGGCGGCATCCCGGTGCGTCTGCGTGTCACGCCGCCCCAGTGGCGGCTCGACCTCGATGCGCTTGCCGGCGCGTTCACCGAGAACACCAAGGCGATCCTGCTCAACAACCCCATGAACCCGGCCGGCAAGGTCTTCTCCGAGGAGGAGCTTGCCGCGATCGCGCGTCTTTGCAACGAGCACGGCGTCTATGCGATCTGCGACGAGGTCTACGAGCACCTTCTGTTCGATGGGCGGCAGCATCGTCCGCTGATGGCCTTCGAGGGAATGCGCGAGCGCGCCGTGCGCATCGGTTCCGCCGGCAAGACCTTTTCGCTCACCGGCTGGAAGGTCGGCTATGTGACCGCCGCGCCGAACCTGCTCGAGCCCATCGCCAAGGCACACCAGTTCGTGACCTTCACCACGCCGCCGAACCTGCAGCGTGCCGTTGCCTACGGGCTTGGCAAGCAGGATGACTATTTCGAGGACCTGAGCCGGTCCATGCAGGCGAAGCGGGATCGCATGCTTGGCGGTTTGCGTGATCTCGGCTTCGGTGTCCTGCCTTGCGAGGGAACCTATTTCGCCACCTGCGACGTGACGACGCTGGGCCTCGAGGGCGGAGACGTCGAGATCTGCAAGCGCATGGTGGAAGAGGCCGGCGTCGCCGCCGTTCCCGTGTCCGCTTTCTATGTGGCAGACGCGCCGACGAACTTCGTCCGTTTCTGCTTCTGCAAGAAGGACGAGGTCATCGACGGTGCGCTCGAGCGGCTGGATGGCTGGGTCCGCAAGCAGACTGGCGCGGGCGCATCGGCGCCGCTTGGCGTTGCCTCCGTCGGTGGGGACTGATCATGGAAAACCCGGTTCTGGTCGAGGTCTTTCGCGGCGATGCCGTCGAGAGCCGTCATCGGGGCACCGTCGCGGTGTTCGATTCCGCCGGCGCGAAGATCGCGGCGCTCGGAGATGTGTCGCGCCCGGTGTTTCCCCGCTCGGCGGTGAAGGCGCTACAGGCCCTGCCATTGGTTGAGTCGGGGGCTGCGGATGCGCTCGATCTCGAGCCAGCGGAACTCGCGCTGGCCTGTTCCTCTCACAATGGCGAGAGCGTTCACGTCAATTCGGCCCGCATCATGCTGATGAAGGCGGGGCTGGACGAAGAGGCGCTCGAGTGCGGCAGTCACTGGCCCAAGCGTATGCAGGATGTCGCGGAACTCCATCGCGCCGATGCCTGTCCCTGCGCGCTTCACAACAATTGCTCGGGCAAGCACGCGGGTTTCCTGGGCCTTGCGCGGACCCTTGGCGTGCCGACCAGTGGCTATGTCGAGCCAGACCATCCGGTGCAGCGCGAGGTGAAGGCCGCGATGGAGTCCATGCTCGGCATCTCGCTCGATGACATGGCCCGTGGCACGGACGGCTGTTCCATTCCCACCTACGCCATGCCGCTCGACAGGGTCGCGCGCGGCTTCGCCTGCTTTGGAACCGGCGAGGGGCTGGAGCCCTTGCGCGCCGATGCGACGGCGCGTCTCTACGACGCCTGCGTCCAAAACCCGCTCATGGTGGCGGGCACCGGGCGTTTCTGCACCGATGTCATGAGTGCGCTCGACGGGCGCGTTTTCGTCAAGACCGGAGCGGAGGGCGTGTTCATCGCCTCCATTCCGGAAAAGGGCGTGGGCGTGGCGCTCAAGTGCGAGGATGGGGCGACGCGGGCCGCGGAAGCGATGATGGCGGCGGTGATCGAGGCCCTGATTTCGCTGAACGACACTGAACGCGAGGCACTCGAGCCCTGGCTTTCCAACGAGTTGGTCAATTGGAACGGTCGCCATGTCGGTGCCGTGCGGCCGGTCGCGGATGCCTTTCGCAGCCTGCGTGGCGCTGCCGGCTGACCACCGGCGCGGCAACGCACTAGCCTGCCAGGTTTCCCGAAAGCGTCAGATGGGCGGGGAGGTTGGCACCCGCGCGGATCAGGTCGCCGGTCGCCGGATCCTTCCAGCGGTAGCCGACGATGGCTCCGTCGCTGGCGCCTGAGATCATATTGTTGGCGAGGAGCGCGGGGCCTGCGTCTTCCACGACGGTGACGGCCACGCCGGTCGGGCAATCGCGGATGATATTGCCCGTTGCACTGACATCGCGCAGATACCGGCCCCAGCCCATGTGGAGCCCTATACGGGCCGCGCCCTCGATCACATTGCCGGTCACGGCCGTGTCCGCTTCGACGGCGATGCCTATGCCGAAGCCCTGGACCTCGGCCGGGTAGGGCCCCTCATTGGCAATGTTTCGGATGATGTTTCCCGAACACGTCGCCAGACGTCCGCCATCGAGGAAATTGGCGATCGAGATCCCGATCGCGCCACCGTCCACGAGGTTGTCGGCAATCACCGCGCCCAGGAAGGCGAATTCCGAATAGATGGCCGTTTCGCCCGAGCGCAGGCAGGAGTTGCCGGACACCAGAAGTCCGGAGCCGGAGTTGGAGCGGATGGCGGAGAAGGCGCAGTCGGTGATCCGGTTGCCGCGCACGATCACCCCGGATGCGCGGAACACGTTGATGCCGTTTCCGTTCTGCCCGGTGCCTCCGTCTATTGCGCGGATCCGCTCGATCCGGTTGCCGGAAACGATCGTGCCGTCCTCGCCCGCGTTCCAGCGGTAGACGAGAATGCCGGCGTTGCCGCAGTCCAGCACCGTGTTGTCGAGAATTGCCAGGCCGCGCGCCTCGATGGAGCGGAGCCCGGCCTGGCGCGCGCCACTCAGTGTGTTGCCCGTGACGCGGCCCTGGCAGCGGTCGAGCGCCAGGCCGGATTTGCTGCTGCCCTGAACGGTGCACCCCGTGATGTCCAGATCGCTTACATCGGCGAAATGCAGCAGGCCCGGCGTGTACTCGCCGAGCGCGCGGTTGCCGCCGTCGAAGCGGATGCCTTCCATGCCGACGGAACTGGCGTTTTCGGCGAAGAGGAGATGCCCGCCGCCCTGGTAGTCGAAGCGGGTCTGACCGGCGAGGCCGACGAGGCGTGAGCCCGGCCGCAGGCGCAGGTTGGAGACGGCATAGCGTCCGCCGGGCAGGAAGAGGGCGCGCCCGCGTTCCGCAGCCGCGTCGATCGCCGCCTGCATCTGGGCGCTCTGGTCGTCGGGGGCGCCGGGGCGAACGCCAAGCTGGTCGGCATCGATGGAGCCGCGCAGGTCGGCGACGCGTTGTGCCAGCGCGGGACGCGCGCAAAGCAGGGACGCGGAGACGCCACCAAGAAACGCGCGTCGATCAAATCGCGCGGGCGCGGGAGCTTTTCTGGTCTTCGATCCGGTTCGGGTCATGCGCGTGTCCTTTGGGAAAGGACGCGCAACCGTCATGCCAGCCTGAATGTTCCGTTTTGAAACGGGGTTCGCTCAGGGCGCGGTCCAGATGATGCGCTGAAGCGCGGCCTTGCGCAGTTCGGCCGCCGGCGGCAGCCGGTCGAACGGACCGGCATACTGCGAGATGGCGTAGACCAGTGTCACGTTGTCGGTGCCGCGCGCGGAGCAGATCGCCATGCCGCGCCACAGGTTGCGGCCGTCGCGGCAATCGCTGCGCGGCGTGCCGATCTCGGCGAAGGTCATGCCGATACGCTCTCCGTTCGGACCCTTGAGGTGATGGGTGACCCCGTGCACCTCGCGGATCTTTCCGTCGTTGCGCTTGAAGATCTGAAGCACCTGGAAGCCGTCGGAGTTGAAGGCGCCAATGGCCCATTCCGTCCGGTCCTCGGTCGCGGACTGAAAGCCCTCGGCGCGAAAGCCCGGCAGTGCCGCCTCGATCGCCTTCTGCGAGTAGCGGGTCTCCGCTGTCAGCCCGCCCGCACCTGCGTCCGTGATCTGGAGCAGGGTCACGTCGGACGTGCGGTCGACGAAAACCGGGCCGTCGGCGTCAACCGTCGGAGAACAGGCACCCGTCAGGAGCGCCGTCAGAAGGAGGGAGACGGAAAAGGCTTTGCCGAGCATGGAAGAAGAGGGCATGGCGGGACCTGGGTCTTGCACCGCACGGCGCGGGCGCGCCGGACAGGCAGCAGCCTCGCAAGCCGGTCGGCGCCGGGCTGATGCGTATTCCCGGGTGGGATAGCATCCGCCAAAGCGGCATGAAACCCCCTCCCTGCGGGCTGGGGAAAGAAGAGCGGGAAAATTGTCGATATACAATCCATGGTATTCATTTGTTATACCTGCACCTCAGGAATCGGTTCGACTTGCACTGCAAGAGTCGCTGTGTTCTCCGCAAGATCGGGGAAGGCGGGGCCGAGCACGGAGGCGACGAGAAAAGCCTGCGGAAATTCGCGAGGCCGGTTCCGCTGGTAAAGGGTGGTGTTGATTGTTGTTTTTGGAGGTTTCCGCTACGTGCACCGGAGGGCGCGCGGTCCAGGATGGCGAAAAACGCTTTTGCAAGGGATGTAACATGTAGATTGTACGTATTTTACGTTGTATCTTCTACAGAGGGAATCCGCGCACATCTGACGTGGGCCTGGATGTTATTGTCGGTGTTGACCGGGGTGAATGCTCAACCGACGGCCATCCGGGCAGTCCGCGGAAACCTGAAGGGAAGTCGTTCGGTCGGGATCGGGATCCGCCGGGCGGGACGATGGCAGCACGAAGCGTTCGCGCGCGGGGGACCATGCGGAGGTCGCGTGACGCAAGCAAGGCACGACGCTGGCGATGGGGCCCGGCATGTCGTGCGGGGGTGGGCAGATCCGGGATTGCGGACTGCCAGGAACAAGAAGGCGGTAACGAATGGCCGAGCCGATGGAACTTCAGTCAAAGGCGCTCGCGATTGCGGAGGCCCAGTCGGGAAAACATGTGCTCGATATCGTCGAGGCGCAGCTTCGCCGCATGGGCGCGACGCACATTCTGGTGACGGGCTTGCCGATGCCGAATCGTCCGATTACCGGGCTGGTGCATCGCTTCCGCTGGGCGGATGATCGCGCGGGCGGTATCGAGCGTTCCGACCTTGATGCGGACGATGGCGCCCTCATGCTCGGTCTGATGCGCAATCGTCCGTTCATCTGGGACGTGACGACGGGTGAGACGGAACATTCGGACCTGCTGGCCTCGCTCGGGCCCGACACACGCGTCGTGGTGGTTCCGGTGACCGAAGCGCATCCCTTCCAGGCCCTGGTGCTTGGTGGTGGCACCCATCTCGAGGGCGGCAAGATCGAACTCGCCAACCTGGAGCTCATCTGCAATGCGGCGTTCCGCAGGCTGATCGAGCTCGGCACGATCAACACGCAGCGGCCGGGCGACCTTTCCGCGCGTGAGCGCCGTGTTCTGGAGCTCACGGCGCTCGGCAAGACGGCAAGCGATATCGCGGCCCTGCTCGATATCTCCCAGCGCACGGTGCACGCCCACCTGCAGAACGCGAGCGCGAAGCTCAACGCCTCCAACAAGACCCATACGGTCGTCGAGGCGCTGCGCTACGGCCAGATCGCGCTCTAGGTCGGGGACTCCTTATGAACGAGGGCCGGGCGATTTCGTCCGGCCCTCGCGCTATTTCGGGGAAGGTGGCGGGCTGAAAGTCATCGCCCGGTTTTGAGGGTTTTCCGTTTCCTGCCGCGCGCGTCTCGCATGTTTCCCGTTCGTTCGAACCGGGGTCAGATCGCCTGTTGTCGCGAATTTCGACATCTCCTGCCATAGCGTGCCATTGATGTGGCCGGGGTGACCGGGAGGCGTGCCGGAACCCGTTCCGCGAACCGTGCCGACCAATCCTTCGCGAGATGCCGGAGGCGGGTCGGTTTCATTTCTCGACGCGCTCGTCTAGGCTTTGCCTCTCTCCATTGCCCTCGATCGTTCTCCACGATCTCTCCGGGAGCCTTCTTTGATATGACGTCCTCGTCGGTCCCGCCCATCCGCCTCGCCGCGGGCGGTCTCCTGTGTCTTGCTGCTGCAATGGGCATCGGCCGTTTCGTGCTGACACCCATTCTTCCCGACATGAGCGAACAGATCCCGCTGTCGGCGTCGCTCGCGGGCCTTATCGCCTCGGCAAACTTCCTCGGTTATCTGGTTGGTGCGCTCGCTGCAACGGCGCTTCCGCGTGCGCTTGTTCCGCAAGGGTTCGCGATTTCGCTGGTCGCGAGCGTGCTCACCAGCGGGGGAATGGCTATTTCCGCCGACATTCTGTGGCTTGCCGGAATCCGCGCGCTCGGCGGGCTGGCAAGTGCGGGTGTGCTCGTCTTCTCCTCGTCCCTGGTTCTGGAACGCCTCGCCGCGCGTGGGCGCCCGGATCTGGCCGACCTGCATTTCGGTGGTGTCGGCCTTGGCATTGCCGGATCCGCCGCGCTCGTTGGCGTTCTCGTGGCGCAGGGAGCCGACTGGCGTGTGTTGTGGGAGGGGGCGGGGGCCCTGTCGGCGCTCTTTTGCCTTGCCGCCTGGATTTGCCTTGCTCCGGTCGCCCGGCGCGGTGCGCCGGAGGAAGCGCCTGCGCCGCGCGTGCGGAGAGACCGCCCCGACCGGGTGGTGTCTCCCGCGCTCGTGCGTCTCGCCCTTGCCTACGGCCTGTTCGGGGTCGGTTATGTGGTGACCGCCACCTTCTTGACGAGCATCTTGCGGGCGTCGGAGACGCTCGCTCCCTATGAGGCACTCGCCTGGGCGGCGGTTGGCCTCTCCGCTGCCGTCTCGGTCTGGGTTTGGCGGAGGATCAGCCTGCATCTCGGGGGCGGGCGGGCGTTCGCGCTGGCCTGCCTGATCGAGGCGCTCGGGGTGGCTGCCAGCGTTCTGGTGCCGGGTGTTCCCGGACTTGTGCTCGCCGCCGTTCTGCTCGGCGGCACCTTCATGGGAATCACGTCTCTCGGCCTGCTTGAGGCGCGCCGGATTTCCTCCGGCGATCCCCGCAAGGTGCTTGGGGCCATGACGGCCTGCTTCAGTCTGGGGCAGATGATCGGCCCGAGCTTTGCCGGGGTGATTGCCGATGCCACGGGCAGCTTCTTCTGGCCGTCGATCGCGGCGGCGGCCGTTCTTCTTCTGGCCGCGGCCCTCGTTGGCCCGTTTGCCGATCCCGCCTGAGGTACGCATCAAATGAAAAGGCCGGCGCAGGAGGCCGGCCTTTACGCTTCCGATCTGTCTTTCCAGTGCTCAGCCGTGCGAATAGTCCCAGTAGAGGTCCTTTGCACGAGCGGCGATCGGTCCGGGCTGCAGATCGCGATCCTCGATGCGGTTGACCGGGACGACCTTGAAGTAGTTGCCGGAGGAGAAGATCTCGTCCGCGTCGAGGAAGTCGCCGTAGCCAAGCGTGCGCTCGTGCACCTCGATGCCCGCGTCACGCATGAGCTTGATGACACGGCGGCGGGTGATGCCGTTCAGGAACGTGCCGTTCCATGCCGGCGTGTGGACGGCTCCGTCCTTGACCATGAACACGTTGGCCGTGGTCAGTTCCGCGACATTGCCCAGCATGTCCAGGACGATGGCGTTGTCGAAGCCGCGCGAGCGCGCCTCGACCAGCGCCCGGGCGTTGTTGGGGTACAGGCAGCCCGCCTTGGCGTTGACCGGCATCGTCTCGAGCGTCGGACGGCGGAAGGGCGACAGCGTCAGCGAGATCGCGGTGTCCTTGGGAGCCATGCCGGCCTCGAAGAGGCAGAGCGCGAAACGCGTGCCGTCCGGATCGGGCGCGATGGTGCCGATTCCCTCGATCTCGCCCCAGTACATCGGCTTGATGTAGACGGCGGCGTCGGAGGGGAACTTCTTGAGGCCTTCGGCGACGAGTTCCATCATCTGGCCCGGCTGCATGGTCGGCTTCAGCCCGAGCGCGAGGGCGGAATCATTCACGCGCTGGCAATGCAGGTCCAGGTCCGGCGTCACGCCCTCGAAGGCGCGCGCGCCGTCGAACACGGTTGAACTGAGCCAGGACGCATGGCTGCGCGTCCCCATGATCGGTGCATTGCCTTCCACCCAGGCGCCATCGATCCAGTTCCAGGTTAAAGACAATTCAGCCATGAGAAGCTCCCGATCACGTTCCAAATGTGGAGGGGATCGAACGCCCTTCGCCCGTTGAGGTCAAGCCTTTGGCGAGCGCGTGCCGAAAAACGACCGGATTGTTTTTCAACCCGACCGCAAACGCCGTTTGTCGCGCCGCATGTGGGCGGAAGCGGGAATATTTTCCCCGTTGAAACCGGTCGGGATTGGAAATGGTCCGCTTAGCTCTCGCTGCGGGGAAAGCGGTGCCCCGGCTCGAAGTTGTCGGGTGTTCCTGATGCGTTCATGTTTACGAGGCGCTGGTTTACGAGACGTTGGAACCGGTGCATGCGGGCAGAGGTGGGCGTGGCTTTCGCGAGGGCTGGCAGATGTTGCTTCCGACACTGACAGGCAGGGGAAAGGGCCCTCAAGCTGACAAGAAGCCCGGCTTGCCCATTGACACGCCAAACGTCGCGGGACCAATCTGAACGCTCTGTCAGGCCAGATACTTGCCTCGAATTCCGTTCAAGGACGCGTGATGTCTACCCCCGCCCAACGCCCGATTTCCGCTTTCGTCTTCGATGCCTATGGAACGTTGTTCGACGTTCATGCGGCCGTGCGCCGTCATGCCGGCGACCTGGGCCCGGAAGCGCAGCGCCTGTCGGCGATATGGCGGGAGAAACAGCTTGAATATTCATGGACGCGGGCTCTCATGGGCCGCTACCTGGATTTCTGGGTGCTGACCGAACAGGCCCTTGATACGGCCATGTCGATCGTCGGCGTCTCGGATGCGGCGCTGCGCGGGCGCCTGCTGGAAGCCTACTGGAAGCTCGACTGCTATCAGGAGGTTCCCTCGGTCCTGAAGAAGCTCAAGGACGGCGGTCACCGGCTTGCGATCCTGTCGAACGGCTCTCCGGCCATGCTGGAGGCGGCAGTCGCGGCGGCCGGCATCGGCGACCTTCTCGACGAGGTCTTCTCGGTCGACATGCTCAAGACCTACAAGACCAGCCAGGACGTCTACGAGATCGTCACCAATCACTTCCGCATCTATCCGGAAGCGGTGTCCTTCCAGTCGTCGAACCGCTGGGACATCGCCGGCGCGACGGCCTTCGGGTTCCGTTCGGTCTGGATCAACCGGACAGGGGCGGCTGATGAATACGCGGACCTTCCACCCGTGGCGGTCCTGAACGACCTTCAGGGCTTGCTCAACCTGGCGTGATGGTCGCCGGCGCACGGCATCTCGCGATGCGCCGGCAACGGGTTCAGGTCTCGCCGCGCTCGATCCACTTTGGCGTTGCGGGCGGCAGGTAGCTCTCGAAAGCGGCCAGCATCTCTTCCGCCGTCTCGCGCACCAGCACCATGTCGCGCATTTCGGCACGAACGAAGCCCTCGTCGCGCTGCCGGTCGAGGAAGGTCAGCAGTCCGTCATAGAAGCCGGCCGCATTCAGGAAGCCGCAGGGCTTTTCGTGATAGCCGAGCTGTCCCCACGTCCAGACCTCGAACAGTTCCTCCAGCGTGCCGGCGCCGCCGGGAAGCGCGATGAAGCCGTCCGAAAGGTCCGCCATCATCGCCTTGCGTTCATGCATGGAGCTCACGACGTGCAACGCGCTGAGCCCCGGATGGGCCAGCTCCTTCTCCTGCAAGGCGACCGGCAGCACGCCGATCACCTCGCCGCCTTCGGCCAGGGCGCCGTCGGCGACGGCCCCCATCAGCCCGACCCGCGCCCCGCCGTAGACGAGACGCAGACCGGAACGGGCGATGGCCGCCCCCGTGGCGCGCGCGGCCGCCTCATATTCCTTTCGGTTTCCGAAGCTGGATCCGCAAAAGACGCAGACTGATTTCATGGACTCAGTCCCTCGACAGTTCGTCGAGGATCCGCGCCCAGGAGCGGATGCCCTTGTGATAGCTGGTCATCTCGTATTTTTCGTTGGGCGAGTGGACCTTGTCGTCATCCAGTCCGAAGCCGACCAGCATGGAGTCCATGCCCAGCATGGTCTTGAAGTCGCCGACGATCGGGATCGAGCCGCCACAGCCGATCAGTGCGGCCTCGCACTCCCACTCGTCCGAAAGCGCCTTGCGCCCCTTTGCGAGCTCGGGGCTGTCGAAGTCGAGCCGCAGGGCCGGACTTCCGCCATGCTTGGAGAAGCTCACCGAGCAGTCCGAGGGCAGGTGCTCGCGCACATAGGTGCGGAAGGCGAGGCGGACCTGGTCCGGGTCCTGATCGCCGACGAGGCGGAAGGACACCTTGGCATGGGCCTGGGAGGGGATGACCGTCTTGAAGCCGGCGCCGTTGTAGCCGCCCCAGATGCCGTTGACCTCGCAGGTCGGGCGCGTCCAGATCTGCTCGAGCGCGGTACGGTCCGTCTCGCCGGCGGGATCCTTGAGGCCGACGCCGCCAAGGAAGGTCTGATGGTCGAAGCCGAGCTTCTCCCAGAGCGCGGTCACATCCGCCGGCATGTCGATCACGCCGTCATAGAAGTGGGGCAGCGTGACCCGGCCCTTGTCGTCATGCAGGCCGTCGAGGATCGTCGCGAGCACGTGAATGGGATTGCGGGCCGCGCCGCCGAACGCGCCCGAGTGCAGGTCGCGATTGGCCGCCGTGACGGTGATTTCCTCGCCGACGAGGCCACGCAGCATCGTCGTGATCGCCGGAGTGCTGCGGTCCCACATGCCCGTGTCGCAGACGAGCGCCAGATCGCAGGACAACTCGTCCTTGTTGGCCTCGAGGAAGGGATGAAGCGACGGGGAACCGGATTCCTCCTCGCCCTCGAGCAGGATGGTGACCGGGACGGGCAGCCCTCCGGTTTCCTTGATCCAGGCGCGTGCCGCCTCGACGAAGGTCATGAGCTGGCCCTTGTCGTCGGCCGCACCGCGCGCGACGATGATCTTCGACCCGTCCTCGCGGGTGATCACGGCCGGGTCGAAGGGATCGCGCTCCCATAGGTCGAGCGGGTCTACCGGCTGGACGTCGTAGTGGCCGTAGAAAAGCACGTGGGGGCCGCTCTTCGCGCCGTCCTTGTGGTGGCCGACCACCATGGGATGCCCGGTGGTGTCACGCACCTCCGAAACGATTCCGAGCGCGGACAGCTCTGCCGCAAGCCAGTCGGCGGCGGCGCGGCAATCGCCCTTGAAAGCCGGATCGGTGGAGATGCTCTTGATCCTGAGAAGGTCGAAGAGGCGGTCGAGCGAGGCGTCGAAGTCGCTGTCGATTCGGGAGAGAACCCGGTCGAGATCGGACATGGAAAGGCTCCGGGGCTTGAAAGGGGGCCTCGCGCACAGGCGGCGCGGGACGGAGAGGTTCCAACTTGGCCACAGATCCCCGGGCGAGGCAAGACGCACAAGGGGCCGCTTCCCTGTCCGGAAAGCGGCCCCCTGGCGTGAGCTCGGCCTGACGCTTCGTCAGAAGTTGCTGGCCTCCTGGCACTGGCTGGTCAGGTTCGCGCCGGTGATCACCGTTCCGTTGACCGCGAAGCTGTCTCCGGCGCCCTGGGTAAGGGTGGAGGCCATGTAGGGCGAGCGTCCGCAGGCGGGATCCGTGTTCGTGACCGTCACATTGCCGTTCATTCCGGAGAAGGTGCCCATCATCCAGAAGCCGGCGTTGGCGGCGCGGTCGATGGTGATGTCGGCGAAGGTAAGGTTCTCCGACGGCCTGAGCATCTGCATCAACTGGATGCCGATGACGTCCACGTTGGAGATCGAGATGTTGCGGAAGCTGGAGTCCCGCACCTCCTGGACCATCATGCCGCTGTTGCTCGCGCCGTCGATGACCAGATTCTCGAAATCATAGCCCTTGTTGGACTCCGCGCCCACCAGGATGGAGCCGTCGGAGCTGAAGCCGCTGATGTTGATGCCGCTGCGCATTCCGATGTTGGTGACGCCGCCGAGGTTGGTCAGCGATGAATTGCGGTAGGCTATGTCGCCCGATGCGACGAATGCGAAGCCATCGGCACCGGTCATGTCGATGTTCACCCGGTCCAGCGACGACTCATGCACGTAGTGGAACACCGCGCCTTCCTTGGCGGTGTTCGAGATCGACATGTTGGTGACGGAAATGTTCTTCGACACATTGGCGAAGAGGCCGGTGCCGACCGTATCGATCGTGACGTCGTCGAGTGTCGCGCCGTCCACCCGGTTCATGCGGATGCCGACTCCCTTGACCAGCGCGGTCGGGTTGCCGTTGCTGAAGCCGTCGGCGCCGGAGAAGCTGATGTCCGACAGGCGAACCGCGGAAATCGAGTGGCCGCCGCCGTTCTCCAGGTTGATGCCGCCGACCGCCTGGCCGGAGAGCGCGAGGCTCGCGAGCGTGACGTTGTCGACGCCGTCCGCATTGATCGCGGTGCGTCCTCCGGTCAGCGTGAACCCGGTGACCGAGGTGTCGTTCGCCATCTCGAAGATATCGGCGCCGGCGTCGGTGCCGTTCAGGTGAGTGCCGCCCACGCGTACGCTGCGGCCCGTCAGCGGGTTGCGCGCGTCGAAGGCGCCGGCGACGCGCTGGTTGGCCGACAGGCTGATGGTGCCCGAGATGTCGACGGCGCCGTCGCCGCCATGCACGAAGATCTGCCGCGTGGCGCCGGCGTTCTCGATGTCGCTCTCCAGCGTCGCGCTTCCCGCATCGAGAATGGTAAGGTCATCGAGCGACGCGCCGGTCGCCGCATCCACGGCAACGACCTCGCGGCCGTAGGCGCCGCCTTGCGTGACGATGTCGACGTCGCGGACGACCGTTTCGGTCATGCGCTTCTCGAGCGGGGTGAGGGTCGGAGCCTCGTCCATGCCGAGCACGCGTTGCAGGGGGAGGCGCAGGCGGGCGCCGAAGAAGCCCTGGTTGCCGCGTGGATCGTCGTACTGGTATTCGGCGTGGAGGCTGAGGCGGGTGCCTTCGACCAGAACGTCGTCGATGCGGTATTCGGCGCGCACGCGAGGTCCCCAGATGGTGTCGGCTTCGTCGTCGAAGAATGCGTAGCCACCCGCATGGACCCAGAACTGGTCCTTGCCGTCCGGCAGCAGGCTCAACCCCTTGAGCAGGGCACCTGCCTCGGCGTCGAAGCCCGTCATCGCGCGTTCCTGACCCTCGCGGACGGTGATCCGGTCGCTGCCGACGTTTGCCGCGTCGAAGGCGGACAGCGACTGGGTCGTCTTGCCGAAGGGAAGATAGGCATTGGCGCGCAACGTCAGGGACTCCGTCATCAGCTCGCCGCCGATGGTCACCTGGGTGAAGTGGTTGTTGTACTCCGAGCGCCGGTAGTCGAAGAAACCGTATGCGCCGGCGATCCAGCGCCCGTCGATGATCTGGCGCACGCCAAGGCCGGCGTTGAACTCCTGCGAGCCCTCGCGCCCGAACGTGCCGCGCAGGTCGGTGTAGATGAGCCGGTCGAAGGTCTGGAAAAGCGGCACGAACAGGCTCGTCTCGCCCGTTGCGGTCTTGGTGCCCACCTTGCCGCCGATCTCGATATGCGGCGTCCATTTCGCCGGCTGTTCGGCGCGCGCCGGCGCGGTGGCCAAGGTCAGTGCGAGCGGAGAGCAAAGGGCGGTGGCCAGCAACAGTCGGCGGGAGCGCGGACGAAGGGCCGAGGGCGTGGAGGCACGGCCGGTATCGAGGGAGGCGGTCGGCAGGGTCATGGTCACGTGTTTCTTGGTCCGCGTGCCGGACGGCCTGCGTCATGGCCGCAACAGGCCATGCCGGCGCGCACGAGGCGGACGGGTGGTAAGCTTGAGATGAGGTGGAAACCGGCCTGGCGCGAAAGGCTTGGAGGTCCCGGAGTGTGGTGCCGGCGATCCGTGCGCCCGGCGGGGGTCTGGATAATGTGGCAAAAAACAGGAGTCAACGACTCATGTTTTTATTCAGGCGTTGAAATAAAAGAAAAAATTCTTTTCCGAAGGCATCCATGCGGTGAGCGGCTTGAAGCCGCTGCGTCAGGCGGGGCCTGTCAGTTCGAACGGTTCATATCCGTTCATTACCCGTTTTTGGCCTGATAAAATTTACGGGTCGGCGCGGGCGTCAGAATCCCCGCTTGAGAGAGCCGAGAATGCCGCGCACGAGCGCCCGGCCGAGCGCGGACCCCACGGAGCGGGCAACGGACTTTGCCGCTGTCTCCACCACGCTGTCGGAGCGTGAACGGCGGGTGGTTCTCCGTCGGGGCGTGGGCGTGTCGTCCCGGCCGAAATCGGGCAGCGAGAAGCCGGAGCGCGTGCGTCGTGTGGTGCCGCGTCTGGCAACCTGCTGCTCCTCGCGCTGTTGCTGGCGCTCCTCCATGCGCGCGGCTTCCGCAGCGCGTTGCTGCAGAACCTCGAAGGCGGACACGCGATCGATCGTCTCGTCGTAGAGATGCGCCACCGGACTGTCGGCGATCACCGCCCGCCGCTCGTCATCGGTGATCGGGCCCAGGCGCGAGGAGGGCGGCCGGACCAGCGTGCGCTGGACGATCGAGGGAATGCCCTTCGCCTCCAGCGTGGAAACGAGCGCTTCGCCGACACCGAGTTCGGTGATCACCTGTGCCACGTCGAGGTCGGGATTGGGGCGGAAGGTCTCGGCCGCGGTCCTGACGGCCTTCTGTTCGCGCGGGGTGTAGGCGCGCAACGCGTGCTGGACGCGGTTTCCGAGCTGGGCGAGAACGCTGTCGGGCACGTCCATCGGGTTCTGCGTGACGAAATAGACGCCCACCCCCTTGGAGCGGATCAGGCGAACCACCTGTTCCACTTTCTCCAGCAAGGCCTTCGGCGCCTCGTCGAAGAGCAGATGCGCCTCGTCGAAGAAGAAGACGAGGCGGGGCTTTTCCGGATCGCCCACCTCGGGGAGTTCCTCGAAGAGTTCCGAAAGCATCCAAAGCAGGAAGGTGGCGTAGAGGCGCGGTGCGCCCATCAGCTTGTCGGCGGCGAGCACGGAGATCACGCCACGCCCGTCGCGCGACACGCGCATCATGTCGCGGATGTCGAGCGCGGGCTCGCCGAAGAAGGCTTCGCCGCCCTGTCGCTCGAGCACCAGGAGCTGGCGCTGGATCGCGCCGACCGAGGCCTTGGAGACATTGCCGTAGACGCGTGAAAGCTCCGAGGCGCGCTCGGCCACATGCGCCAGCAGCGACTGGAGGTCCTTCAGGTCGAGCAGCAGCAGGCCCTCGTCGTCCGCCAGTTCGAAGGCGACGTTGAGAACCCCTTCCTGGGTGGCGTTGAGATCCATGAGCCTGGCGAGAAGAAGCGGCCCCATCTCGGAAACGGTGGCGCGGATCGGATGGCCCTTCTCGCCGAAGAGGTCCCAGAAGACGGTCGGAAAGGCCTCGTAGAGATAGTCCTCTTCGAAGCCGATCTGCCGGGCGCGCTTTTCCAGGAAGTCCTTTTCCTCGCCGGATTCCGCGAGGCCGGCCAGGTCCCCCTTCACATCGGCGCAGAAGACGGGAACGCCGGCGTTGGAGAAGCCCTCGGCAAGGATCTGCAGCGATACGGTCTTGCCCGTTCCCGTGGCGCCGGTGATGAGCCCGTGCCGGTTGGCGAGCTTGAGCGAGAGATATTCCGCCTTGTCAGAGCCGCCGATGAAGATCCTGTCCGTGTCCAGCACCCGTATCCCTCCAGCCGGCACCGGGGCAGGGGCCCGGCGCATCCTGTTTCCCGCTTCGTTTAGCCTGACGCAGCGATCCTGTATAGCGGTTGAGCTTGATGCGGCTCTGGTGTGAGATGGGCTTCGCACAAGTCCTGATTCTGGAGGATCGCATGAACGAGATCATCAGCCGCATTGCCGCGGCGGCGGGCATCAGCGAGGAGACCGCGCTGGAAGCAGTGACGATCATCCTCAACTTCCTGAAGAAGGACGGTCCCCAGGAGGAGGTGGATAAGGTTATCGCGGCCATGCCCGGAGCGGAAAACCTGGTCAGCGCGGAAGAGCGCGGCGGTGGCATGCTCGGCAACATGCTCGGTGGTGCCATGGGGGCCATGGGCGCGCTCAACAAACTGACCAGCGCCGGTCTCGACATGGGCGAAATCCAGACGGTGACGCGCGAACTCGTGAAGGTGGCGCGCGAACACGCCGGCGACGAGATCGTGGACAAGGTCATCGACGGCATTCCGGGGCTCGGCCAGATCGTCTGATCGGGCGGGCAGGCAGGGGCAGGGACCGGAGGTCGCGGGGCAAGAGCGGCGTTCCGGGCACGTTGTCTTGAGAAGGGGCCGGGTCGCTGGTGGCCGCGGCCGGGAGCACGGAGAGAAGCATGTCCTATTCCATTGACGAGATCGAAGGCATCGGGCCGACCTACGCCGGCAAGCTGAAGGCGGTCGGCATCAGCACGACCGAGGCCTATCTGGAGCGTGCGAAGGATCCCAAGGGCCGCAAGGCCCTGGCCGAGGAGACCGGCATCGACGACAAGCGCATTCTCAAGTGGGCCAACATGGCCGACCTGATGCGGATCAGCGGTGTGGGCGAGGAGTATTCCGAGCTTCTGGAGGCCGCCGGCGTCGACACGGTGAAGGAACTCAAGCACCGCAACGCGGCCAACCTTGCCGAGAAGATGAAGGAAGTGAACGAGGAGAAGAAGCTCGTTCGCCAGGTGCCGGGCGAGAGCTCGGTCGAGAAATGGGTCGAACAGGCCAAGACGCTTGCGCCGATGATGACCTACTGATCGTTTTCCGCCGCGCACTCCGGTGCGTGGCGGGATGCCTGAACGTGGTCGGGCTCACGTCCGCGCGGGCCTTCAGAGGGGGCAGGACTGTGGGCGGTGTGGCCGGGAACTATGGGTTTTTCCGCAGGTCACTGGTTGCCGTTCACCCGGATGGCCCCTATTTTCCCTTTCGAGTCAGGCGCAGCCGGGGTGATTTCTCTCCGGTCGCCGCTCCGGACCGCCGGTGCCTTCGGCGCTGTGCGATCCGCATCGCATAACCCGCGCGGGCGACCGTCTTTGCGTGCCTCTCAGATTTGGTTCTCGTTTCGCGATCGCCCCGCAATCTGATCGCCCGATACACTCGGAGGACGTCACATGGCTTTTGAACTTCCGGATCTTCCCTACGCTTACGATGCGCTCGGGCCCTACATGTCCGCTGAAACGCTCGAGTACCATCACGACAAGCACCACCAGGCCTATGTGACCAACGGCAACAAGCTCCTTGAGGGCTCGGGTCTCGAGGGCAAGTCGCTCGAGGATGTCGTGCGCGAGAGCCACGGCAAGAACGCCGGCCTCTTCAACAATGCCGCCCAGCACTTCAACCACATCCACTTCTGGAAGTGGATGAAGCCGAATGGCGGCGGCACGTCGCTTCCCGGCGCGCTCGCCTCGAAGATCGACAGCGATCTCGGCGGCTTCGCCAAGTTCCGCGAGGACTTCCTCGCCGCCGGCGCCGGCCAGTTCGGTTCCGGCTGGGCGTGGCTCGCCCTCAAGGACGGCAAGCTGGAGATCATGAAGACGCCGAACGGCGAGAACCCGCTGGTGCACGGCGCCGCGCCGCTGCTCGGCGTCGACGTGTGGGAGCATTCCTACTACATCGACTACCGCAACGCGCGCCCGAAGTACCTCGAGGCTTTCGTCGACAACCTGGTCAACTGGGAATACGTCGCCGAGCTGCTCGAGCAGGCGTCCTGAGCGGTTTCGCTCCGGCTTTGAAAACGCGAAAGGCGGGCCTTCCGGCCCGCCTTTTTCATGTCCGTGATCTCTCTCGCGCCTGTCTGGGCGCCTGCGGCGGGAGGGTTACCCGCCCTTGCGGCAGGAACTGGTGAAGACCTGCAGGAAGTACGTGCTCATGTAGTTCAGGAAGGCCTTGCACTCGGCCTCGGTCTGGAAACAGCCCTCGCGCGAGAACTGGCGCACCCGGCGAATGTCGACCTGCTTGCGACCGCCGATGAGTCCGTGCCAGACGTTCTGGGCCCCGTATTTCTGTTTCGCCGCCTTGCAGTCGTAGCGGGTTCCATAGGTCTGCGGCACGTATTCGGGATCCTGCGTCGGGGCGAAGAGCAGGTCCTCGAGAAACCCTGCCTGGGCCGGCGTGCCCTGCGCCACGGCGAGGGTCGCCGCGAGTGTCAGGGTCGCGACGGTCTTGGAAAAACGGTTGCGCATGATGTCCTCTTTCGGGCTCGGGAGGGCGTTTCCTGAGTTCTTGAACGCCCCGCCACTCCGCAGTCTGTCCGTGACGGACTCTTGCCACAAATTGCGGCGGAAGGGTGAGACGGACACTCTCTCCGCCTTGCCTTGCGATTTCCTTATCCTTCGCACGAACAACCGCTTTGCGCATCGCATACGTGTCTTTGCGGCTTGTCTCTATGTTAATGGATTAGTACATACGGAAAAGCGAAATAAATTGCGGGCCGCGATATCGTCGGGCCTGCGTGAGACGCCCTTCAAGGAGGCTGCCATGTCGATGATCACTCCCAATGTCGGCGGTTTCGACCGTATCCTTCGCGTGGTCGTGGGGCTTGCCCTGATCGCCTTCGCGATCCTGGCGCCGGCCGGGGTCACGTGGAGCTGGGTGGGCTGGATCGGCGTCGTGCCGCTTCTTACCGGGCTGCTGCGCTGGTGCCCTGCGTACACGCTGTTCGGGATCCGGACCTGCCGCGGCAACTGACGCGGCGGGCAGGCCCCGGAACGACCGCCGGACAAATGCACGCGCGCCCCACGCTGCATGGCCGGCGGACGCATGAGGCGGACGGGTTTCCCGTCCGCCTCTTCGTTTCCGCCTACTTGCGGAACGTGACCTCGACCTTGCCGACGGCGATGCCGTATTTCATCACGTCCGCCGTGTTGCGCACCGTCCGGCTGTCGATTTTCCTCAGCGTGTCGAAGAAACGCAGCGCGACCGGCCCGTCCGCGGTCTCCACCGTTGCCGGATAGTCGAAAGCGCAGCACCGGGCCTCCCGATGTGATGTTGACCGGTGTCAGGACGTCCGAGCGGGTTGCGATGTAGCGGTCGGCGGCGACCTTCTGGAAGAACCAGACCTTGGTGTCGCGCTCGCCATCGGCGAAGCGGAAGTCCTCGCGCAGGCGCAAGGTGAAGGTCTTCGGATTCCAGTGGCCGCGTGTCACGACCGTGAAGCGTCGCTCGATGCCCGCGATGTCACTCCTGAAGACGCCCTGGCCGGTCGTCGTGCCACGGAAGAACGTCTCCAGTACCAGGGGGCGTTCGGCCGAAAGGGCAGGTGTGGTCAGGAGAAGCGGTAGAAGCGCAAAGAGCGCGAACAGAAGGCGAAGTCGTCCGACGTGGTCGCGTGCGGCCTCGCGGCAAAGGATGAGGGCGGGCATGGCGTTCTCTCCGTTGACCGTTCGGGACGGTGCCGGATAAGGCCCGTTCCCCTTTTCCGATCTACGGAGGCAACGCCCGGGCGGATCGTCTTCCCTGGCCCGGTGCCGGTCGTGGTCACGTTGCCAGCGTGCGCTCGAAGAATGCGACAAGCTTCTCGTGGTGCTCGTTCTCGGCTTCGCTGCGCGGAACGTGGTCCTCGTCTTCGTAAAAATGGACCTCGGGCGTCCGCTGGTGACGGTGCAGCCTTTCGGCAAGGCGGCGCGTCATGTCGACCGACCAAACGCGATCGCGCGTGCCGTGGCTGAGAAACAGCGGCCCCTCATAGCGCTCGATTTCGATTGGCGTGGTCGGAAGCAGGGCTTCGCTCGTACCGCGCCAGGTCCAGGCCCGTTCGGCGGGATCCCAGGGCAGCCATCCCGGATCGCCGCTGTCTCGCCACGTGCGGCCGTCGAAGGCTCCACAGATGACGTCCGGGGCGCTATGCACGGCGATCGCGTCGGGAACACCCTCGACCTCGTCGCGCAGCATGAGGGAGGTCAGCAGAAGCGCGTGCTCCGCGCCGCGCGAGACGCCATAGAGACCGATCTTCTTGCCAACGCAGGGAAAGGCGCGCAGTGCCGCCAGGGCATCCACCGTCCTGTCGAGCGGCACCTGCGAAATGCTTCCGGCATTCCATGCGTTGCCGCCCTGTGAGTAGGGAAAGGGGAACGCGAGAAATCCGTGGGCGGCCAGCAGCACCGCGTTGCGATGGCTCCATCCCGACCACCCGCCCTCCGATCCGTGCAGGATCAGGATGGCGGGGAAGGGCCCGTCGCCCGGTGGCCCGTAGGTCGTGCCGAATTCCGGAAGCAGGCGGCGGACGATCTTCAGCGGCATGGCGGCTCCTCAAGGTGGTCCTGTCGGCGCATGACATCCTGTCGTGCCGGGGGAAGAGGCCGCTGTCCGGGACGCGGGCCCTCAGGAGGCGAGCTTTGCCGAAGCTGGTCAGCTTCGGCCTGTCACTTTCAGCGCGAAGGCATAGACAAGCGCGACTTCCTTGAGCCGGTCGAAGCGGCCCGACGCGCCGCCGTGGCCTGCTTCCATGTTGGTCTTGAGGTAGAGCGGCGCGTCGTTGGTGCGAAGCTCCCTGAGCCGTGCGACCCATTTCGCCGGCTCCCAGTAGGTGACACGCGGGTCCGTCAGGCCGCCGACCGCCAGAAGCGGCGGATAGGCCTGCGCGACGACGTTGTCATAGGGCGAATAGGCCGCGATCGTGTCGTAGTCGGTCTCGGAGGCGACGGGGTTGCCCCATTCCGGCCACTCGGGCGGCGTCAGCGGCAGCGTGTCGTCCAGCATGGTGTTGAGAACGTCGACGAAGGGAACCTCGGCGATGATGCCGCCGAAGGCCTCCGGGGCCATGTTCGCCACCGCGCCCATGAGCATCCCGCCGGCCGAACCGCCCTGGGCGACGATCCTGTCCGCCGAGGTGATGTTTTCCGAGGCCAGATGCCGGGCGGCGGCAATGAAGTCGGTGAAGGTGTTCACCTTCTTTTCCCGCCGGCCGTCCCGGTACCAGCGGAAGCCCTTGTCCTTGCCGCCGCGCACATGGGCGATGGCATAGACGAAGCCGCGATCCACCAGCGACAGGCAGGTGGTGGAAAAGCTCGCCGGAATGGTGATGCCGTAGGAGCCGTAGCCGTAGAGCAGGCAGGGCGCCGAGCCGTCGAGCGGCGTATCCTTGCGATAGAGCAGCGTCACGGGAACGGTCTCGCCGTCCTCCGCGGGCGCGTGGATGCGCCGTGTCACATAGGCGTCCGTATCGTGGCCGGACGGCACCTCCTGTGTCTTGCGCAGCGTCCGCTCCCGCGTCTCCATGTCATAGTCGAACACCTGAGCCGGCGTCGTCATGGACGAGTAGGAAAAGCGGATGCGGTTGGTGTTGAACTCGTAGCCGTCCGACAGCCCAAGCGAATAGGCCTCTTCCGCGAAGGAGATCGGATGCTCGACGGCATCGGCGATGCGGTGCACGACGATGCGGGGCAGGCCGTCCTCCCGCTCCAGCCGCACCATGTGTTTGGCATAGAGCGTATGCGAGAGGATCAGCCGGCCGGGCTTGTGCGGCACCAGGTCCCGCCAGGTCTCGCGGCCCGGACTGGCGAGCACCTCGTCGGCCAGCGCCGTCACGATGCGGAAATCCTCCGCGCCGCCCGCGTTCGTCAGGATGAAAAGCCGTCCCGCGCCGTCATCCTCGACCGAATATTCGACGCCGGTCTCGCGCGGGGCGACCAGGCGCGGTGCCGCCGTCGGATCGCCGGCCGGGATCAGCCAGGTCTCCGAGGTCTCGTGGTCGTGGATGTCGATGGTGAGATAGGCGCCCGACTGGGTCTTGCCCACGCCCATGAAGAAGCCCGGATCGCTCTCCTCGTAGACGAGGACGTCGGACGTGGGGTCGCTGCCCACTTCGTGGCGGAACAGCTTCGACGGGCGGTGGTTGGCGTCGAGGTGCACATAGAACACATGCCGGCCGCAGGCCGACCAGACGCCGCCGCCGCCGGTGTCCGGAATGGTGTCGTCGAGGTCCTTGCCGGTGGCGAGGTCGCGGATGCGCAGCGTGTAGAACTCCGAGCCCGTGTCGTCGCAGGCCCAGGCGAGGCGGGAGTGGTCCGGCGCGTGCATCGCGCCGGCAAGCCGGAAATACGCCTTGCCCTCGGCCTCCCGGTCGCCGTCGATGAGAACCTCTTCCGCGCCGCCCTCGCGCGGCTCGCGAACGAGGCGCGGATGCTGGCCGCCGGTGACATAGGAGACGCCGTAGGCAAACGGTCCGTCCGGCGAGGGAACGGTGCTGTCGTCCTCCTTGATGCGCCCCTTCATCTCGGCGAAGAGCGTCTCCTGCAGATCGGCCGTGTCGGCCATCCCCGCCTCGAGATGGGCGTTTTCCGCTTCCAGGAAGCCTCGGATCTCCGCGTCCAGCGTTTCCGGCTGGCGCATCACCTCCTGCCAGTTCGAGGCCCTCAGCCAGTCGTAGG
>MDTD01163252.1_pt1 | contig 43567 bp, 34 predicted proteins | sample 811221 | NCBI WGS metagenome assembly MDTD01 (sample SAMN05326646, study PRJNA326480) | marine metagenome | isolation source: seawater | place: Pacific Ocean: South West | collected 2011 | reverse complement strand
CGGTGCCGCCAGATCGTTCTCGTACTCCGTGTCGCGGAACTCACCCAGCACACGCATCGATTGACCGTCGTACAGGTACTCCGTGTTCGTCTCGGTGTTCCAGTCCCGGCGCCACGAGCCGCCCCACGAGTTCGTCTCGTACTCCGTCCGCGAGACGCGTCGGCCCAGGGCGTCGTACTCGTAGCGGACACCGGACTGCAGTGTCCACGAGGGACCGTGCCATCGGTGGCGTCCCACGAGTCCTTCCACCTCGGTGTTCACGTCCACCACCCGGTTGGATGCGTTGTACGCGTACGCCACCTCGAGGTCGCCCAGCGCCTCCTGAATCATATTTCCGTTGGCGTCGTAGGTGTAGGTGCGGTCTCCGGAGCTCATCAGGCGGTTCTCTTCGTCATACGCGTAGTCGATGCGGCCCCACCCGTTGGCAACGCTCGCGCGGTTGCCGGTGTCGTCGTAGGTGAATTGCTCGACCCATGACCATCGCCGAGTCTCCACGTGGCGGGTCTGACCCCACAGTGCCGCCGTTGCCGCCTCCACATCGTTTAGTTCTTCACCGGAGAGGATCGTGCCCCGGGCGAAATCCGTGGCGCCGTCTCCCGGCTGAATCCACCACCGGCCGCGGCCATCGGGTCGATGTCCCCGACGGTGTTCGTATACGTTCCCACTCGCTTCCAGCAACGCCGCCAGCGCGTCGGAGACGTCCGCCCGATCCAGGAGCCCGTGACCGTTGAACGCGAACCCCAGCTCCGCCGGCGCCCGTTCGTCCTGCGATCCACCGTCCCGGCTCCCGTATTCCGGGTACAGCCCCATGGTAATTCGCGTTTCGAAGTCCTGTGCGATCTTCCCGATGTCCATCGGGTACAGCGTCTCCACTAGGCGTCCCGCGTCGTCGTAGCGGTACCGCGTCAGCCGCCGTTCCTCGTCGATGGTGTGCGTGCGCCGTCCCGACGCGTCGTACACGTATGCCTCCCCGCTCACGATTTCACCCCGGTCGGTGCGCTCGCGGATCATCCGTACCCGACCCGCCGGGTCGTAGCTCCGTTCGGTGGTGATCCCGTTGGCCGCAACGCGCGTCGTCTCCCGTAAGAGCGTATCATAGGTATAGCGCGTCGTGTTGCCCTCGGGATCGGTCACCGTTTGCAGCTCTCCTGCGGCCCCGTAGGTGTAGCGCGTCTCGCGATCGATATCCTGCCACGCCACGAGCGTCCTTCTGCCCTCGGCGTCGTATTCGTATTCCACCGTACGCCCGAGGTCCACGTCCGAGCTCTGTACCAGCCGGTTCAGTTCGTCGTAGGTGTATTCATACTGCCGAATATCGTTGGCGGCAAACGTCATGTTGCCCGCCGCGTCGTACTCATAAGAGTGAACGACGCCGTCTTCGTACGCGATGGACGCGAGCCGCCCCACTTCGTCGTACTCGTACTCGGTGGTTGAGCCGTTAAAGTCTTCCATCTCGATCCGGTTTCCAACGTCGTCGTACCGGTAGCGCTGCGTTGCGCCCAGCCTGTTGGTTTCGCGGACCAGCCGCCCGGCGTCGTCGTAGGCGTACTCGTAGCGCTCGCCACGGGCGTCGATCATCGCGGTGCGACGCCCCTCTTCGTCGTACTCGTACTCCGTGCGATCTCCGACACCGTTGATTTCCGCGACCAACCGCCCGGCATCGTCGTACTCATACCGCGTGCCGCGTCCCTCGGGATCGGTCACCGATACGAGGTTTCCTGCGCCGTCCCACCCGTAGGAGGTGCGGCCGCCGGTCTCGTCGATCACAGCGGTCACGCGCCCGGCGGCGTCGTACACCCGCCGTTGCATACCACCGGCGGCGTTCTCGATCGTCGTGAGGTCGCCGGCGGCGGAATACGAGTAGCGCGTCACGTTGCCGTACGGGTCGATTTCCATGGTTCGTCGTCCGACGGCGTCATATCGGTAGCCTCTGGTGGCGCCCACGCGATCGGTGATCTCCGTGATTCGCCCCATCGGGTCACGTTCGATCTGCGTCCGACCGCCTACAGGATCGATCTCCTCTATGATCGTGCCGATCCCGTCGTGGACCCACTCGTAGCGGTTTCCCCTGGGGTCGATTTCCGCGGTCCGCAGTCCCCGTGCGTCGTATTCGTAATCCGTCGTTGCGCCGCGGGGATCCTCGATTCGGACGAGTCGATTTGCGTCATCGAATGTGTATTCCGTGCGTTCGTTGTTTTCGTCGATGTACGCGGTGCGATTTCCCATCGCGTCGTACTCGTATCGCCGCACGTTGGACAGCGGATCGATCCGCCGCTCGAGCCTGTCGCGAAGATCGTACTCGAAGTAGGTCACCGCGCCGGTGCGGTCCTCGTGCGATGCGAGGCGGCCCACCGCCGTGTAGTCGTACCACTCAGTGTGTCCCAGCGGATCGCGAACCCATTCGATTCGCCCCGCGTCGTCGTACCCAAAATGCGTGGTCTTACCCCGACCGTCCGTCTCGGAGACAACGCGCCCCGCGTCGTCGTAGGTCCACGACTGGGTAATCCCGGTTTCCACCTGGAGTTCCTCAACGACGCGTCCGCGCTCATCGTAGCTCCAACGAGTCGTGCGTTCCCACACAATCTCCGGTGCATCTTCGTCGAGTTCCTGCGTCAGGGCCGCGCCGTACTGCGCCTCATACCGGTCCAGTCGCTGCTGAAGTGCCGCCGCGGGATCGTCGGTGCCGGTGACGGCGGCCTGAGACAGAGCCATCGGCCCGCTGGAGACGCCTGCTCCCCCGCTTGAGCCCGCTGCGTCGGCAGCGATGCGTCGACCAACCCGGCGTTCGGCCATCAGACCGTCGGGACGGTAGTCGTACGCCACGATTTCGCCCAGCGCGTTCTCCACCTCCAACAGGAGATGCCGATCGTCGTACCGGTAGACAACGGGATCGACCCGGCGGACCAAATCCTTCCGGTTGTCGTACTCAAGGATCTCCTCGCCATCGCCAGGGTGATCCACCCGTTCAACCCGGTAGTCGTCGTTGTACTCGTAGCGGGTAACGTAGTCTTCCTCGTCCGTGACCGAACGTACGTTTCCCAGCGGATCCACTACGTATTCTCGCACGCCGCCTTCCGGGTCCTCTACCGACGCAAGATTTCCGAACGAGTCGTAGGTGTACCGGGTCACGTTTCCGCGTTCGTCGGTCCAGCTCGTTGCTCGACCGCGCGAATCGTACGTCCAGCTCTCACTCGTCGCTCCCGGATAGTCCACTCGCGTCAGGTTCCCGCGCGAATCATAGGAGTACGCGGTTACGCGGTGAAGCGGATCCTCATAGCGTGTGACCTGGTTCGCCCCGTTGTAGGTCCATTCGTGGCGATTCCCTTCAGGATCCACCGCGGCGGTGCGGTTTTTTCGTCCATCGTACTCGTACTGCCACGATTCTCCCGCTTCATTGGTTTCCAGAATCAGATTCTGCTGTTCGTCATAGGCGCGGGTTCGGTACGTTCCGTCGTCATAAACGATCCTCGTTGTGAGATAGTCGCCGTTGTACTCATGCGTTTCGCTCGCCCCGGAGGGATTCGTGTATGTCGTGCTTCGGCCGGCAAAATCGTACTCAAAGGTCTCGACGTTGCCCTCTTCATCGGTCGTCGCGACGACAACCCACCGTCCATCCCGGTTTGCGTAGTGATACAGCCGTTCACTCCCATCCGGCTTCTGGATCGACGCGAGACGCCCGTTCTGGTACTCATAGCGGACCGTGTCGTCTTCCCCGTCGCGGACCCAGGCGAGACGGCCGCCGCTGTATCCGTAGGCATAGGAAACGTTCATCGGGTCGGTCACCTCGGTGATTCGGCCCGAGCCATCGCGTACGATGTCGGTTCGACGACCTGCATCGTCAACGATCGCGTTCATTAGCCCGGTTGCGGGATCGTATTGGTACGTGACGGCGTTTCCGTTTCGGTCAGCTTCCCGTGTTATCCGTCCGTAGAAATCGAAAGTCGACCGTCATCTGAGTTCTGGCTCCCATGGGGTGCTGTAGGCCCCTATTGCCGGGGCGAGCCGGGCACTGAACTCCCGACACAACACCCAATAGTTACCATTAGTTTTTCGTTTTTGTCCAGTTCTGGCCCACCACGCAACCGACATTCGGGAGTAACGGCGCGCTCACCCCTCAAACCGCAGTCCCATCTCCCGCATGTAGCGGGCTCTGGCTGCGGGGGTGAGGTGGGCGGGGGGCGGCGTGGTGCCGGAAAGGTACACGCCGCGCAGGCGCCGTAGCAGCGTGCGTTTGTCGGCGGCGTCCTCCGCCCACGGCGAGTCGGCGAACTCGGTGACGACGGTCGAAAAACAGCGATCCGCGGCATCGAACGCATGCAGCATGTCGTCGCCGGTCTCCCGCGTGGACCGTATGCGCCGGTAGTGGTCGAGCCCGCGGCGGTAGGTCGCATAGGCGGGATCGTCGGCGGCGTCGGTGTTGTCACCGGGTTTGGCCTCGGCGCCCGTCGGCGGTTCGCGGCCTGCGTCGGACTGTCGCGCTTCGGCCAGGCGACGGAGGAGGTCCTGCGTGATCGCCGTTCGACGCGCGAGCGAGTCACCATCGTGATCCACGTCGGGGTGGGTCTGTTTGATGAGCTGCTTCAACTGCCGTATCTGCTCGGAATCGTGCATGGGCGTGGTCAAGTGTACCCGCACTCCCCTTTCGAGTGACACCCCGGTGTGTTCGGGGTAGAATCCGGGGAATCGGTCGTCTATGCAGCGCTTCCTGATGGTGTTCTACGTCATCTTCTTCTCGACGGGGTTCATGGGCGGCGCCGCGCTCTTCCTGCTCAAACTGCGCATCCGCAGCCGCCTGCTCGGGCCGCTGCTCCTCTTTCAGGGGCTCTTCCTGATGGGGACCGGTCTGATCCTGGTGTACCTCTCCGGCGTGGAGCGGTCCCTGCTCGTCGCCGTCGTCGCCATGTCCACCAACATCGCCATCTGGCTGGTGGTGATCGTGCTGGTGCGTCGTACGGCACCGACGACGCGGGTGGGCTGGAACGCCCCAACGCTGGCGCAGGTCGGAGCCGTGCTGGTGATCGTGAAGACGGTGGCAAACGTGATGGTCGCCGCGACGGGTCGGTCACCGCTTGGTGAGGCCGCGTGGCTCCTGGCGACGCATTCGCTGGTCGCTCTGGGGATGGCCTCCTTCGGCGTGGTGCTACGGGGTCCGATCACCCCGCGGGAGCCCGCCGCCCTGCGGCCCCTGCTCCGCGCGTACGGAACGCTCGCGATCGTGCTTGCCCCGCTGGGCTTCGTCGAGTTCGGCCTGCAGTCGGCGGGGATCCCCTGGCTGGAAGACGTGTCCCTGGATCACGTGCTGTATATGGCGTGGAACGTGGTCTCCATGACCGCGGCGATCGATGTCTTTCGTCCGTCCGGCAGTCGGTCGTCGATCCTGGAGGCAGTTCCCGAGGAGCGGATCCGCCAACTCGGGCTGTCGGCGCGGGAGGTCGAGGTGGCGATCCTGATCGGCCAGGGACTGACCAACAAGGAGATCGCCGCCAGGCTCTTCATCTCTCCAGCCACGGTCCGGACGCACGTCTACAACCTGTACCAGAAGGTGGGCGCCGGCAGCCGCGTAGAGCTGCTCAACATGCTCCACCAGTAGTGATACATCCTCCCGCTCACCCGGTACGACGTCTGTCGTAGGCCCCGGGAGGCGCAAAACACGACATCTGTTCGATACGCATCCCGCTCCGCGGCGGGTACGGTTTCCGCATGAACGTACGAAACACCTTGATTGTCGCCGTGGCCCTGTGCGCGATGGGCGGCGTGGTCGCGGCGGAAGACCGACTGCAGGTGGTGCCGCTGGCACAATACGACCTGGTATCGACGTCGGTGGCGACGGTGCAGGCACCGGGCACCGGGATCCTTCTGCTGCAGGGGAACACGATGGCACTGGCGCGCTACGCGCTGCACGCCGTCGATTCCGATCGCTATCACGACCTGGAGGCGATGGTCGACACCCGCGCGGGGCACCACCGTTTCCTCTCGGCGTTCGCCTCGCGCTCCGACGAACCCGTAGCCGGGGGCTGGAACACGTTTCAGGCGGTTTCGGTCTGGGGCTTCCGCGTTCTGGACGCCGGATACACCACCCTCACCCTGGGTGCGGGGCTGGCGGTCGGCGATTTCGGCCTGGAGACGGCGGACGGCGGTGTGTGGCCGGTCCTGCCGGTCCCATTTGTCCAGCTGTCCCACGAGTCCCCGTCGCTCTCGCTCTCATTCGATTTCATTACCGGTCCCAACCTGAGTGTCGTGGTGGCGCCGGAGCGTCGCCTCCATCTGCTGGCGGAGGCGCGCATGGATCAGTTTCGCGATCTGCAGGACCTGCTTTTCGAAGTCGCCGTGGCGTACGGTGTGTGGTCCGCGGGGGTGTCCAACGGGGCGTTCAGCTACGACCCCGCCGGTTACACCGGAACGTTCGACAACGAACCCTTCGACATCGGCACGTACGCGGTCTTCGGCCGTGTGGATCTCTCCGTCGTGAAGGTCACCGCGGGCTACGCCTGCGCTCCCTGGGAACGGCACGGAGACGAACTGACGCGCCACGGCGGTGGTGGTGGCGGGGTGATCCTCGGCGTTGAGGCGCTCGTTCCGCTGGGCGGATCCGACCGATGAAGCCGCGTGTGCCGAGTCGGCGGCCGGCGTCCGATACGCGTGTCGCGTCCAACCGACGGCCGGCGTCCAACCGGCAGGAGGCGTCCAACCGGCGGTACGCCTGCAGCCGGCGGCGCCTGCCGGGGACGTTTGTGCTCCTGTGGGCGGGCAGATGTTCTCGGCGGTGGGAAGCGGCATGACCGCCTTTGCCGTGGGCATCCGCGTGTTCCAGGAGAGCGGAACGGTGACCGGCTTCTCCCTGATCATGGTGAGCCTCTTTCTGCCGTCGGTGCTCCTCAAACCGATCACGGGGGTAATGGCCGACCGCTTTGACCGCCGGGCGCTCATGGTCGTGGGTGACGCCGGGTCCGCGGGGGCGGTGTTTGCCCTGCTGGCGATCGTTCGCGGCGGAAACTGGTCTGTGGCGGCGGCGGCCGCGGTGGCGGTGGGTTCAGCGTGCGCCGCCCTCCGGGAGCCGGCGTACAAGGCATCGGTCACCGATCTGCTCGACGCCGACGACTATTCCCGCGCCGCGGGGCTGGTGCAGCTCTCCTCGGCGGCGCAGCACCTGCTGTCGCCGGTCGCGGCGGGGTTGCTGCTGTCGGTGGCATCGCTGCCGGTGGTCCTGGCGATCGATCTCGTGACCTTTGCCGCGGCGGTGGCGGCGGCAACGGCGGTGCTGCGGGTGGTCCCGCCCGCGCGGCGGGAGGGGTCGACGCCCCCGGCGATGGGGGAGGCGCTGCGCGGTGGATGGGCGGCAATCGCCGGCACCGCCGGTGTGGCACCACTGGTGGCGGTGATCGCCGCGTTGACGGTCTGCGTCGGGGTGGCGCAGACGGTGTATCCGCCGATGCTTCTCACGATGACCACAGCGGCCGGTCTGGGCACGGTTCAGTCCCTGGGCGCCCTGGGCATGGTTGTGGCCAGCGTCCTCCTCGGCGCGATTCCGCTGCGTCGCCGCCTGGTGACGGGACTCACGGTGGGGCTGCTGGTGGCCGGCGTGAGCATGAGCGTCCTGGGCGGCGCGCCGGCGATGTCGGCGACGGGGTCGGTGCCGGTGTCCGTGTCGGTGCCGGTCTCCGTGTCGGTTGCCACGGTGGCGCTCTTCTGCCTCTTCGCCTCGCTCCCGCTCATTAACACCAGCGCCGATGTACTGATCCGGTCGCGTATCGGCAACGATACCCAGGGGCGGGTGTGGGGCACCGTCGGCGTCCTCACCCAGGCAGGGTACCTCCTCGCCTACGCGATTGCCGGCCCCCTGGCGGACCGCGTGTTCGAACCGATGCTGGCGGATACGCCGGGACGCGGCATGGGGCTCATGCTCGTCATCACCGGCGCCGCGGTGGTCGCCCTGGCCGCCGTGACGCACCAGTTGCCGGGACTGCGTCCCGTGCAGGAGGAGATATCGTGATACTGCTGAGAATACTGAGGCGGGACCTCTCGCGGTCCCGCGGAACGATGAGCCTGGTCGCAGCCTTTGTCGCCCTATCGGCGCTCCTGGTCGCCGGCGGCACTGGGCTGATTGTGACGCTGAACGGCGCGCTGGACGCGCTGTTTGCCGCCGCCCGCGTCCCGGATGTAGTGCAGATGCACGCCGGTCCCGTGGACCGGGACGCGGTTGAGAGGTGGGCGGCGACGCAGCCGCTGGTCGCGGAGGTTCAGCTCACGCCGATGATCGTGGTGGACGCCGAGGCGGTGTACCTCGCCCCGGACGGCACCTCGGAGGAAGGAAGCGTCATGGACATCGGCGTCGTGCGGCAGAATGCGTCCTTCGACTTCCTCCTCGACGAACGGAACGCGGTGTTCGCACCCCAACCTGGCGAGATCGGTGTCCCGATGTACTACGCCCGCCGCGACGGGATCGCGATCGGCGATCGCGTTCGGTTTCGCGCCGGAGACCACGCCGCGACGTTCACCGTTGCGGCGATCGTCCGCGACGCCCAGATGAACCCGGCGATCGTGCACTCCAAGCGCTTTGTGGTCCATCCCAACGATTTTGCCGCGCTCCAGCGGCTGTTCCCGGAAACGGAGTTCCTGATAAGTCTCCGCCTGCACGACCCCGACCGCGCCGACGAGGCGATCGCCGCGTACCGGGCGGCGGGGATGCCGGCGGTGGGCCCGATCGTGGACCGGCAGTTGTTTCGCACGCTCAACGGCCTCTCGGAGGGGATCGTGGCGGCGGTGGTAATTCTGCTCAGCGGGTTGCTCATGGTGATCGCACTGCTCTGCCTCCGGTTCTCGATCCTCGCCTCGATCGAGGAGGAGTACCGCGAGATCGGCGTCATGAAGGCGATCGGGATGCCGGGCCGGTCGATCCGGCTGATCTACGTGGCCAAGTACGTCGCCGTGGCGCTGGCGGCCTCGGCGGTGGGATACGCGTTCTCCCGGCCCCTCTCGGCACTGCTGGCGGCGGACGTGACCGAGTATCTCGGTTCGGCACCCGCCGGTTCCGTTGGAGGGGTGCTGCCGATGGCGGCGGCGGCTGCGGTCTGCGCCGCCGTGGTGGTCTCGGCGTTTCTCGTCCTGCGACGGTTTCGCTCCATCTCCGCGGTGGGGGCGCTGCGCGGCACCGGTATGCGCCGTCGCGATGACGTGCGGCGCGTTCGGCCCCTCCACCGGTCGCGCCGCCTGGGGGTGAACACCGTCCTGGGGCTGCGAGACGTGGCGCAGCGCCCGGCGCTCTACGCGCTGCTGGGGTTCATCTTTTTTTTCGCGGTCGTGTTCATCGTTCTCCCGCTGCACTTTCTCTCCACGATGACCGACCCCGGGTTCGTCTCGTACATGGGAATCGGAACAAGCGATATCCGCATGGACCTGCGTCACAGCGAATCCATGGACCACCGGTTTGCCGAGCTCAATGCCGCCCTGGCAGGCGACCCGGAGGTTGCCCGGTACGCGGCGCTGGTCACCTCGGGGTTCGATCTCCTGCGGGAGAACGGAGAGCGGGAGTCGATCGCGATCGAAACGGGTGACATCGGCGTGTTTCCCCTGGACTACCTGGCCGGCGCGGTCCCGACGGCGGGGAACGAGATCGCCCTCTCGTTTCTCAACGCCAGGGATCTGGATGTGGCGGTGGGCGACACGGTGACCATCGCCGTGGACGGTACGCCGCGGCGCCTCACGGTCAGCGGGATCTACCAGGACGTGACCAACGGCGGGCGCACGGCGAAGGCGCGTCTGCCCTACTCCGCCGGCGCGGTCAGGTGGTACGCCTTCGCCGTGGACGTGATACCGGGCGTCTCGGTTGCGGAGAAGACGCGTGAGTACGCGCAGCGCTTCGCTCCCGCCCGCGTCACCGACCTGGCGGGCTACATGACCCAGACCCTCGGGTCCACGATCGACCAGCTGGGCACAGTCACCCTCGTGGCGCTGATCGTGGGGCTCGGGGTGTCGATGCTGGTGACAGCCCTGTTTCTGCACATGCTGGTGCGCAAGGACGCCGACCGCATCGCCGTAATGCGACGGATCGGCGCGTCCCGCGGCTCGATTCGCCGGCAGTACCGCAGCGCGGTCCTGACCGTACTGGCCCTGGGCCTGGTCCTGGGAACACTGTTCGCCAACACGCTCGGGGAACGACTGGTCAGCGTGCTGTGGTCGTTCATGGGCGCCGCGCGGATCCACTTTGTGGTCGACGCGCTCCGCGCCTACCTGCTTCTGCCGCTCGCCTTTGCCGCGGCGGTCATTCTCATCACCCGGATCGTCACATCCGGGATCGGCAATCCAACGGGAGAAATACGATGAATACGCTGCTTGAATCGGTCAATCTCAACAAGACGTACCGGGTGGACGCCCGGAACGAACAGCAGGTGCTGTTCGATGTGAACCTCCGCGTGGAGGCCGGGGAGTTCGTCTCGGTCATGGGACCGTCGGGCTCCGGGAAGTCGACCCTGTTGTACGCGCTCTGCGGTATGGACCGGGTCGATTCCGGCTCCGTGCGCTTCGCCGGTGGTACGCCCGAGTCCCTCGTGACGCTCGAGACGCTCCCGGAGAAGGAGCTGGCGCGGCTCCGGCTGGAGCGCATGGGCTTCGTGTTTCAGGAGATCCACCTCCTGCGAAACCTCACCGTCATGGACAACGTGATCCTCTCCGGGTACCTGAGCGGCCGGCGCCCCCGCGGCGAGGTCAACGCGCGCGGCCGCGCCCTCCTGGAGCGCACCGGCATCGCCGAACTCGCCGGCCGGAGGATCACCCAGGCCTCCGGCGGCCAGCTCCAGCGCGTGGGGATCTGCCGCGCCCTGATCAACGAGCCCGACATCCTCTTCGGCGACGAACCCACCGGCGCACTCAACTCCCGCGCCTCCGAGGAGATCATGGACCTTCTGACCGAGGTCAACTGCGACGGCACCACGGTACTGTTGGTGACCCATGACGTGCGCGTCGCCGCCTGCACCCACCGCGTCCTCCTCATGAAGGATGGCCGCCTGGTCTCCGAGCAGCGACCGGGACCGGTTGAGGACGACGACGAAGGCGAGGGGGAGGCGGAAATCGGGCGACGAGAGGCGGTCGTCGGCCGGCGGGAGGCCGAAATCGGGAGACGAGAGGCGGTCGTCGGCCGGCGGGAGGCGGCGCTCATGGAGTGGCTGCGCGACTACGGCGTGTAGCGAGGTGCGGCGCATGCTCCGCTGCGTGTAGCGGGGTGCGGCGCCCCGTGCGCCTCGATTCCGCTTCGACATCGACGCCGTCTGTGAGTACCTTCGGACCCATGGACGGCACGACCAGCACCACCAACCCCAGTGAGGTTGCGTCGGTTCCGGCCCCGTCGCTGGAGTCGCGTACCACGATCGTTGCGATTCTCATTTCGGTGTTCCTCATGGGCGCCGGCATGGGGGTGCAGGGCTCCGCGGTATCGCTACGGGCGGGACTGGAAGGGTTCTCCGAGTCGGTGATCGGTATCATCGGATCCGCCAACTACGTCGGCCTGATCGTGGGCTCCATGGTCGCGCCGATCCTCATCCGCAACGTGGGCTACGTACGGTCGTTTGCGGCATCCGCCTCCCTCGGTTCGGCGGCGGCGATTTCCCATCTGCTGTGGATCAGCCCGGTGCCGTGGATGGTGTTCCGCGCGGCGACGGGGTTCTCGCTCTCGGTGATGTTCGTGGTCGCCGAGAGCTGGCTCAACTCCTCGAGCTCGAGCCACAATCGCGGGCGCCTGTTGAGCGCGTACAGCGTGGTCTACCTGGTTTCGATGGGGGCCGGCCAGCCGCTGTTGGCGGTGTTTCCGGCGTCCGGGGTGGAGATCTTCGGCGCCACGACCGTTCTGATCTCGTTCTGCCTGATTCCGGTCACCGTCATGCGCGTGACCGGCGAACCGCACACGGACAGCGAACCGCCGCGGCTGGTACGAACGTTCATGAAATCGCCCCTCGCCGGCAGCGGCGTGATCGTCGCCGGCATCATGACCGGCGCAACGTGGAGCCTGGCCCCACTCTACGGACAGCAGATCGGCCTGGACGGGAGCCGGATCGGGTTCCTGATGCTGCTGGTGTCGGTGGGAACGATGGTGTTGCAGTGGCCCCTGGGGTGGTTGTCGGACACGCGAAGTCGGCGGCTGGCGATCCTCTGGAGTATCGGCGTGTCCGCGGGGGCTGCGGCGCTGATCGCACTGTTTCAGCCCACCGGTGTCGTGCTTTCCGTGCTCATCTTTGTGTACGGCGGGTTCGGGATGCCGCTGTACTCGCTATCCATGGCGCTGGCCAACGACGGGTTCGAGCCCCACGAGATGGTTCGCGCCGCCGGCGCGATCGTGATCTACTACGGCATCGGCAGCGTCCTCGGGCCCGTGCTGGGGAGCCAGTTCATGCGCTGGACGGGCCCCAACGGCCTGTTTCTCTCGATGGCGCTGGTGCAGGCGCTGCTTCTGGGTTTCGTGCTCGTGCGGATCGCGCTCATCCCGGTGCTTCCAAAACGAAAGACGCCCTTCCGGCTGTACCCGCGGACGACCGCCTCGGCGTTTCAGATGCTCCGCAGGCCCCGCAGCCGACGCCGAACCGAGGGCGGTTGATGTGGCTCGTGGGGGACGGTGCGGTCGTGTCGTCGTGTCGTCGTGTCGTGAACTGACGCCGACCGGCGCTACAATCCTCGCCGCGCTACCAGCGTCGCCTCGCTACAACCTTCGCCTCGCTAACACTGTCGCCGCGCTACAACCCGCAGGCGAGGCGCTCGGCCCACGCTTCGTCCCGGGTGATCGTGATGTCGTGGCCTTGGAGCTGCAGCGCCCGGATCGCGATGTCGTGGGATCGATCTCCCTCCGCCACCAGAACCACGCGCTTGAGCGCCCGGCGGTTGGCGACCTGCGGGTTTCGTGCCGCCCGGGCGTGGGCGATATTCCGCTCGGTGGAGGCGACGTTGCGTGCGCCCCGGGCGTCTATGAGAATGCAGGCAACGCCGGCGTCCCGGGCGGCGGATATGGCTTCCCCGGTGAACGCGTTGGCGTTCTCGTCGTCTATCTGTCCTTCGACATCGACCCGAACGTATGTTCCGCACTCCGCGAGGTACACCCGATACGCGATATCCGGCGTACGGCGCGCCGCGGAGAGATCTGGTAAAACGATTGCACGCACGGCGGGATACTACCGCATGAGCAGGCCACAGGGAAAGCGGTACCCGGGTTGTGTACAGAATCGTGTTGCAAACGCGTATTCAGCGTCTTGCAGGGAAAGAAAATACACGTGCCGAGCACACCCCACCACCGGAACTCCTTGATTCGAAAGGACTTCGCACCGATTCTGCAACAACTTCCTGTATACACCCAGATGAATTCACGAGTGGAAAATTCACCCGCGGTGGCGAACACTTAGATCCGGGTGGAACAGATGAAAAAAAGCGTCTTGTCGAAGCTGGTGATCCCAGCGATCCTGGCAGCGGTGCTTGTGGCGGCGACGACAGCGGGAATCGGCGTGTATCAACGAAGCCAGACGAGCGTTCGGGTGACCGAAGAACTCGACGCCGTGGCGCAAAACAACCTGGAGCGTATCGCCCGGGACATGTACGCCATGGTTCAGGCGGTGCACGAGCTGGTTCAGCAGCAGGTGGGGTCCGGTCTCCGGGTTCTGGAATCACTTGTTGACGATGCCGGCGAACCGCGGTTGACGGACGAACTGCGGTCCTGGACGGTGACCAACCAGGACACCGGGGAAACCCGATCGGTGGATCTGCCGTCGCTGGTGTTCGGTTCAACCGAGATCGTGCCGGAGGACAGTTTTGACCGGCCGGTTCCGTTTGTGGACCGAACGCAGGAGCTGGTGGGAGGCACCAGTACGATCTTTCTGCGCATGAACGAGGCCGGCGACATGCTGCGCGTCGCCAGCACCGTCCGGTCCGCCGACGGCACCCGGGCGGTTGGTACCTACATTCCGGCCGAAAGCTCCGACGGGTCGGAGAACGACGTGATACGAACGCTCCTCATCGGAGGCATCTATCGCGGCCGGGCACTCGTCATGGGCGAGTACTACCAGACCGCCTACGAACCGCTCTTCGATGCCCGGGGAGCCGTGATCGGGGCGATCTACATGGGCGTCAGGCAGGAGGCGGTGGAGAGCCTGCGGCAGTCGATGATCGATGTCGAAATCGGCGATACGGGCTACGTGTTCGCGCTGGAAGGCACCGGCCCCGACCGCGGCCGGTACATAGTCTCCGACGACGGGGCGCGGGACGGAGAGAATATCTGGGACGCGCGGGCGCAGGATGGACGCCTGTTTATCCAGGAGCTCATCCAGGGCGCGATCGACGCACCGCCGGGAGAGCCGTACGTGGTGGTCTACCCCTGGACCAACAGTCCCGGCGAGCCTCCGAGTCCCAAAATGTCCGCGACGATCTACTTTCCGCCCTGGGACTGGGTGATCGGCGCCGGTGTCTCCCTCGTTGAGTTCGGCGCCGCCGGTCGCACCGTGAACGCGGCGCTCACCCGGCTGGTCCGGTCGATCATCGCCGCCGGCCTACTGGTGGCGCTCCTTGCCGGAACGCTCACCTTCCTGATCGGCCGTCGCCTGGTGCGCCCGATCCGCAACGCCGGTGTCCGTCTGCAGGAGATCGCCGAGGGCGGCGGCGACCTCACCGCCCGAATGGAGGTCGAGAGCCAGGACGAGATCGGCGGTCTCTCCCGCGACTTCAACGAGTTTCTCGGGACGCTGCAACGCATGATCGGCGAGATCCAGGACGCGGTCCGAAACGGGACGACGGTCCAGGGCGAGCTGCTCACCTCCTCAACCGAGACGTCCGCGGCGATCAATGAGATCACGGCCAACATCTCCTCCGTGGAGCGCATGATCCAGAACCTTCGCGGAGAAGTATCGTCGGTGTCGGCGGCGACGGAACAGATCCAGCGAAACACCGAACAGCTCTCGGGACAGGCGGAGTCGCAGAGCTCGGCGGTCGCGGAGTCCACCGCCAGCGTCGAGGAGATGATCGCCAGCCTGCACCACGTCGCCGAGATCACCAGCGCCCGCAGCGGGAGCGCCGAGCGCCTGCTGCAGGAGGCGGAGCGCAACAGCAAGCTCGCCAGCGGCGCCACCGAGCAGATCCGCGAGGTTCGCAGCAACGTGGACTCGATCCGGGACATGACCGAGGTGATCGCGTCGATCGCGTCGCAGACCAACCTCCTGGCGATGAACGCCGCGATCGAGGCGGCTCACGCCGGGGAGACCGGCAAGGGGTTCGCGGTCGTCTCCGACGAGATCCGCAAGCTCGCCGAAACCTCCAGCGAGAGCAGTCAACAGATCGCCGGCAATGTGGCGCGGATCGTGGAGCACATCGAAGGCTCCGCCGAGGCGATGGAGACGCTCCAGGACCAGCTGGAGACGGTGGTGGGCGAAATCCGGCAGACCGCCGAGGCGTTTGCCGAGATTCACGGCTCAACGACCGAGATGTCCACCGGTGGCGACGAGATCGTCCGGGCGATGCAGATGCTCAACGAGATTTCCGAGGGCGTGGTGTCCGCAATCCGGGAGATCACGCAGAGCAGCGGCGACACCGCCCGCAGCATGAGCGCGGTGTCGGAACTCACCGGCCAGGTCACCGGCGCCACCGAGGAGATATCCTCGGGCGCCAAAGAGATCATGAACGCCATGGACCACCTGCAGAGTCAGGCGCACACGCTCGAGGAGGTCAACCGCGGGCTGGCGGAGCAGGTGAACCGCTTTCAGGTGTAACAGCGCCCCGGCCGGCGGGCGCGCCCCGGCGGGCGGGCGCGCCCCGGCGGACGGCGCGCTCCGGCGGACGGCGCGCTCCGCGGACGGCGCGGCCCGCCGCGCCTACGCCTCGGGGCCGTGCATCGATGCGATCGTCTCGCGGATCCCCTGCTCGTAGGAGGTCGGCGCGAAGGCGAAATGCTCTTCGAAGGCGGTGGAGTCAAAGAGGTACGGGCGGTCGTACTGGTACGCCATCTCCGGCAGCTCCCGGATCGTCCGGTCGAAGAGCCCCCCGACGCGCAGCATCCACCGGGGCATCGTCTGGATCTTTCCGGCGGCTCCCAGGATGTCCGCGGCGATCTCGACCATCCGCCGGATCGTAATCGGCGGATGCGCCGTGGGCAGGTGCCACACACGGTTGTGGGCGCTCTCGTCGGCCACCAGCAGCGGCAGGGCGCGTCCGCAGTCGGTGCTGTAGGTGAGACTGTGGGGCTGGTCGGCACTGACGATCCACTGCGCCGCCTTTCCGGCGAGCATCCGCTGCAGGACCAGCATGTTGGGGATCCCGTTGCCGTCGGCGCCGGGGCCGTAGAAGTCGGCGCTGCGGGCGACGACCCCGCGGACCGTTCCCGCGGAAAACGCCTCCAGCAGGGTATTCACCACCTGTTCCCGCACCCGCCCCTTCTCACTGGTAGGCCGGTGTGGCGTGTCCTCCGTCATGGGCCCGTCCACGGGACCGTACATGTACACGTTGTCGAAGAACGTCAGGAAGGCGTTTTTTTTCGCTGCACACGCGAATCACGGTTTCCATGAGCGTGGGCCAGGTGCTGCGCCACACGTCTCGCCGGTACGGCAGCCCCACCAGAAGATAGACGGCGCTCCCTTCCGGGATCGCCGCCCGCAGTGACGCGGGGTCCGTGGCGTCGGCGGCGACCGCCGTGGCCCCCGGCATCGAGGACCCTCTTCGTGACACCAGCGTCACGGACTCGTTTTGCCGGACGAGCTCCGGAACCAGGGTGTGGGCGATCGCTCCGCCCGCTCCCACGATCACGTGCTGGGAAAATCTCTGTGGCATCGTTGTGCCTCCTTGCGAAAACTACGGAACGGGCAGTTCTTCTGGATCCCGCTCCCCGTTCAACACCTCGATCAGCCGGTTCAGGCCCTCCGGACTCAGAAGCTGTCCCTCACTGAAGGTAACAATGTCGCGCAGGGGAAGCTCACGAACCACGTTCTCGAACATCAGCGCCTCGGGGCTGCCCGGCTCGTATGATCCGAAGCCTCGCAGGAGCGCGTCGTACATCGGCCGCAGTCGCGGACCCACGATCGGGTCGGCGAGAACGTCGGCGACCATCGAGTTGGCGTGAAAGCGCTGCCGCAGATCCGGTGACGACGGTCGTTCGATCTGCGCCGAAAGGCGAATATCGCGACTGGAGGAGCCAACACGCAGCTCGAACGGACCGCCCTCCACCACCCAGCGGGCGTGCTCCACGCTCCAGTAGGCAAAGCTCCGATCGTCGAGGCGAAACGATACGCTGCGGCTCTCCCCCGGTCTTAGATGCACTTTCTCGAACCCCTTGAGTTCCTGCTCCGGCCGCACCACCGAGGACTCGGGGTCGTGGACGTAGAGCTGCACCACCTCGGCGCCGGCCCGCGCACCCGCGTTGGTCACCGTACAGGAGACGGTGTTCCCGTCTGCCGAAACCTCGATGTCGCGGTATGAGAAGCTGGTGTAGGAAAGTCCGTGCCCGAACGGAAAGCGCACGGGCATGCGGCGAGCATCGAAGCCGCGGTACCCGACGAAGATCGTTTCGCCGTAGCGAACCTGGCTCTTGTCTCCGGGAAAGTCGGTATATGCCGGCGTGTCCTCGACCCGCAGCGGGAACGTTTCGGCGAGTTTGCCGGACGGTGTCGCCGCCCCCAGGAGCAGGTCCGCCACGGCTCCGCCCCACGCTTGACCGCCGAGGTAGCTCTCGAGGACCGCGGGGACGTCGTCGACCCAGGGCATCTCCACGGGACTCCCGTTGCTGAGGACGACCACGGTGCGCGGCTGTGCCGCCGCCACTCGGCGGATGAGCTCCACGTGGCTTTCGGGCATGCGCATATGGCTGCGATCGAACCCCTCAGACTCGAAGGCGTCCGGAAGGCCCGCGACGACCACCGCCGCATCGGCGGCGGCGGCGGCCCGGACCGCGGCATCCAGGAGCGCCTCATCGGGAGCGTCACCGCGCGAGTCGTATCCCGGCTCGTAGGTCACGGTGGCGTCCGGCGCCAGGTGGCGCAATTCTCCGAGGAGCGAGTCCACCCGGGTGGGGTTGATCTGGGAGCTCCCGGCGCCCTGAAAGCGGGGGTGTTCGGCGAAGGCACCCAGGACCGCGATCGAGGCCTCCCGCGGAAGGGGCAACGCGTCATCCTCGTTCTTGAGGAGTACGCACGCCTCCCTGGCCGCGGCGCGGGCCATGGCGTGCTGGGTTTCAACCGCAGGGGCGCCCGGTTCGGCGGGTGCGGCGCCTCCGGCGGGCATGTCGGCTCGGGTGGCCGTGTCGGCGCCAGCGGCGGCAAAGGCGCCGCGGCGGTCCCGGGCAAAGGCCAGCATGCGGCGCACCACCCGGTCCAGGGCGCTCTCATCCAGCCTCCCCTCGCGCACCGCTGCGACGATCGCCGCGTCGTTGATACCGCCGTTGCCGGGCATCTCCAGGTCCTGGCCCGCCTCCACGCCGGCGACTCGGTCGTTGCAGGCGCCCCAGTCGGTCATAACGATACCGCCAAAGCCCCACTCGCGGCGCAGGACCTGGTCCAGGAGCCAGGGGTGTTCGCTGCAGAACGTTCCGTTGAGTCGATTGTACGCCGACATGATCGCCGCCGGCTGCGCCTGACGGACCGCGATCTCGAACCCGGCGAGGTAGATTTCGCGCAGGGAGCGTTCGTCCACCACCGCGTCGATCGTCATGCGTCGCGTTTCCTGGTTGTTGGCGGCGAAGTGTTTGAGGCACCCGCCGACCCCCTCGTCGGCCATGCCCTGCACGTGGGCGGCGGCGATCTCACCGGCGAGGTACGGGTCCTCGGAGAAGTATTCGAAGTTGCGGCCGCAAAGGGGATGCCGCTTGATGTTGAGCCCTGGTCCCAGCAGGACGTGGACGCCGGCGGCGCGCGCCTCGCGGCCCAGGGCGCGACCGACCTCGCGAATCAGCTCGCGATTCCAGGAGGCGGCAAGTCCCACCGCCGTGGGAAAACAGGTGGCCGGTTCCGTGGCGGTCAGGGAGAGGTCGTCCCCCTCGCTGCGCGCCTTTCGCACGCCGTGGGGACCGTCGGCAACGGTGACCGCCGGAATGCCCAGCCGCTCGATCGCGGCGGTCGCCCAGGCGCTGTCTCCGGAACAGAGCCGCGCCTTCTCCTCCAGCGTGAGTTCCTGCATGAGTGCGTCGATGTCCATCGGGGCGGTGTTCATGTGGGCAGTGTAGCACGCCGGCCCCGGACCGCGTGAACGCCCCGAGTGTTACGCCAGCAGCCGCCACACCTGAGCGACAAAGAACGTCACCACGAATCCCATCGTCAGCGGGATCACCGCCGCCGCGGCGGTCCACTTGGCGCTGCCCGTTTCTCGGTAGATCGTGTACAGCGTGGTGGAACACGGGTTGTGAATCAGCGAGAAGAGCATCACGTTCACCCCGGTGAGGAGCGTCCAGCCGCCGGCGCGCAACACCTGGTAGGTGTCGCCGAGGTTGTCGGACTGGAACATGACGCCGGCTCCCTCCCCCACGCCGGAGAGGGAACCCAGCAGCGCCGTGAGCATCAGGACGGTGGGTATGACGATCTCGTTCGCCGGAATCGCCACGACGTAGGCGAGCAGGATGATTCCGTTGAGACCGAGGAGCATGCCGAAGGGATTGAGGAAGCGCACGGCGTACGCCGCCAGGCTCGCGTCACCGATCGTTACGTTGGAAATCAGCCAGATGACCGCCCCGGCGGGCGCAGCAAACACCACCGCCCGCCACAGCACGATCAGCGTCCGGTCGATCACGGAGGTGTAGATCGTTTTGAAGATCCGCGGCGGCCGGTACGGCGGCAGCTCCAGGCTGAAGGTGGAGACTTCACCCCTGAGGACGGTCCGCGACAGCCCCCAGGAGACGGCGAAACTCAGCAGTACGCCCAGCAGCGCCACGCCCACGACGGCGGCGGCCGAAACCAGCCCCGCCAGGTACGGCGGCACGGCGGCCCCCACAAAGATGCTCGCGATGAGGATCTGCGTGGGCCAGCGGCCGTTGCACAGCGCAAAGTTGTTGGTCAGGATCGCGATCATCCGTTCCCGGGGGCTGTCGATCACGCGGGTGGCCACCACACCGGCGGCATTGCAGCCAAACCCCATCATCATCGTGAGGCTCTGCTTTCCGTGGGCGCCGGCGCGGCGGAAGGCAGCGTCGAGGTTGAACGCCACCCGCGGCAGGTACCCGAAGTCCTCGAGCAACGTAAAGAGCGGAAAGAAAATCGCCATCGGCGGGAGCATGACGCTCACCACCCACGCCGTTGCCAGGTACACCCCGTCGATGAGAAAACCTGAAAGCCACCACGGCGCCCCCACCCCCGACGCCAGGGCATGGAGCTGCGGCAGCCCCCAGTCCAGAAAGAGCGCCGACAGCGCCGCCGACGGACCGTTGGCCCCGGAGATCGTGAGCCAGAACACGCCGGCAAAGAGCAGCAGCATGATTGGAAAGCCCCACACGCGGCTCGTGACCACCCGGTCGATCGCGCGGTCCAGGTCAAAGCGCCGGGTGTCGCCGTCACGGGTCACGGCGCGGTCGGCGATGCGCGCCGCATGGCTGTAGATATCCTCCATAAGGGCGTCGTCGAGACCGGCTCCCACCTCCCAGCGAAGTCGTTCCGCCGTGGCGAGCACGGTATCGGCATCGATCGGTCGCGGTTCGCTGCTCATGCCGTCACCTCCTGCGGTTCCTCGATCGTGCCCAGCTCCCCGGACTGCAGCGCCGACACGATCCCTGGATCGCCCCCCAGCAGTCGCAGGGCCACCCACCGGGCGTTCGGCAGCCCCGGGTGCACCGCAGAGACCTGTGCGGTCAGTTCCTCGAGCGCCTTTCGTACCTTGGGATCGCGGATCGCCACCCGCCGCGGGCGGCACACCGCCTCACCGCTGGCAACCTCGTCGATCGCCTTCAGGAGGTCGGTGATCCCGTCGCCCTGCCGCGCCGCGGTTGCCACCACCGGAACACCCAGGTCGCGGGCGAGACGCCGGTCGTCCACGGTCAGACCGTGGCGCCGTGCCTCGTCCATCAGGTTCAGGCACACGACGGCGCGGTCGGTGATCTCCAGCACCTGCAGCGCCAGGTTGAGGTTGCGCTCCAGGCGCGTGGCGTCCACGACGACCACCGTCACCGTGGGCTGCCCGAAGAGAATGAAGTTGCGCGCCACCTCCTCGTCGGTGCTGGTCGCGAGGAGGGAGTACGTCCCCGGCAGGTCGACGATCTTGTATCGCGAACCGTTGAAGCGGAACGCTCCTTCCGCCCGCGTCACCGTCTTGCCCGGCCAGTTGCCGGTGTGCTGTCGCAGGCCCGTAAGGGCGTTGAAGACGGTACTCTTTCCGGTATTGGGGTTTCCCGCCAGGGCGATCACGTGGTCGAACTCACGCATATCCACGCCGAGCTTCTTGAGTCCCTCGACGCTGTACATGGGGCATCCAGTGCATCCGGATGTACTCATACTGCCTCCTGTGTTTCCTGCGCCATCACCCGCACGTTTCGCGCCTGCGTCTCCCGCAACGCCACCAGCGACTCACGAACGCGGTACGCCACCGGGTCTCCCCCGGGGCTGCGGAACTCGGGAACCACCACCGTTCCGCGGACCAATCCCAGGTCCAGGAGCCGGCGTCGTTCCGCGCCGCGGCACGCCTCGCCCAGGCGCTCGACCACCACCGGCGTTCCCACCGGGACCTCGGACAGGGCGATCGTGGCACCACGGTCATCCTCCACGTCGAGGCGTTCCACGGTGACGTTCCCGACCTCCAGAGGCCCCAGGTCCACAGTCGTGCCGTTGACGCGGACACGAAAGGCGCCGTCGCTGGCGGTTTCGACCTGCATGTTCAACCCTGCATGGATGCCGGCGTCGCGGAGCGCGGCGTATACCGACGGGGGCTCGTCTTCCACGTGGGATACGCGCACCCACTGCCCCGACGCGATCCCGGCGAGTCCCACACCCCGGGGCTTCACGCGGTCGGTGGCCAGCGCTCCGGGGATCGGATCACCGTCGGGATCGAACACGGGGTATCCCAGATCCCGCGACAGATCCTCGAGGGACTCGACGCTCAGGTCGTGTTCGCGAATATCCGCGCGATGGTGCCACTCGGCGGGTTCATACCCGGTTTTCTGGGAGAGGTACGCCTCCCACAGACGATGCGCGCGGATGAGGTGGAGTCCCGCCGCCTTCCCCGCCTCCGAGAGGGTGAGCTGGTCTCCGGTTCGGGACAGGAGGTTGCGCTCGATCAGTCCCGCCACGACCAGCGCCGCCCGGTTGAGATCGACCCCCAGGGATCCGGCGATCGACTGGATCGTCGCGGGGCGTTCCGCCGCCTCCCGCTGGGCCAGGAACTTGAGCGCGTCCTCGCCGAGAATCCGATCGGTCAGCCGCCGCTGACGCCGGCTGCGCGCGAGCAGCCCCCGTCGGGGCCAGAAGACCGCCGCGACGGCGGCGAGAAACACCACACCGAGCGTCAGTGCGAGCAATGGTGAATAGTTCATTTCAACGTCCCCAACTCCGCATTTTGATTAATCAAAATATAGCGCAGGTTGACGCTGGGGGCAAGGGGCGAGAGCTCAGGCGATCGGAATCAGGGCGAGGGCGCCGCCGTGATCGTCAGTTCGTACCGGGCACCCTCGTACACGCCCCGCGGTGTTCCGTACGAATCGGCCCAGAAGTTCATGATCGACATGTAGTAGGTCGTGTCCGCCGTCAACGGGCCGCCGTGGTCGGAGCTGTTGAACACAGCATACCCGACCTTCGAGGACTCGCTGTACGTCGAGACCTCCTCCCCCATTTTCGATGGCCCCGGCGGCGACCCGCCGCCGTCGTACTCGTACAGCGTAATCGAGTGGTACAGCTCCACCGTATCGCTCACGCCCTGTGTTTTGATCACGTAGTCTCCACCACCGCCGGAGGGAACGGTGAACTCGTACCAGTGGACGTCGTACCGCGATTCGGTGGTGGCGATGTACGCGGTGGTCACCGGCGACTGACCCAGATCGACGAAGTCACCAGCCAGGAAGTCCGCACCGGATGACGAATCATAGCTTCCGGGAAAGTCGTCCGCCGGCGACGCCGACAGGTCGAACGAGACGCGGTCCCCGGCGGCGACCCGAAGCTCGGGGTTTGCCTCCACCGACAGATTTTCTCCGTTGAACTCGGTGATCCCGTTGAACAGTTCCGGGATCGCGTTGCCGTCGGCCCCGGCGAGGTAGATCCAGCGAGGATCGGTGCCCGCTGAGGCGATGTTTTCCAGGTCCAGATCCCCGTTCTGATCGTGGGTAACGAAGAAGACAAAGTCGTCGACCTCGCTGCCGAAGAGATCGGATTCCTGGTTGAAAACGAGAGTCTGGTTCGGATCGGTGTACGGCCCGAAGTTCTTGATGTTTCCCGCGTCTATCGGAAAAAAGGTAACACTGAGATACAGCGGAGCGCCGGCCGACACCGCCGGCGTCAGATCGCTGGTCAGGTCGATGCGCACTTCGTCCGGGTTCACGTCGGCGGTCTCAAAGCTCCACGAAACGGTCTCGTCCATCGAGGCACCGCCCGCGTTTCTGATCGAATCCCGCACCTCGACGCGATACTCGGTCTCGCGGTTCATGCGCCCCGCGGGCGTGAATGTGACGGTCCGGGTGTCACGGTTGTATCCGAATGACCCGGCCACAGGGTTTTCCGGTGCCCCCTCCGGATACACCACAATTGAGTCGGCGTCGACGGATGAGTCGTCCAGGTTCATGTCGAACGTGATTCGGATCGGGTCGTAGCCGACCACATCGGTGGCATCCGGCGCCGGAACGCGGCCCGTGACCCGCGGACGGCCACCGGACTCGGCGACCAGCACGTCTTCGGCGATCCGTTCCGTCAGCTCATTCGGGCATGACACGAGTACGCCGGCGAACGCCACCGCAGCAACCGTCGCGGCGAGGCGCCGCCCTCGTGAGATGTGTTCTCGTACTCTCATCAGTCGTCCCCCCATATCACCCGGTCGCGCTCCGCGGCGGCACTGGCTCGCGTCCCGTCCCGGCTTTCGCTCACGATGTACCCGAACTGCGCCGCGAGCTCCGGCGCAAGGATCTCCACCTCCCGGTACTGCTCCGTTGCCGGAACGTACTCGGCGAGTTCGTAATAGGTCCGGGCAAGCCCCAGTCGCGCCTCCGGATCGTCCGGTCGCAGATCCACGGTTTGCCGGTAGTACCCAAGCGCCTCGTCGAACTGCTCGTTCAGGAAGTGGATATTGCCGATGTTGTACAACGACGGAGCGTAGGGTCGCTCCTGCACCGCGCGACGGAACGTCTCGATCGCTTCGTCGTAGAGGCCGTAGCGCGCGTACAGCGTTCCGAGACGGTTGATCAGCCGCGGACTCGCCCGCTGCGCGATGCGCGCCTCCAACGCGTCCACCTGCGGCGCGATTTCCCGCTGGACGAAGGCCACAAGCGAGTCCTCGTACCGGTCCGCAATTCGCGATTCCGGCGGCAGTGGCCTCTCGAGGGCGGTGGAGGCGAACCCCGTGGGCGGGTATGTGTTCCACGCCTCCCGGACGGGGAAAAACCCGACCGCGTCGGCGCCTGCTGCCTCCCGGTACTGCTTGGCTGCGGTATCCCAGGCCCGCACAAACGATTGTCCCGGCACGGTCGTCTCGATCGGCAGCCAGGTAGTCCCCTCGCGGAAAATCAGATCTTCGGGCTTGGCGAAGGTGTTGCGGGCGTCGTCCTCCCGGATCCCCAGATCGATAGCCATGAAGATGTGACCCGGCACGGTGATAAACGCCGTGGGAATCCCGACGGCCTCGAACATACTGCAGTACAGAATGGAGAGATCGTCGCAGTCCCCGGCGCGGTAGTCGAGGGTCTGGACCGGGAACTGAAGATAGTCGAGGGCCGACTCGTTCTCCGAGAGTTCGATGTACGAGGAGTCGGGGTCGATGACGTATTCCAGTCCGTAGAGCCCCATCGTTTCGTGGAGCGCGATCGCCGTCCGGAGGCGCTCGTTGACCGCCACGTTTCCGATGCCCCGCGTGATCGAGGTCACGTTGCGACTTACACGTTGCACGGTGGGGTCGCCGGCGGTCACAAAGGCGGCCGCCTTCCGGTCGTCGTCCCAGGTCATCTGGTTGCGATTCTGAATCGCCAGCGTTTCCACACGTTGCGTGGTCAGGTCAACATCGCGGTGGGTGTACTGAACGATGATCTGTGCCTGCACGCTGTCGGTTTCGGTGATCCCGAGGATCTCCTCGTTGAAGAGCGCCGTGAGGTCAACCTGGATTTCCTGGCCGGATCCCACACGATCAAACGTCTCGACAACCTGTGCGGCTTCCATGTAGCGGGGAACGAAGAACGACACCGATACGTTTTCGATGTCGTTCCGCTCCTCGTTCACGAACGACACGGCGCCGAGCGGGTTCTCATCGTAGAAGCGATAGAAAACGGGAAACACGCGGTCAAAGCGGGGAGGTGCGATCTCCAGCTGTGGACGTATTGTGTCCGTCCCGCCTGGTCCGGGGGTCCACCGGAGAGAGATCGAGGCGCCGGCACCGGTGAAAAACGGATCGGCCAGAGACCCGTCCGGCGTGAAGTTGCTGTAGTAGCCGTAGTTTCCGGCAACACCGAGGTGCATGCCGCCGCCCAGGCGAAAACGGATCGCCGAGTAGCCGACCCCGTGCGGATTGGTGGCCGCCGCTCCCTCGTACAGGCTCGCATACCCGCCGCCGCGGAGGCCCACCTCGATGTCGACCGCCTCGCCGTCGCCCGGCTGAAGCAGAAGCCCCGCGCCAACACCGCCATCGATCAGCGTCACCGCCGTGTCCGCCACCGTTGGCACGATTCCGAACCCCATGCCGAGGCCGAGGAACACCGGGGAGTCGCCCAGGAGCCGCCGCCCGTGGAGCCCCGCTCCGTACCCGAACTCGAAGGCATCCGCCGACGTCCCCACCGGTAGAACCGCCGTCGGCGTGATCTCGAGACTGGTCTTTCCCGGGGCCTGAGCGCCGATCGCCTGCGGACCGGTCGTCAGCGTCGCGGCCCCCAGCAGGAGGCCGACGACTCCCACGCGAAAGCCCGGATGATCACCCCACCCCCAGGGTGCCCAGCCTCGATACTTTTTCATGACAAAAAACATAATGAATTTGGAAGTGGATTTCCGGGTCGGCGGACGTTTTTCCATGCATATCCGACCGACACCTATCATCTGTTCAGCAGGCTGTATACAGAAGATTGTTGCACACCGCCATTCAAATCCTGGTACAGAATGGACTTCCCGTGCGCAACCACTGTTTTCACCGGCAATTCGCGTCGGTGCCGGGAGATACGGGCTGTTCTGCAACAGGATTCTGTATACTGCCCGTGTGGCACCAACGGACCGGGCCCGCACGGATGCGGGCCCGGTACAAGGAGCGTTACATGGACTCGTCGTCCATCGATTCGTCGTCCATGGACTCGTCATCCATGGAGCTGTCGTCCATCGATCCGTCCATGCTGCCGTCGTCCATGGATCCATCCTCCATCGTCGACTCGTCGTGCATGGAATCGCCCTCCATCATCTCGTCGGTGGTCTGGCATCCGGCGAGCGCGAGAGTGGCGATAAATCCTGCAATCATGATTGCCCGTATCTTCATTGGGTCCTCCTATGCTCTGCAAGCGTAGAGGCAGGAGGTCACGGAAATGTCACAGGATCATAAACTCGGAGTCACGTCGGCGGATCGCACGACGTCGTGGCGGAACACTGTGTGTATACTGGGTTTCGTGGCACACGAGACGGACATACCCACCATTCTGGTGGTCGAAGACGACGCGAACCTGGTCGAACTGCTGTCGATGCACCTGCGGGACGCCGGCATGCGGGTGGAACACGCGGCATCCGGTGACGAGGGGCTGAGGAAGGCCCAGGGCGACGGGATCGCAACGGTGATCCTGGACCTCATGCTTCCCGGTCTGGACGGGCTTGCCGTGTGTCGCGCCCTCCGGCGGGCGCAGAACCCCGTGCCGATTCTCATGCTCACGGCGCGGTCCGAGGAGATGGACACGGTGCTGGGGCTGGAACTCGGCGCCGACGACTACATGACAAAGCCCTTCAGCCCGCGGGAGCTGGTCGCGCGGGTGAAGGCGCTCCTGCGACGCTCCGCTCTGGCGGAGTCGGAGGACGGCGCAGCCGCCGATTCCATTCGTGCCGGGGATCTGGTCATCGACGTGGCACGGCACCGCGTGTTCCGGTCGGGAACGGAGATCGGGCTGACCGCCAGGGAGTTCGAGCTCCTCGCGTTTCTCGCGCGGCATCCGGGTCAGGCCTTTACCCGGGAACAGCTCCTGGACCGGGTGTGGGACTACTCCCACGGCGGGTACAGCCACACGGTGAACAGCCACATCAACCGCCTACGGGGCAAGATCGAGGACGACCCTTCGTCGCCGCGTTTTGTCCGCACCGTGTGGGGCTTCGGGTATCGCTTTGCGGAAGCACGGGAACTGGAGGCGGACAACTCATGAGACCGGCGAGTCGATTTCCGGTCAAGCTGGCCGGCGTGTCCCTGTTGCTTCTGTCGGTGGCGGGCATGTCCAGCGTCCTCATCGCCCTGCGGCTGTTTGACCGCCGCCAGATAGAGATCGATCAGCGCCTGAACGCCGGGATCGCCGCGAGTATGGCGGCGGAACTGGAACCGGTGATCGGCGCGGCGCGGGACCGCGGCGCAGGCACCGGCGACGGTACCGATGATGGCGCGATCGGCGCGGTCATGCACTACATGATGGTGATGAACCCGGCGGTGGAGATCTACCTGCTGGATGACACGGGACGGATCCTGGACTTCTTCGCCTCCCCCGGAGCGCCTGTCCAGCTGGAACGGGTGAGTGTGGAACCGATCCGCCGGTTTCTCGAGGGCGCCGATCTTCCGATCCTCGGCGACAATCCGCGGCGGCCGGCGGAGCGTCACCATTTTTCGGCGGCGCCGGTGGATCTGGGCAACGGGACGGCGGGCTACCTGTATGTGATTCTGCGCAGCACGGAGTACGACGCCGCAGCGATGGCGCTGCAGCAACGGTACCTGTTTCGGGCACTGCGGACGGCGCTGCTTGTCACGATCCCCCTGGTCGGGCTGGTGGGGCTGGCGGTATTTCTCATCGCCACCCGGCCGCTCGAGCGTCTCACCGCCACGGTGCGGGCGTTCGGCGCCGGAGACCACAGCGTTCGCGCGGCGGTGGTCAGCGGCGACGAGGTCGGGGACCTCGCGCGCAACTTCAACTGGATGGCCGACACGATCGTGGCAGACGTATCCCGACTGGAGCACGCGGACCGGGAACGGAGGGAGCTGATCGCCAATATCTCCCACGACCTGCGCAACCCGCTGGCGACGGTTCAGGGATATCTCGAAACGCTTTCGCAGAAGGACGCAGACCTCTCCGCCGCCGACCGGCGCCGCTACTACGAGATCCTCATCGGAGCCACGCGATCACTTCCGCGGCTGGTCCAAGACCTCTTTGAGCTGTCCCGCCTGGATGCGCCGGATGCCGAGCCGCCCACGGAGCGCTGTTCGCTGGCGGAACTGGTGCAGGACGTGGCCGTTCAGTGGCGGAGTCGTGCGGAGGATCAGGGGATCGAACTCGTCGTGCCGCAGCCGGGGAATCTGCACCTGGTGGAGGCAAACATCGGACTGATCGAACGCGTGCTCACCAACCTCCTCCGAAACGCGGTAGCTCACACACCTGCCGGAGGCACGATCACGCTCGCCCTGGCCGAGGCCGGGGGCGGTGGAACCGCGGGCGGAGACGGAGACGCAGGAGGCGCCGTGAGGGTTTCGGTCCGGGACACCGGCCCGGGCATCCCCGAGTCCGACCGTGAGCGCGTCTTTGAGCGGTTTTTTATCGGCGATGAGAGTCGCTCCCGTTCCCGCGACGGGAGCGGACTGGGCCTCGCGATCTGCCGCCGTATCGTGGAGCTGCACCACGGAACGATCGGCGTTGCCGCCGCCCCCAATGGCGGCGCCGAGTTCTGGTTCACCCTTCCGGCATGACCGAATCGTTCACGCTCCGTGACGGTTCTGTGACATTTCCGCAGCATATCTATTGATATGAAGACGTTCGATAGACAGACAGGAACACACACGAAACTGGCCGGCGGTCGCGCAGCCGGCGCTTCAGGCCCGCGTCGACGATTCGGTCTCCCGGGATCGACGGTCGTCGCGATCGCGCTTGTGGCGCTCGCCGCGCTCGTTGCCGGTACCGCGACGGCGCAGGACGCCGGTACCCGAACCGCGGTCTTCGGGGGCGGGTGCTTCTGGTGTATGGAGAGCCCCTTTGACCACCTCGACGGTGTGCTCTCCACCACCTCCGGTTTTTCCGGCGGTCACGTGGAGAACCCGTCCTACGAGCAGGTGTCCCACGGGGGTACCGGCCATTCCGAAGTGGTGGAGGTGACCTACGACCCGGGGCGGGTGAGCTACGAACAACTGCTCTACGTCTACTGGCGCAACGTCGATCCCCTCGACGGTGGCGGGCAGTTCTGTGACCGCGGGGCCACCTACGCGCCGGTCATTTTCACCGACGGCGCCGACCAGGATCGGCTCGCACGCCGCAGTCGGGATGTCGTTGCCGACCGTTTCACAGACGAGATCGCCGTTGCGATCCGTCCGTTCCAGGCGTTCTACCCCGCCGAGGACTACCACCAGGACTATTACATCAACAATCCGTTGCGGTACCGATTCTACCGGTCTCGGTGCGGGCGCGACCGGCGTCTCGAAGAGGTCTGGGGTGACGAAGCGGGAGGGGAAAACCCGCCCGCGAGCTGGCTGACCGCGGCTGAGGTGAGTTCCCGAAACGCCTCGGCCGCATCCGGTCTTCCCGCAGAGGTCGAGCGCCGAATCAACGCGGTCCACCGCATAGTCGCCGGTATCGACGCCGGGGACCGCCCGTACGTGACGCGGACCGCTGAGTACGACCCCGCCGCCCGCATCGTGCACGGTGAGGACACGCCGGTCGACTACCCGGTTCAGTTGAGCGATGCCCAGTGGCGGCGCCGACTCGATGGCGAGCGCTACGATGTCCTGCGCCACGACGACACCGAGCGACCGTTCCGCAACGCACTGTTCGACAACAAGGAACCCGGTATCTACTACTCCGCCGCCACCGGCCAGCCGCTCTTTTCGTCGGAGGACAAGTACGAGTCCGGCACCGGATGGCCCAGTTTTACCCGCCCGATCTCACCGGATGCCGTGGCCTACTTTGAGGACCGGAGCCTGTTCAGCCGCCGGATCGAGGTGGTGGACTCCCTCTCCGGCTCGCACCTGGGACACGTCTTCAACGACGGTCCCGCACCGACGGGGCAGCGCTACTGCATGAACTCGGCGGCGCTGATCTTCGTGCCCGAGGGCGGCGATCCGCCGCCGATGATAGGGGACGCGGCTCGCTGAGGCGCTACCGGTGATCCGGCGGCGTGGTTTCCGGTGCGCGTTCCGGTGCCTGTTCCGGTGCCTGTTCCGGTGCCTGTTCCGGTGCCTGTTCCGGAGCGCGCGAGGCCGGGTGGGTGTGGTAGACGCAGAAGGGGCGTTCGCCCACCCTGACCACCGGGAACGGAACGCCGTAGACGCGTTCCAGCACCGTCTCGGTCATCGTGTCCTCTACCGACCCGACGTGGACCACCTCGCCGTCCCGCAGCGCCACAACGGTGTCCGCGTAGGCCGCCGCCATGTTGATATCGTGGAGGACGACAACGACGGCCCGTCCCCGGCGGTGCGCGAGGGTGGTGAGCACCGCCATGACGCGGCCGGCATACTTCATGTCCAGATTGTTGAGCGGCTCGTCCAGGAGCACGTACCGTGTCTCCTGGGCGATCACCATCGCGATGAACGCCCGCTGTCGCTGGCCGCCGCTGAGTTCGTGGATCGAGCGGTCGCGGATCTCCCGCAGGCTCATCAGCCCGAGGGCGTCCTCGATCGCGGCGCGATCCTCATCGGTCGGCGGCCCCTCGTTGTGGGGGAAGCGGCCGAACTCCACGACTTCCTCCACCGTCAGACGCAGATCGAGACGCGGCGCCTGCCGAAGGATCGACAGCATACGTGCCAGTTCACGGTGGTGCCAGTCGTGAACGCCGGTTCCCGCGATGTCGATCCGCCCCGCCTCGAACGGGATCAGGCGTCCGACGGCCGACAGGAGGGTGCTCTTCCCGGAGCCGTTCGCACCGATCAGGGCCGTCACCGTTCCCGGAACCACCCGGGCAGTAACATCGCGCAGCACGGGCTGCGATCCGTAGCGCTTGTGCAGATGTGTGATTTCGATCATGGGTGATCCCTCCGGAAGACGAGAATCAGAAAGAAGACGCCGCCCAGAAGCGTCAGGACCGTCCCCAGCGGGATTCCGGTTCCGGTGAGCCTCCGGAGCAGTTCGAGCCCCAGCAGGACGGTCACCGCCGCCGCCGCCGACTGCGGCACCAGGGCGCTGTGGCGCCACGACCGGTTGACCTGGCGTACCAGGTTCGAGGACAGCAGTCCCAGGAACGGCAGTGGTCCCACCAGGGCGGTGGATGACGCCACCAGCGCCGACGCCGCCATGAGCAACGCACGCGTCTCCCGCTCGAACTCCACACCAAGCGACAGCGCCTGTTCACGACCGAGGGCGATCACGTCCAGCCTCCGACGGCGTCGCCAGACGTACCACGTACCGAACAGGAAGATCGGAACCGCAGCCGGCACGACGGCGGTGGGCACGTTGTTCACGCTGGCGAAAATGTTGTTCTGTACCACGGAGAACTCGTTGGGGTCGATGACCATCTGCAGGAATCCGCTCCCGCTGCGAAACAGCATGCCCATAACCACCCCGGTGAGCAGCACGTGGTCCACCGGACGGCCCGCCGCCATGAGCCCGCGGAGGATCGATGCGGCGAACAGAACCATCGCCGCCACCGTGACGATGTAAGTGATCACCGGTCGCGTGACCGCCACGGAGGAGGATCCCAGCAGGTAGACCATCGCCGTCTGCAACAGCACGTACAACGCCTCGATGCCCATGACCGACGGGGTGAGGAGCCGGTTCCGTGTTACCGTCTGGAACACGACCGCCGCCACACCGATCCCGCCCCCGGCGATCACCACTGAGGCAACCTGGGGCAGTCGTCGCGACAGATAGTACGACGCGTTTGTCGGGGTGATCCCGCGGAGCAGGAACCATCCGGCGGCGATGACCGCAACCGTCACCACCGGCGCGGTGGGGAACGTCGTGTCCGCCTCAGGCGCCCGCGACATGGGTACTCCGGCGGCTCATCGTCACCAGGAATGCGGCGCTGCCGATTACGCCGATCGTCAGGCCGATCGGGATCTCGTAGGGGAAGATCACCACCCGTCCCACGACATCGGCGATGAGAACGAAGAACGCCCCCGCCAGCGCCGTGGGAAGCAGGGTCACGCGGAGGTTGTCGCCGGCGATCAGTGCGACCAGATTCGGAACGACCAGGCCAACGAACGGCAGCTGCCCACCGACCACCACGACAAGCGCCGTGATCCCCGACACGATGAGGACGGCGGCGGAGAGCACACGGGTGTAGTCGAGTCCCAGCGCGTGGGCGGTATCACCGCCGAAACCCGCCACGGTGATGCGTCTGGCAAACCGCAGCGCCACCGCCATCAGGGGAATCCCCAGGTACAGCATCTCGTAGCGCCCCTGAACGACCATAGAGAAATCGCCGGTCAGCCACGAGGATACCGACTGGACCATGTCAAAATGGAACGCCAGCGCTTCGGCGATCGCCGAGAGCACGTTGCCGAGCACCAGTCCCACGAGCGGAACGATCACCACGCTCCGGTAGCGGAGGCGCCGGACGGCGGCGACAAAGCCGGCGGTGGCCGCCATCGCCACCGCCGCCGCCACCGCGACCCGCACCGCGGCCGGTGCCGCCGGAAACAGGAGCACCGCAACCAGAAATCCCAGCCGTGCGCCGTCGGCGGTCGCCACGGTGCTGGGGGAGGCGAACCGATTCTGCAGGAGTGTCTGCAGGATGAGCCCGGAGACCGCGAGTCCCGCGCCACTCAGCAGCACCGCCACGAGGCGGGGCACGCGACTGAGGAGAAGCAGGCGCCAGGCCTCCGTGTCCCCCTTCAGCAGCGCCGCCGGGGACACCGGCGCCGCCCCCAGAAACAGAGAGACCACGCCCACGACGACGATGCCGCCGACGAGGACCGGCCACCCCACCAGCCGCGGAGCGCGCGTCCGGAGACGACGCCCCGCGGGAAACCCGGTCACCATCGGTGCGTTCCAGCCTCAGTCGATCTCGAGGGCCGAAGCGACGTCGTCAAACATCGTGCGGGTCGCCGTCAGCCCGCCCGACGCCAGGTACCAGGCCTGAGCACTGAGGTGGATGATGGAGTCGTTCCGGTACGCCGTCGTTTGTCGGACCACCGGATTGTCCAGGGTCGATCGCGCGGTACCGGACCCCGTAATCGCGGCACCACGGTCCATCACCAGGAGGTAGTCAGGGTCGATCTCAAGCAGGTATTCGAAGGATACGTTCTGCCCGTGGGTCGCGACATCGATCGAGTCGTCCGCCGGTTCAAACCCCAGCGTCGAATACGCGACATCGAACCGCGAACCGGGACCGTATACGCTCAAGGATCCGTCGTTTACCAGGAGAAAGAGCGCGGTCTGTCCTGCCGTGCGCTCGCGAATCGCCTCCGCTCGCTCGTCGAGGGCCGCAAGCCGTTCGCCGGCAAGGTCCTCCACACCGTACAGTCCGGCGATCGTCATGACGTTGGTGCGTACCGATTCCATGTAGGCCCCCGGCTCCACCGTGAAATACACCGTCGGCGCAATCTCCGAGAGATCGTCGTACAGGTCCGCCTGGCGGGGCGAGATGAAGATAACCTGCGGCTGAAGGTCGTAGATCGCTTCGAAGTTCGCCTCGAACGGCGTGCCTGCGTCGAGGTACTCACTGCCGGTGTACGCGTCGAGATACGCCGGCACCACCGACTTCGGAATGCCGCCAACGGGCAGGTCGAGGGCGTCGAGAATATCCAGGGAGTCGTAGCCGAAGGCGACCGGACGCGCCGGCGAGCGCGGAACCCGGGCCGTGCCGAGCTCGTGGTCGACGGTGATCGTCGACTGGTCGACTCCGTCCGGAGTGGCTGATTCCGCGGCACCGGTGGCGAACAACGGCGCGGTTGCCGCGAGTGCGACGAGGGTGAAAACCGATATGAAGGTAGACAGACGCATAGTTTGCTCCCAATAAAAAAGTTAACCGATACTAACTTTCATGACATCCGGTGTCAAGAATGCCTGGCCCGTCCGTGATGGTTGTCCGTGAAGTCTTCGACGCGGATGCGCGTATCGGGGATCCCAAGCGTCGTCGCGCGCGACGCCATCGCCTCCACGAACCCGTGACCGCCGCTCACGTACACGTCCGGTTCCAGCCCCTCGGCCCTGAACGACGTGATCGCCGAGGCGATCGCATGGACGGCGCCGGCGCGCCCGACGCGATACTGCGGGGCACGCTGCCGCCGGAGTTCCTGTTCGTACAGATGACCGTCCCGCGCGACGTGGACCAGCTGCCAGCGGATTCGGTCGCCGTGACACCGAACCAGCGATCGCACAGGCGTCATACCCACTCCGCCGGCGACGAACAGGACCGCCGGTTGTGTTTCCGGGTCGATCGTGAACGCGCCGGCGATCCCGAAGACGCTCGCCGGCTGCCCCGGAGTGAGCGCGGAGAAATCGCGTTTGTAGCGACTCCCGGACGACTCGGTCATCGAGAAGCACAGGTCGTCGTCGCCGGGAGCCGACGCGATGGACATATGCCGGACCGTTTCCCGCGACACGCCACGACCGGGCGCAACCAGGTGGGCAAACTGCCCCGCCCGCCAGGCGACCCCGGCGGGGCGGGCAAAACGATAGGTATAGACGGTTCCGTACTCGTGCCGTCGCTCCAGCAGAGTCAGCAGCGTCGGCGTTTGCGATGGCGTCGGCTCTTGCGATGGCGTCGGCGTTTGCGATGGCGTCGGGGTTTGCGATGGCGTCGGGGTTTTCGATCGCGCCGACGTCGGCGGTGTTCGGTTCATAGGCCCTCCTCCCGCAGGAGAATACCGAAAAGTTTTTCTTTATAAAATAAGTTATCCGCAACAAACACAATCGATCGCGTAAATCCTGAAATTCACACTTGACACTCTCTGATATTCGGGTGATTATATGTCGTAGGCTAATTGGTTTAGCGAAGTCCAATTCACGATCCAGGGGGGATACTATGAAGTGGGAAGGTTACAACGACAAGGCGGCTGACCGGATGAATGATGTTCTGGCGAAGGTGTTCAAGGGCCGCTCGCTCCTCGTACTTACGGCGCTGACGGCGCTGGTGGTCACCGCAGCTGCAAGCTGGAAGTGGGGCGGCTGAGGCCGACTCCGATTTCCACACGCGGCGCGCATCGTCCTGGTGCCGCCGCAGCACACGGGCGTGACACGGTTACGCCCGTTTTTTTGTGCCCCCACCGTAACCGGCGTTCTGTTCCCCGCCCCTCCGTTCCGTGCTATGATCCGCCAATGAGCACCACGGCGCGCGTGTATCTCGGCACGGTCTGGCTTGGCAGCGTGGCGGTCTTTGCAGTTCTCGCCTGGCCGCCGTACCTGGCGGCGTACCCTCTGGCGCTGACGCTCCTCACGGTGGCGTCGTTCCTCACACAGGTCTACGAACTCGAGGTGTCCCCCCGATGGTTCTTTTCCACGCATCTTACGATCGCTGCCACAGCGTTGTACGTCGGCGGCCCCCCGCTGGCGATGTGGGTGGTGCTCCTCTCCACGCCGCCGGCGGAGGTGATCCTGCGGTGGGACAACCTGCGCACCTCCCTGGGGCGCTTTCTCTCGCCGGTGCTTTTTAACACCGCCCAGCTGCTCCTGAGCGTTGCCGCCGCCGCCGGTGTGTTTCACGCCGTGACGCTCGCGTTCCCCGGGGTCAGTCATCCGTACTACGCCATGGTGGCATCGTTCCTCGCCTACCTTCTCGCGAACACCACGCTTGTCGCCGGTGTCGTTGCCCTGACCTCGAGTCAGCGATTCGGTCGCGTGTTCTGGGCCGGCGTCAAGAGCTACCACCTGCAGCTCATCACGATGGGGACTCTCGCAATCACCACAACTAGACTGTACGAAGTCTCGCCGGCGTATCTGGTGCTGGCGCTGGTCCCGCTGGCCCTGGTGCACTACTCCGCCCACAACTACCTGCGCCTGCGACGCGACTCCCACATGGCCTTCAAGCGTATCACCGATCTGCTGGCGGAACGGGACGAGTACACCGGCGAACACTCCGACGATGTGGAACGACTCGCGGTACGTCTGGCGGAGGCGCTGCGTCTGAACGATGAGGATGTCGAGTCGATCCGCGCCGGCGCCGCGATCCACGACATCGGCAAGATGGCGATTCCCGATGCGATCCTCAACAAGGCGGGGTCGCTGGACGAGGCGGAGTTCGAAACGATGAAGCAGCACACGATCATCGGCGCCGAAATCATCGAGAACATCGACATTTACCGGAATGTGGTGCCGATCGTTCGCCACGAGCACGAGCACTGGGACGGCTCCGGCTATCCCGACGGGATCTCCGGTGCGGCGATTCCGATCGGCGCACGGGTGGTGGCGGTCGCCGACGTGTACAGCGCCCTGACCACCGAGCGCGGCTACCGGCCCGCCCAGGGCAAACCGCTGGCGTACAGCCACGACGAGGCGTGCACGATCCTGCAGCACATGGCCGGTCGTGTCCTGGACCCCAACCTCGTGACGGTGTTTCTCCGCCGCGTCGCCCCCGTTCTGGATCGAAACCGCGGGAACGGAGACACGCCGTGATCGCGCTGTGGGGTATCGTACTGGGCCTGGTGATCGGACTGGCCCGCGGCGGCTCCTTTGAGAACCTCGGCACGCTCCGGCTCCGCGGGTTGCCGCTAGTCTTTCTGGCCCTGGCGATCCAGATTCTCACCTTTCCGACGCCGTGGTGGTCGGCGCCGCCACTCGCATCGGCGGCCCGGGCGTGGCACCTAATATCCTACGCCCTGCTGCTGGTGTTTCTGATTCTCAATCGAAGACTCGTGCCGCTCTGGGGGATCGCCGCCGGCGCACTGATGAATATCATCGTCATCGCGGCCAACCACGGTCTCATGCCCACGGACCCGCATGCCCTCGCCGCCTCCGGAAACCCGGCCGTGGCCGAAGCCCTGACCGCGACGCCGGGGGCAACCTCCGGCAACGTCATCGCCATGGGTCCGAACACGCGTCTGGATTTCCTGGGAGACTGGCTCTATCTGCCGCCGTGGGTCCCCTTCGGTGACAGCTTCAGCCCCGGGGACCTGGTTCTGATGCTGGGGGTCGCGTGGCTCCTGCAACACGCCATGCGCGTACGGGGTGCCGGCACGCCGCGGGGATGACGCCTTCGGCCGCCACGTCCGCTACGGGCGCCACGTCCGCTACGGGCGCCACGTCCGCTACGGGCGCCACATCCGACACGACCGCCACGTCCGCTACGGGCGCCACATCCTCTACGGGCGCCACATCCTCTATCGGGTCAGGCTGTGGGCCTTGAACAGACACGTCACGGTCAGTCCCGGTTCGAGCCGCAGTTCCGCGACCGCCGCACGGGACACCTGCGCGACCACCGGCACACCGGTGTCAACGACGCAGAATACCGCCCCGTTACGCTCAACCATCCTGCCGATTGTGCCGGTTAGCTGGTTCTGGATCGAGATCCCGTCCACCGGCCGCCGCGCGATCGCCACCTCCGAGGGTTTCACCACAAGCGTCACCTCCTCAGACCCCGCCGGCGGAATGCGCAGGCGAACGCCGGGCGCACCGACGACGACGCAGTCGTCGAGTCCCAGGCGCCCGTCGTGCCCGACAACCCGCAGTCGGAAGGTGTTCAGCAGGCCGTCGCCCGCCGCCGGCAGCGTCCCCGTTCCGAAGAGGTCAAGCACCGTGCCGTGACCGGTGCACTGGCCCCGTTCCACCAGGTACACGCGATCGGTCAGCCGCTGGATATCCGAAAGGTCGTGGCTGATCACCAGCATCGGAACGTCGAGGTCATCCCGAAGTCGTCGCAGGTACGGCAAAATCGCCGCCCGCAGGGAGACGTCCACGGCGCTGAACGGCTCGTCCAGGAGCAGCAGCTCGGGAGACGCCAGCAGCGCCCGGCCGATCGCCGTTCGCTGCTGCTCCCCGCCGGACACATCGGCGGGCGACGCATCGAGAATCGGCGCCAGGTCCAGCAGCTCGACCACCGCGTCAAACGGGACCCGACTCCCGCGGGCGTAACGAACACCGAACTCGAGGTTGCCTCGGACGGAGAGATGCGGGAAGAGCAGCAGGTCCTGAAAGACGATCCCGATCCGTCGTCGCTGCGGCGGCACGTAGACACCGGCGGCGGTGTCCACCAGCACACGCTCGTTCAGGACGATCCGTCCACGTTCCGGGCGCTCCAGCCCCGCCAGAACCCGGAACAGCGAAGACTTGCCCGCCCCGGACGGACCGAACACGCCAACGGTCTCCCGGGAAAACCCTCCCGCCAGGGCCAGGTCGAAATCGCGGCGGGGAAGGCGCACGTCGAACTGCAGACTCATGCGCGCCGTCCCCGCTGCCGGTCGAGACGCGCGCCCATCGTCGCCGACGCGACCATTGCAGCCAGCGAAATCACCACCGATACCGCCACCAGGAGCGCCGCGTGGCGTTCGCCGCCGGGGACCTGAAGCTGGGAGTACACCGCCAGGGGAATCGTCCGCGTCTCACCGGCGATATTCCCGGCGAAGGTCATCGTCGCCCCGAACTCGCCGAGGCTGCGTGCAAACCCCAGAACCGCACCGTTGGCGATCCCCGGCATCACCAGGGGCAGCGTCACCCGCAGAAACGTGTCGCGGCGCCCGGCCCCCAGCGTCCACGCTGCCTGCTCCAGCCGCCGATCGCTCATGTCCAGAGCCACGCGGATGCTGCGAACGATCAGGGGGAACGAGACGACCATGGCGGCGAGGACCGCTGCGGTAAACGTAAACGCCACGCGAACACCGAACACCTCGAACAGGGGCCGACCGATCAACCCGCGGCGGCCGAGCAGCAGCAGCAGCAGGTAGCCCGTGGTCACCGGTGGCATGACCAGCGGCAGATTGACCAGTCCGTCGACCAGGGTGCGTCCGGGAAATCTGGTGCGCGCCAGCAGCCACGCGACGGCCAGGGCGCCGGGAAGATTCAGCAGCGTCGCCAGAACCGCCACCCGGACCGACAGGCCGATCGTTGTGAACACTGCACCGGTCTCCATACCTCCCGCCTACTCCCGTCCCACCGAGAATCCGGCCCGACGATAGACGTCCTGCGCGTCGTCGGAGCCAAGGGCCCGGTAGAACCGCTCCCCCGACGGTGACGCGTTCGTCAGCAGCACCCGATGGTACTCGATCGGATCGTGAGCCGTCGTCGGGAACTCCGCCACCACGGTGACCCGCGAGCTGGCGATCGCGTCGGTGGCGTACACGATGCCGGCGTCCACCTCCCCCAGCTCCACGAGGCGCAGCGCCGCCCGGACGTCGGCGGTGGCAAGGATGCGGTCCGTCAGTTCGCCGTACCATCCGAACGATTCCAGCGCCTCGCGGCCGTAGCGTCCGGCGGGCACGTGGCTCGGATCGCCCATGGCGATGCGCCCGGCAACCCGTTCCGGAAGCGGCGCACCCGTCGCCAGATCGAACGGCTGGAGCGGTGAGCCGGTCGGCACCACGACCACCAGCCGGTTGCCGAACAGGACCGCCCGCTCCCGCACCAGGCCCTGGTCCGTGACGAACACCGTCCACCGGCGGGAGGCGGAGACGTACACATCGGCGTCCGCGCCCTGCCGGAGCTGCTGCGCCAGGGTACCACTGCCGGCGGTGCTGATGCGGACCGAAACGCCGGTGTCGGATGTGAACGCGTTGGCCACCTCCTGCACCACGTCGGCTGTGCTGGCGGCGGCGAAGACCGTGACCTCCGGCGGTTCGCCCGGAACTTCCCCGGTACCGGCGGCGCGGAGGGTCGACGGGAGCGACAGAAAAAACAGCACACACAGGCCAAGTCCAGCCACGCGGGCACCGGACATCGCCATGGTCACGTCGCGCGTCACGCCGGCTCCCCCGCGGACCGCATCCGGGCCCACCAGCGCGGCGCGCGGCCCCGCGCCCGCCGGTCAAAGTACGCCTCGAGCTCCGTGCCGTCCTCGAGATGAAGGGTGTACCAGTGCCGCGTTATGTAGCGCTCGTCGCTGCCGCCGCGGTCACGGCCGGTCGTCTTCCGGCCACGCGCCGCGTGCACCACCGCCAGGGATCGCCCGTCCCACTCAACCCGCCGTGGCGGGCCCGGTTCCCCGGTGCTCATGGCCATGGGGTCGAACGAACCGGGAGCCACGCCCAGGGGGCGGTAGGAAAAAGGGTCAGCCATGTTTCACCCCACCGAAGGCGGCGAAGCATGAGTTCTTGTGCAGGATATCGACATCGGTGAAACCGACCCGCCGCATGAGCTCGAGCTGCCACGTGACAGGGCGCGGTGTGTCCTCGCGGTCGATGTAAGAGAAGACACGATCCCGGTACGCCGCTCCACCGAGGTCCGAGAGATACGCCCCGTAGCGCGTCCACATCAGATCGTGAACACCGGGCACCTCGTGACTCACAAGATCGGTGATCCAGAGACTGCCGCCGGGGGCGAGCGCGCGGTACAGCCGCGTGAACACGGACTCCCAGTCCGCGTCGTCACGGAGGTGGTGGAGCACCGCCGCGGCGACCACCACATCGTAGGAGGCATCCGGAAGGGTCACCTCGCGGATATCTCCCTGGATCGTCCGAACCGTTCCGGTCGTGGCGGCCCCCACCCGCTGCCCGGCACGCTCCAGCATCGGCGCACTGAGGTCAAGCAGATCGCAGTCACAGTCGGTGTCCCCGAGCCCCTGGAGCAGCCGCAGCGCGTTGTTTCCGGCCCCGCACCCGACATCCAGCATCCGTCGTGGCGATGGCGTCACCGCCAGCGCCGCGCGGGTGATCAGCTCCATCGCCAGCGGCGCGTCCACCGTGGCCGTCTGACCGGTCTCGAGGTTGGAAAAGCGCTCCACGTCGGCGTCGAAGCGCCGGCGAATCTCGTCTACCGATGATTTCTCCTGCATGCAGTCACCGTATGCCGATCGGCGGCGCTGGGACAAGTCGCGGGTGCAACCGGGCTGTATACAGGAAATTGTTGCAGATCGACGCGCAGATACCGGCGCTACCGGGAGTTGCAGGAGATCGATTGGCTGCACAGAGTCAAACCGTGTGAGGATCGGAAGATAGCGTCGGTTTTGCAACACGCTTCTGGATACTACCCACGGATTGCGTCGGTCGCCAACCCGCCGTAGGATGAATGGCGAGGTGAGCGATGGACACACACAGGCACCCGCGGAGGATCGCGGTTCTCACTGCGGAGCTGAGCGAGGCGTATCAGGCGGCGCTCTGGCGCGGCATCCGCCGCGAAGCGCACCGGTACGACTGCCGCCTCGTGTGTTTTCTGGGGTCGCGGATCAACTCGCCGATCGTCCACGAGGCGGCGGCGAACACGATCTATGACCTTGCCAACCCTGCCGGGTTCGACGGCGTCATCGTTGTTGCGTCGGCGATCTCCACCTACCTCGAACGCAACCAGGTCCAGGAGTTCTTTGACCGCCACCCGGGCATCCCCCGGGTGTCCGTGGGCGTACCGGTGGACGGCGCCAGCAGCGTCACGGTCGACAGTCGCCGCGCCGTCGTGGACATTACGCGGCACCTCGTGAGGGACCACGGTCGCCGCAACGTGGCGATCATCGCCGGGCCCAAGTGGCACGTCGAGTCCGAGGCGCGGAGGGAGGCGATCGTGGAAACGCTCGCCGGCTGCGGCGTCCTGTGGGATCCCGATCTCCTGGTTCACGGCACCTTCGAGGAGGACTCGGGACAGGCGGCGATCGATGCGCTCCTGCAGCTCGACCGGCCCATCGACGCACTGTTCTGCCTCAACGACCGCATGGCGCTCGGGGCGCTCGCCGAACTGCAGCGACGCAACCGTTCCGTCCCCGAGGAGATCGCCGTGATCGGGTTTGACGACATCGACGAGACGCGGTCGTGCACGCCACCGCTCTCCACGGTGCGACAGCCGCTGGACGAACTGGGAGCCGCCGCGGTGCGCGAGGTACTCCACCTGATGGACGAGTTTGCACCGCGCCAGAAGACGCTTGAGTGCCGTACCGTGCTCAGGGAATCCTGCGGGTGTCCCGTGGCGGTGTCCATGACGGGGGACCGCGAACGTCCCGCCCACGAGGCGTGGCCGGAGGAGGACCGCCGGGTCGCCGAAGAACTGGAGGCGCTGGCGCGGACACCGGCACCGGGGGCGTTCCTCAACCGATTGAACCGTCACCTGGCGACGGTGGTACTCCGGGGCGACGATCTGGTCCCGTGGGAACGTCTCCTCAGCGCCCTGCGCGTCGAGGTCGTGGAGTCCGCCGCCACCCGCAGCCGCGAAACGCTTGTGGACGAGTTCCGGATGCTGGAATCGGCAACGGAGATCGTAGCGGCCACCAAGCTCCGCCGGCAGGCGGCGCAGGCCGTGGAAACGGCGCGGCGGGCGGAAACGCTACGCACGGTGGGGCTTTCCCTTACCGAGGCGTTCGAGACACCGGTGCTGGTCTCCCGACTCCGGGATGGCCTCACACGCCTGGGATTCTCGGAGGGCTTCCTCGTGTTTGTCGAGGACGAGCACTCACGACTGCTGCTCTCGGTGGCCGACGAGCCGACGGTCACCGGTCGTCGGGACGCGGTGACCTTTTCGCGCCGCGAAATTCTCCCGGAGCGGTCCCTGGCGTCGGTGCAGACCGGCGTCTGGATCCTGGTGCCCCTGGTATTCCAGCGCCGCGCCATGGGCTACCTCCTGTTGCCGGGAGATGCCCCCGATACCGGCATGTACGAGACGCTGGGGAAGCAGCTGTCGGCGTCACTGCAGGGCGCACTCCTGGTCGACCGGGTCCGCAACCACGAACAGAGCCTGGAACGCGAGGTCGACCGGCGGACCCGGGAGCTGCAGCGCGCCAACCGCAGCCTGCAAACCGAGGTTGCCACCCGTATCAGGCTGGAGAACGAGGTGGCGGAAATTTCACGCCACACGATGGAACGAATCGGCCAGGACCTGCACGACGATCTTTGCCAGCACCTGGCGGGGGTGGCGATGCATGTGGGGGTGCTCGAATCCGCCCTGGCCGGCGAGGGTTCCGCCCACGCCGACGCCGCCGGCATGGTCAACGGCCTGATCAAGGGTTCCGTGGAGCGCGCCAAGGCGATCGTACGGGGCCTGGTACCGGTGGGCCTACGGGAGGACGGGCTGCCCGTAGCGGTTGAAGCGCTCGTCGACGGCGCCCGGCGGATCACCTCCGCGACGATCGATTTCGACGACGATGCCGGTGCCGCATGGAACGCCCTTGAGGAGTCCGACGCCCTGGAGATCTACCGGATCCTGCAGGAGGCGCTCAACAACGCGGTGAAACACAGTGGCGCCACCCGCATCACGGTACGACTCGCTCGTGATCCCCGACCGGGCACCCTGGTCGCGGAAGTCGCCGACAACGGCCGCGGGGTCGGTGGTGGCGCGGTCGGTGGTGGCGCGGTCGGTGGTGGCGCGGTCGGTGGTGGCGCG
>MDTD01004253.1_pt1 | contig 43570 bp, 46 predicted proteins | sample 811221 | NCBI WGS metagenome assembly MDTD01 (sample SAMN05326646, study PRJNA326480) | marine metagenome | isolation source: seawater | place: Pacific Ocean: South West | collected 2011 | reverse complement strand
GTCTGGCCGGCGCTTCTGCGGAAACTGGACCGTGAATATCCGGGTTATGACGCCTAAGTAGTCTCCCGGATGCGACAAAAGCGGCGAAAACGCTATCAGCCCATTAAATGTCGCTTCGGAAGCGTCTAAGTAATTTCACGGAGCTTACGAGGGATAAGCATTATGAAACACCTGAAGGCCTTTGAGGATGCCCTCGGCAATATTCATTCTGAGGGACGCTACCGCGTCTTTATTGACCTGCAGCGTCATAAAGGACGGTTCCCGAAGGCGACGGCGCGCTTCGAAGACGGCGAGCGCGAAGTAACCATCTGGTGTTCGAACGATTACCTGGGCATGGGTCAGGACGACGACGTCATCACGTCCATGCACGATGCAATCGACAGCTTCGGGGCTGGGTCTGGCGGCACGCGCAATATTTCCGGCACGACCCGGTATCATGTCGAACTTGAGCGTGAACTCGCTGACCTTCACGAGAAGGAAGCGGCATTGCTCTTCACCTCCGGCTATGTGTCCAACGACGCGACCCTGTCGACACTCGGCAAGATCATGAAAGACCTGATCATCTACTCCGATCAGCTCAATCATGCCTCGATGATCGAGGGCATTCGCCGTTCGGGCGCTGATTACCGCGTGTTCCGTCACAATGACGTGGATCACCTGCGGTCCCTTCTGGAGAATGACGATTCGGACCGTCCGAAAGTGATAGCCTTCGAGAGCGTCTACTCCATGGACGGCGATTTCGGCCGCATGAAGGAGATCTGCGACCTGGCCGATGAGTTCAATGCGCTGACCTATCTGGATGAAGTGCACGCCGTCGGCATGTACGGTCAGGAAGGCGCGGGTGTGGCGCAAATGCTGGGCCTTGCCGACCGGATCGACATTGTCGAAGGCACACTTGGCAAAGCGTTCGGCGTGATGGGCGGCTATATCGCGTCCAAGGCGACCGTCATTGATGCCATCCGTTCGATGGCGTCCGGCTTCATCTTCAGCACGTCGACCTGTCCGGTGATGGCAGCCGGCGCACTGGCCAGCATCCAGAAGCTGCGTACCGACGAGGGCCGCAAACTGCGCGCCATCCATCAGGCCAAGGCCGCAGAATTGAAGCAGAAGTTCCGCGATGCCGGGTTGCCGGTGATGGACTCGCCGTCACACATCGTGCCGCTGCTGGTGGGCGATCCGGAGCGTTGCAAGGCCCTGTCCGACACGTTGCTGTTCGACTTCGGCATTTATGTTCAGCCGATCAATTACCCGACCGTGCCGCGCGGCACCGAGCGTCTGCGCTTCACGCCAAGTCCGGTGCATGACGCCGTCATGATGGACGAGCTTGTCGAGGCGATCCTGGCGGTCTGGAAGCAGCTCGGCCTCGACAAGGCCGCCTGATCCAGCGTGTGATCAATCGAATTTGAATGGGATAGGCGCCTTCAGGGCGCCTATTTCTTTTTCTTGCCCAGCCCGATGTTCTTGGCGTGCTTCGAGCGTAGTTTGGCGTAATTCGGCGCGACCATCGGGTAATCTGCCGGCAGGTTCCATCGCTCGCGGTATTCTTCTGGTGTCATCGAGTACCGGGACCGCAAGTATCGACGCAACATCTTCAGTTTGCGGCCGTCTTCCAGGCAAATCAGGAAGTCTGGCGTGATGGACTTTGAAATTGGCACGGCCGGCGAAAGGGCTTCCGCATCGGCTGACTCTCCGTCTGAGATGGATGAAATCGCGTCATGCACCGAACGGATCAGATCGGGCAGGTCGGAAGCCGGAACTGTATTGTGTGAAACGTAGGACGAGACGATGTCTGTCGTCATGCCCAGCACGTCAACCTGCTTCAGTTCACCCATCTTGCCACCACCGTTATTTTTGTAATGCTACGGTAATTGGAAACATACTGTCACGAAGAGCACGGGAAGACCAGAAGTTCGTAAGTATTTGCGCACGATTACCCATACTACACCAAACAAGATTGAGAAAACCTGGCGTCTGTTATGCGGGATTGTCCAGTTGCGAGGGCGCGGCTCTGCGCGTAAACAGCGCACGGAAAGCAGGAGATTCCCATGGCAGACACCGCCCCGACCCAACGGTTTGATACCAGCGGTTTCTTTTCAACCGGTCTTGAGGACAGCGATCCGGAGGTTTTTGCCGCGATCGGCAAGGAGCAGGGGCGCCAGCAGCACGAAATCGAGCTGATTGCTTCGGAAAACATTGTTTCCAAAGCCGTGCTTGAAGCGCAGGGGTCCGTCCTCACCAACAAATACGCCGAAGGCTACCCGGGGCGCCGCTACTATGGCGGCTGCGAGTTTGTCGACATCGCAGAGAACCTCGCAATTGACCGCGCCAAGCAACTTTTCAATTGCGGGTTCGCCAATGTGCAGCCGAATTCCGGCAGCCAGGCGAACCAGGGTGTGTTCCAGGCGGTTCTGAAGCCGGGCGATACGATCCTCGGCATGAGCCTCGATGCCGGTGGCCACCTGACCCATGGTGCCCCGCCCAACCAGTCGGGAAAGTGGTTCAACGCCGTCCAGTATGGCGTGCGCCGTGAGGATGACCGCATCGATTTCGAACAGGTTGAGCGCCTGGCCAAGGCACATCGTCCACAACTGATTATTGCAGGCGGTTCCGCCTATCCGCGAGAAATCGACTTTGCCCGTTTCCGCGCAATTGCCGATGAGGTTGGTGCGATCTTCATGGTCGACATGGCCCACTTCGCCGGCCTTGTTGCCGGCGGGGCGCATCCGAACCCGCTGGACTTTGCCGATGTGGCAACAACGACCACGCACAAGACACTGCGCGGCCCGCGCGGCGGCATGATCCTGACCAATGACGAAAAGCTGGCCAAGAAGATCAATTCAGCCATCTTCCCCGGTATTCAGGGCGGACCGCTGATGCATGTGATCGCCGCGAAGGCCGTCGCGTTCGGCGAAGCGCTCCAGCCGTCCTTCAAGGACTATGCAGCGCAAGTCGTGACCAATGCCCGCGCCATGGCCGCCGCCGCCAAGGCAAGCGGACTGGATGTCGTGTCCGGTGGGACGGACACGCATGTCGCGCTGATCGACCTGCGCCCGAAAAAGGTAACCGGCAAGGATGCGGAAGCCGCGCTTGGCCGTGCCTACATCACCTGCAACAAGAACGGTGTGCCGTTCGATCCGGAAAAACCGACCATCACGAGCGGTATCCGTGTCGGGTCTCCGGCCGGTACGACCCGTGGTTTCGGGGAAGCGGAATTCACCCAGATCGGTACGTGGATCGGCGAAATCGTGGATGCTGTTGCGAGCGGTGAAAGTACGGCTACGGAAGACCGTATCCGTGAGGATGTCAAAGCGCTTACGGCGCAGTTCCCCATTTATGGTGGCCTGGGAGGCTGATCGGGTTTGCGTTGTCCATTCTGCGGGTCTGAAAACACATCGGTAAAGGACAGCCGCTCGGCTGAAGACGATACCGCTGTGCGCCGCCGCAGGGTCTGTGAAAGCTGCGGCGCCCGCTTCACCACGTTCGAACGCGTCCAGCTACGCGAAGTCACGGTTGTGAAGCGTGATGGAAAGCGTGTCCCGTTCGATCGGGAGCGCCTGACAAAGTCGATCACGATTGCATTGCGCAAACGTCCGGTCGACCGTGAGCAAATCGACCAGATGGTGTCGGGTATACTGAGGAAGCTGGAAAGCGCGGGAGAGCCGGAGGTTGCGTCCAATGATGTGGGCGAGCTCGCGATGGAAGCGCTCCGTATGGTCGATCCGGTCGGCTATGTCCGGTTTGCCAGCGTCTACAAGGATTTCCGTGATCCGAGCGATTTTGCGCAGTTTATAGAGAAGGCCGCCCTCGAGGACGAAGAGGACCTCGAAGACGAATGAGTAGCGTGCGGGTCACGCTGAAGCTCGCCACATCGCTGGACGCGCGTATTGCCCTTGCCGATGGGACGAGCCAGTGGATCACGTCCAGTGAATCCCGTGCTCGCGGACACGAACTGCGTGCGTCGCATGACGCCATACTTGTCGGTATCGGTACGGTCCTTGCGGACGATCCCTTGCTGACGGCCCGCACGGTGCCCATGCCGAAGAAACAGCCTGTCCGCATTGTGGCCGATTCCAATGGCCGCACACCGCTCAGTTCGCGCCTCGTTCAGTCTGTTTCGAGTGGCCGGGTGGTCGTGGCCACCAATGGCCAGCCGCAGGATTTCCTGACGCGAAGCGGTGTTGAAGTGTGGCGCTGTGGCAATGGCGTGCGCATGGATGTGCAGGATTTGCTGCGCCGGGCATCAGCGGAAGGGATTTCTTCGCTGTTGATTGAAGGTGGCGGCACACTGGCGGCGAGCTTCATCCGCGCCGGCCTCGTAAACGAAATCGCCTGGTTTGTGGCGCCGATCCTGATTGGCGGCGACGGCTTGCCAGCCCTCGGGGGGCTCGGGCTGCAAAACCTGTCGGATGCGACACGGTGGAAACCTGTCGCGACGGAACGCATTGGGGATGACGTTCTGAACACTTATGTTCGTTCTTAGCAAAAGTCTTCCGAAGGTCTTCCCATGTTCACAGGTCTCGTCACTGACGTCGGTAAAGTCCGGAAGGCAGAACATCGCAATGGCCTTACCCGGTTTGAAGTCGAGAGCGGCTATCCGCTGGACGATATCGCCATGGGTGCATCGATCATGCACTCCGGTGTTTGCCTGACGGTCGTCGACATGGGGCAGGGCGAACGCGGTGCCTGGTTCGCTGTCGAGGCCATTCCGGAGACGCTGGCGAAGACTGTTCTTGGAGACTGGAACGAAGGCGCACGGGTCAACCTGGAGCAAAGCCTCAAGCTGGGTGACGAATTGGGCGGGCATTTCGTGTTCGGACACGTCGATGGCGTCGGAGAAATCGTTTCCATCGAGGACGAGGGGCAGAGCCGCCGGATCACAATCCGGCCGCCCGCCGACATCGCCCGGTATTTTGCAACCAAGGGGTCTGCAGCAGTGAACGGCGTTTCGCTCACTGTGGCGAACGCCTTGCCGAATGGCGACTTCCAGGTCGCCGTTATTCCACACACATGGGAGGTGACCACGCTGGCCGAACTACAGCCGGGCAGCCGTGTGAACCTTGAGATAGATATGTTGGCGCGGTACGTCGCCCGCATGATCGGTGCAGACGCACCGGAAGGGCAGTAAAAACAATGTCAGACGACTTCAAGCACGCGATCTCCTCGATCGACGAGATCATCGAGGATGCCCGCAACGGGCGGATGTTCATTCTGGTCGACGCAGAAGACCGGGAGAATGAAGGCGACCTCATCATTCCGGCGACTTTTGCGACTCCGGAACAGGTCAACTTCATGGCCCGGCATGGCCGGGGGCTGATCTGTCTCGCCATGACTCAGGAGCGTGCGCACACGCTCAATCTCGACATGATGACCCGGAATAACCGGGAAAGCATGGGCACCGCCTTCACCGTCTCGATCGAGGCGAAAGAGGGCGTGACGACCGGCATTTCCGCGCATGATCGCGCCAAGACCATTGCGGTCGCCATCGACCCGACCAGGGATTGTGACGACATCGTCTCGCCGGGGCACGTGTTCCCGCTGGTCGCCAAGGATGGCGGCACGCTGGTGCGGGCTGGCCATACCGAGGCCGCTGTCGATATCTCCCGCATGGCGGGTCTCTACCCGTCGGGCGTAATCTGCGAGATCATGAACGAAGACGGTTCCATGGCCCGTCTGCCAGACCTCGTCGCCTTTGCGCAGCTGCATAATCTCAAGATTGGCACGATTGCAGATCTGATTGCCTGGCGCCGCCAGAATGACCGCTTCCTGGAGCGCCGGGTCGAGGCGCCTCTGGAGTCGGCTTATGGCGATGGATTCCGGACCGTCTGTTTCCGCAATGTGCTGGATAATTCGGAACATATCGCCATCGTTCACGGCACGATAACGCCGGATTCGACGACGCTGGTCCGGGTTCACCGGACCGATGTGCTTGCGGATATCCTGGGAGAACGTGGCCCACGGCAAGGTCTGGTCGAGAAAGCCATGCGTATCATCGCCAGGGCTGAAGAGCCGGGTGTGATCGTTTTCGTGAATACGATGCAGCCTAATGCGATTGCGGAGCGTATGGGCCTCAAGTCATCCACACCCAAGGATCCGACGGCGCCGCTGCGGGAGTATGGGATTGGCGCACAGATCCTGCGGGAACTGGGCGTGCGCAAAATGATTTTCCTGTCCGATACGCAGCCCACCCGCGTTGCAGGGCTTGACGGATACGGCATGACGATAGAGGGGTGGCGCCGCCTCAACGAGGAGACAAACTGATGGCTGACCGGGTCCTGATAGCGGTTTCGCACTATTACAAACATATTTCCGAAGAGATGCTGGCTGGCGCGATGGAAGTGCTGGAAGCAGCCGACGCGAAAGTCACCGTAATGGAAGTCCCCGGCGCGTTTGAATTGCCGGGACTGATCGCGATGGGCGCGGATTCCGGCCGTTTTGATGGCGCAATTGCGCTTGGCTGTGTGATCCGTGGTGAGACCACGCATTACGATTATGTTTGCGGTGAGAGCGCGCGTGGCCTGATGGACCTCATCGTCAACCGCCGCCAGGCCATCGGCTACGGCATCCTGACCGTGGAGAACGAAGAGCAGGCGCTGGCCCGTGCAGACCGCAAGCGCGGCAACAAGGGCGCCGATGCTGCCAATGCCTGTCTTTCGATGATCAAATTCCGCAAGGAACTCATTCGTTGAGCGATCAGAATTTTCCTTTTGAAGTCACCCGCGCTCGCCGGGCGGGGGCGCGTCTTGCGGCAGTGCAGGCGCTCTACGCCATGGAGCAGACCGGCAAATCGGCGCGCGAGACAATTCGTGCCTTCATGGAAGACAAACTTGGCATCGGCCCGAATGAGGAGCCGGTGGAAGAGGCCGATCCGGATCTCTTCAAGTCGATCGTCAATGGCGTGGTCGACAATCAGGCGACAATCGACAAGGCCATCCTGAAGCGTTTGGCCTCAGGCTGGAAACTGACGCGCCTCGATGCCACGATGCGCGCATTGCTTCGCGCGGGGGCCGGCGAATTCATTGTTCACCAACACCTCTCGCATGCTGTGATCATGGACGAGTATGTGTCTCTCGCGCATGATTTTTTTGAAGAGTCCGAAGCAAAATTCGCCAATGCCGTGCTGGACAATGTCGGGAAAGATTTGCGCGCCTAATCGAGTTTGCGTGCCCAGGTCCTGACTTCGTCTACGAACAGGGACGGCTTTTCCATCGCTGCAAAGTGCCCGCCTTTCGGCATGTCACGCCAATGCACCAGATTGTAGGCGCGCCGGACCCAACTGTGCGGTGGGGCCGTATAGACCTTCTCTCCGGGAAAATTCGCAAAACCGGTTGGCGTTTCACAGCGCGCACCTTCGGGCAGCTGCACGCCACCTTCCTGGAAGAGCGCGTTGTAATACCAGACGCTGGTCGCAATGGCGTCGTTCACCAGGTAAAGCATCACATTGGTCAGCAACTGGTCTCGTGTGTAGACGGAATAAAGGTCGCTGTCGCGCAGGTCTGACCAGCCGTGGAACTTTTCGATGATCCATGCCGCCGTGCCGACAGGTGAGTCCATGAGCGCCATGGCGAGCGTCTGCGGTTTTGTGGCCTGTTCCATGAAATAAGCGCCTTCGGCCTGCATGGCGCCTTGCATATGGGCCAGCCAGTCGGCTTCTTCCTCCGTATCCGGAGTGGGTGGTGTCGGGCGGAAGCCGATCATGTTCAGGTGAATGGCCCGGCAGCCGCCCTGCTTGTCGTGCGTTCCGTGGTTCATGCCAAGCCACGAAGTGACCAGCCCGCCCCAGTCGCCGCCCTGTGCGAGGTAGGTCTTGTAGCCGAGCACCTCCCGCATCAGCTCATCCCACAGCGCAGCCGTGGCGCGCTGGCCCATCGGAGACGCCGGCTTGTCCGAAAAGGCGTAGCCGGGAAGGCTGGGGATCACGACATCGAAGGCATCGGCGGCGTCGCCGCCATGTTTCGACGGGAAGGCAAGCGGTTCTATCGCGTCCCAGAACTCGAAGAAGGAGCCGGGCCAGCCATGTGTCAGCAGGAGCGGACGCTTGCCTTCGGCTTCGCCGACCACGTGGACGAAATGAATATCCATTCCACCGACCTCGGCCTTGAAGCTCGGGAATTTGTTCAGCACGTCTTCCTGCGCGCGCCAGTCATAATCGTTCAGCCAGTATTTGCAGAGGTCCTGCAGCACCGGAGTGGACATGCCATAGGCAAAGCCTTGCTCGTTCTCCGGGGCGGGGAACCACCGGTAAGCCGAAACCCGTTCCCGGATTGCGGCGAGCTTGGAGTCTGAAACGGAGATGTTAAACGGGCGTACCTGGCTCATGAGGGTCCTCCTGCAGGGCGGACCCTAACCTGAAGGCACAACCGGCGCGAGCGTTGACCCGGCGTCAGATAGAAAAGCTGGTTCCGCAGCCACAGGCAGCGGTCGCATTTGGATTGTTGATCTTGAATGCGGCGCCGATCAGTTCGGTCGAGAAATCGATTTCGGAGCCGGCGAGGAATTCCAGGCTCATCTCATCAATCAGGACCTTCGCGCCGTCGCGTTCGATGAGGCGGTCGTCCGGATTCGCCTCTGAGGCGAAATCGAACTTGTACGAAAAGCCTGAACAGCCGCCGCCTTCGACGGAGACGCGCAGATAGTCTGCACCGTCCTGTTTGGCCAGAATCGCATTAATGCGCTTGGCAGCCGAAGCGGTAAGGGTCACATCAGGGTCGGTCATCGTGCTCATGACCCATAGATAGGGACGTTTGGACCAATGGAAAAGAGAGCGGTGTATGCAACGCGCCATGAAGACAGCCGGGGCCGCTATCACGATGAGGCCCCGTCCGCTACGCGTACGCCGTTCCAGCGTGACCGCGACCGCATCATTCACTCCACCGCATTCCGGCGCCTGAAGCAGAAAACCCAGGTCTTTGTGGCGCATGAGGGCGATCATTTTCGTACCCGGCTGACCCATTCACTGGAAGTGGCGCAGATCGCGCGCAGCATCGCCCGCACGCTGAGGCTCGATGAAGACCTCGCCGAAGCCATGGCACTGGCCCATGATATCGGGCATCCGCCGTTCGGCCATGCCGGGGAAGACCAGCTGGATGCGTGCATGCAGCCTTATGATGGCTTCGATCACAACGCCCAGACCCTGCGCGTCGTCACCCGGCTGGAAGTCCGGTATCCGGGGTTCGACGGCCTGAACCTGACATGGGAAATGCTTGAGGGGCTGGTGAAGCACAATGGTCCGTTGATCGGTGCCGATACGCACATTGCGGACCTGCCAGCCGCCTTCCGGGAGTTTTCCCGAATCGAGGACCTTGAGCTTGACCAGTTCGCAGGACCAGAAGCCCAGGTTGCGGCGCTTTCGGACGATATCGCCTACAACAACCACGATATTGACGACGGGATCGCCGCGGGCCTGTTCACGATCCAGGAACTGATGGAACTGCCCATTGTCGGAGACGTATTCCGCGGTGTGAAAATAGAATATCCGCACCTGACGGATCGGATGGTCACTTATGAGGCTGTGCGGCAGCTGATCGGCATCTGGATCAATGATCTGGTGGACGAAACCCGCCGGCGGGTGAAACGCCTGCAGCCGGCAAGTGCTGCGGAGGTCCGTGCCCTTGGGGAACCGCTGGTCGGGTTCAGCGATGAGCTGGCCGACAAGCAGCGTGCGCTGCGGGCGTTCCTGTTTGAGCGCATGTACAAGCACTACAAAGTGAACCGGATGCGGTCCAAGGCGAAACGGATCCTCGCCGAACTGTTCGAAGGGTTCACAGCCGAACCGCAAACCCTGCCGGCCCCCTGGCGTCAGGACGCAACGCAGGCCGACACCTTCCGCCGGGCGCGGATCGTTTGCGACTACATTGCCGGCATGACGGATGGCTATGCCATTGAGGAGCACGGGCGGCTCTGCGATCTCTCCCGGTTGGGGTAACCCACCGGAATCTGCTGCAGGAACTGCGGATATCCCTGTCATTGCAGTGCCGGGACGGACGGCTGTTCAATCGCCGTTAACGAAACAGGCTTAAAAATTAACCTCGGGAAAAAGACTGAAGGGACGATTCATGAGCCGCTATCGTTACGGCGCCGATGAGGGGTCGCCATTCGAAGATGATTATCGCGGATTCGATATTCGCGACGATGAGACGGCGCGCGGACCGCTGATTCTGGCGCTGGCGATCGGCGTGTTGCTGGTATTCGGCGCGGTGGTCTGGAACACCTACCGGCAGGGCGTTCGCTCCAATGGCGGTGGCCTGCCCAGCGTGATCGCCGATGCGCAGCCCTACAAACGCGTTCCCGAGGATCGCGGCGGCCTTGAGGTGCGCGACACGGACAAGCGATTCTACGACCAGATGGACGCGTCTGAGCGCATCCCGGACCTGGCCAATCTCGACGGTGGCGACGAAGCGGATATGCTTCAGGGCGGCCCGCCGATCGACCTGCGCCCAAATGACGACGAAATGGACGGCAGCGATCCCGACAATGGCATGCCGAACGCGGTCGCTGACGAAGTTGCTGAACTGGCGGACCTCAGCCGTCCGGACCGGAAAATCGAATCAGCGCCGCTGACGCCGATGCCGGCGCCCCGGGCTGCGCCGCCGCGGCCGCGTGAAGTGGCGCCTCAGTTTGCCTTCAGTGATAGCGGAACATACATGGTCCAGGTCGCGGCGTTCCGGACGCAGGACGCTGCAGAGGCTGAGTGGCGCAAGTCTTCCACCGAGCACCCGGATCTGTTCCGGGGCGCTGGAAAACGCATCCAGCGGGCAGATCTCGGCGCCAAGGGTGTGTTCTACCGCTTGCGCGTGGGGGGATTTAGCCAAAAAACAGAGGCCGACGCCTTCTGCGACGCGCTGAAGGCGGAAGGCGACAACTGTATTGTGGTGACCGGATAGTGGCGAAGGCCTGCATTCTCAGCGTGTCAGGCGCCGTCCTGACACCAGGTGAAACGGATCTTTTCCGGGCGCAGGACCCGTGGGGTGTGATCCTCATGGGGCGTTCCTGCGTCTCCCGGGACCAGGTCCGCCGGCTGGTAGCCGACATCTGGCATGCGACAGGCAGGGAAACGCTGATTTTTATCGATCAGGAAGGCGGGCGTGTTGCGCGCCTCAAGGCACCTGAGTGGCCGCTGTTTCCGCGCGGCGCCGACTATGCTGCGCTCTATGAGCGGGATCCGGAACTGGGCCGCGAAGCCTGCTGGCTCGGTCACCGGCTGATCGCATCGGAGCTGGCCAGCCTCTCCATTCATGCGGACTGTGCGCCGGTTGTCGATCTGCCCGTGCCGGGCGCCCATGACGTCATTGGCGACCGGGCGTTTGGAACAGAACCGGTTCAGGTAGCAGTTCTTGCCAATTCCGCCCTTGCGGGCCTGCAGGCCGGCGGTGTGGCAGGGGTGATCAAGCATATTCCCGGACATGGCCGGTCGATGGCGGACAGCCATATGGAATTGCCGCGCGTGACAGCCGGGGACAATGAGCTGTCGACAGACTTCGACGCCTTCGCCCGCGTGGCCGATGCCCCGATGGCGATGACGGCACATATTGCATTCGAGACCTATGATCCCGGCAAGGCGGCGACTGTTTCGCGCTACATGATTCAGGAGATCATACGAGGCCGAATCGGGTTTGATGGGCTTCTGATGACCGATGATCTGGGGATGAGGGCACTTGGCGGCAGCCTTGCCGATCGCGCGCATGCGTCGATCGAGGCAGGCTGCGATATGCTGCTGCATTGTTCCGGTTTCCTGAAGGATCCGGGCGAGATCCTCGCTGAAATGACAGAAATTGCGGAGGCTGCTCCGGTGCTCGCCGGCCGGGCAGGTGAGCGCGCCGCAGCGGCCGATGCCATCGCGAGCCAGGCTGAGCCAATCGAACTCGCCCGGGCATGGCAGCGTTTCCACGAATTGTTTCCCAGTGTGGGGGCGGCCGCATGAGTTCGGATGCCGTCACGATGGAGGCGCTCTCTTCCGATATGGAAGAGGCCGATATCCAGGACATTTTTCGCGTCGATGTCGGCGGGGATGAGGGGCCGCTGCACCTGTTGCTGGAACTGGCCCGCCGCCAGAAGGTGGACCTGCTTCACCTCTCCATGCTGGACCTAGCAGAACAATACCTCGTTTTTATCGAAGACGCGAAGAAGCGCCGGATGGATCTGGCGGCTGACTATCTGCTGATGGCGTCATGGCTGGCGTTCATGAAATCGCGCCTCCTGTTGCCCAAACCGGAAAAGCCGGAAGAGGATGAGCCATCGGGCGAGGAAATGGCCGCCCGGCTGACCTTCCGCCTGAAGCGCCTCGATGCCATGCGCGATGCGGTGAAAGAGCTGCAGGGCGGACCAATCCTGGACAATGTCGTCTTCCTGCGCGGTACGCCGGAACAGCCGAAAGTGATCCGCCACACGGAATGGAAAGCCAGCCTCTATGAGCTGACGCAGGCCTTCGGCACGATCCGTGACCGCAAGGAGAAAGAGCGTCCGCACGTTATCGAGCAGCAGATGGTTCTGCCGCTGGAACTTGCCCGCACAACGCTCCGTCAGCTTCGAGGGCAGTTGGCGCAGTGGTCTTCGCTTGACGAGATCAGCCTGACCATGACGGATGTGGATCCGGAGCTGCCAACCCGGTCGGTCACGGCCAGCGTGTTTTCAGCGGCCCTCGAACACGTCCGCGACGGCGAGGTCGATGTCCGGCAGGACACGCATTTTGCGCCGCTTTACCTGCGCAATGCGCAAGCCGACCCGCAAGGGGGTAGCCATGCAGATGTTTGAGAAGATTGAGATGAACGACGAAACGCCAGCTGAAAACAAACCGAGCGCGGTAACGCAGCTCGCGCTGGCCTTCCGCCGGTCTGAAGAGGCGCTGCACGACGACATGAGCGACGCGCTGGCCGAAGGCGTGCGCCGGGCCGAGGCGGTTCTGTTCGCGGCCGGCGAGCCAATGTCAGCAACACAGATTGCAGAGATTCTTCCGCACGGCGTCGAAGCCGCCGATGTGCTGATGACCTTGCGGGCGCTGTACGTGAACCGGGGCGTCAATCTTGTCGAAGTGGCCGGCAAGTGGCGGTTCCAGACCGCACAGGACCTGTGCTACCTGTTTGTGGAAGAGCGTCAGGTTCAGAAAAAGCTGAGCCAGGCCGCCCTCGAAACCCTGGCCATCATCGCTTATGGCCAGCCTGTGACGCGGGCGGAAATCGAAGCCGTGCGGGGCGTGGCTGTTTCGAAGGCTGTTCTCGACACGTTGATGGAAACCGGCTGGACCAAGATCAAGGGCCGCCGCAAGACACCGGGTCAGCCGCTGACCTATGGCACGACCGATGCATTCCTGGAACATTTCGGCCTCGAAAGCCTGAGCACGCTGCCGGGCAAGGCGGACCTCGAAGCTGAAGGCCTGCTGTCTGATGTCATTCCGGACGGCTTCCAGATGCCGGATGAGGAAGCCCTCAGCGAGGAAGAGCTGCTTGTGGATGCGGGCGGTGATACCGAAGAGATCGAATCCTTCGTCACGGACTTCATGGACGATGCTCCGGATGAGGATGATATGGATGCGGATGCTGAAGTTGAGGCAGAGCCTCCACCGGAAGATAACGTGGAAGAGGCCGAGGCAGGCGAGGAAGAGGATGATGGCATCAGCGTCTTCGCCTACACACGGGCGCCCGTCCGGTCCGCTGACGATGAAGAAGAATTCGACCGCGACGACATCAAAGCGGCCGTGATGCGGTTGCGCAAGGAAGAGCGTACGCCGGAGCAACCCATGTCCGAATGGACTGAGGACGAATAGTTTCAGGCGGCCACTTCGTAGCGAAAGCGGCGTTCGTCATCGAACATTCCGAGAATATCTTCTTCCTGTGTTCCGCCGCCGATATTGTGGATCACGTAGGGATGACCGGCCGAGGTCCGCTTGTCTGAGACAATGCCGATATGCGGCAGCCGCCCGCCCAGGCGCATCGTGTACAGATCACCAGGATTCCATCCATCAAGGGTCTGTGGCAGCGGCAGGTCAGCGCCCTTCCGTTCGAAAAAGCGTTCAAGGTTCGGGACGCGGCGGTGGTCGATATTCCAGTCAGGGCGGCTGAGGCCCCAGATCTTGGGATAATCCGTAAACGCGGTTTTCATGTCGTTGTGGACGAGCATTTGCAGGTCGACATCGAAGGCATCCCGATAGGCGCGGATGACCACATCGGTGCAGACGCCTGTCGAACGATCGACATCACCCATCGGGTAATCCAGCCGGACATAAGCGCCGTCATAACTTCGCGTCACACCGATTTGGTCGCGGGCCGCTTTTGAAAGACGCACCGCGAAGGGGAGTGCCCGCTCACCGAACGTACCGGGCAGGAGGGGCAGTGCCAGCGTGGACACAAGCATGGATCGGCGTGTCTGCATTCACCGATCTAATCATCCAGTTCCGGCAGCAATGCGGCGGAATCTAGAAACCGTGGAACTCGACGATTTCGTCAATGGGCGCCCGTTCGGCGCGGAGTGTGTTGACCGGATGGGATTTGTCCGGCTTGCCGACGGAGACACCGCACCAGATCATCTCGGTTGGGGCGAGATTGAAATGCTCTTTGAGGGCCGGGCGCAGCACGCCCCAGCATTCCTGGAAGCACGTGCCCCAGCCGCGTTCTTCTGCCAGCAGGGCGAGTGTTTGCAGGTACATGCCTGCGTGTCCCCACTGGCCGTGGCCCATCCGTTCATCGATCACCAGGAAAAGGGCGAGCGGAGCGCCAAAGAAGCGGAAATTGTTTGCGAACCATGCGAGGCGGGCAGGGCGGTCTTCGCGGGGGATATCGAGGGCTTCATACATCATCTCACCCACACGCCGACGGCGGGCTTCATAGGGTTCCCACAGATCTTTCGGGTAAATCGGCCGATCCGTCTTCTGGCCGCGTGGATCAGCAGCGAGGATGGGGGCGGCCATGGCGATGACGTCGTCCTTGGCCTGTCCGGTCACGGCGATGGTGCGCCAGGGCTGGACATTGCCACCGGAGGGCGCCCGCTGCGCCTGGGTCAGCCATTCCCGGACTTCGGCCTCGGGAAGTGCATCCGGCAGGAAGGCCCGGGTTGAGATGCGCTGGTCGACTGCTTTGGAAACGTCCATGAAAAAAACCTCCCGTCAGGATCTGACGGGAGGTCTAGCGGCTTATCGCCGGGTCAGCCAACAGGCTTCTGGCCCGGACTTATTTTTTGGGGTGCAGGATCACCGGCATCCATGTGTAGCCGTGGACGAAGGCGCCAGCCGTATAGGACGGCTCATCCAGCACTTCGATATGCTCGAAGCGCGCCATCAGTTCCTGCCAGAGGATCTGCAGCTGCAGTTCGCCGAGGCGATTCCCGACGCAGCGGTGGATGCCGAAGCCGAAGGACAGGTGGCGGCGGGCATCGGCGCGGTCGATGATATAATCGTTCGGCTTGTCCCAGAACTTTTCATCGCGGTTGCCCGAGATGTACCACATGGCGATCTGCTCACCCTTCTTGATGAGCTTGTCGCGGAGCTGAACGTCTTCCAGCGCGGTGCGGCGCATGAAGGCGAGCGGCGTTTGCCAGCGGATCGTCTCGGACACCATGTTCGGGATCAGGGACTGGTCGCTTTTCAGCTTTTCATACTGCTCCGGATACTTGTTCAGGGCGTAGACAGACGCCGTCATCGTGTTCCGGGTCGTGTCGTTGCCGCCGACGATCAGAAGGATCACGTTGCCGAGCAATTCCATCGGCGTCATGTTCTTGGTCATTTCGCCGTGCGCCAGAAGACTCATGAGGTCGTTCTGTTGCGGAATGGCCTGGCGTTCCTGGAAAATGCCCATGAACGTCGTCAGGCACTCCATCATTTCCTGGCGCCACTGCTCTTCTCCGCCCGGGCAGATGTCCGGGTTGTTCATATTCGTGGACACGTCCGACCAGCGTGTCAGCTGGCGGCGGTTCTCGAACGGGAAGTCGAACAGGGTGGCGAGCATCATAGTGGTCAGCTCGATCGACACCTTGTCGACCCAGTCGATCGGCTCACCAACCGGCAGGGAATCCAGCAGGCCCTGGGTCCGCGAGCGGATGAGCGGCTCATACTCTTTGAGCATGTTCGGTGCGACGGCCGGCTGAACAGTCTTGCGCTGTTCGGAGTGGCGCGGCTCGTCCATGGCGATGAACATCGGCATCTCGAAGTCTTCGAGCGGTTGGCCGAGCGTGATGCCGCCATGCTCCCAGCTGGAAGAGAAGCGCTTGTGGTCGGTATCGACCGCCATGATGTCTTCGTAAGTCGTGACGGACCAGTAGGGGCCGACGAAGGAATCCGGCGTGTAGTGCACCGGGTCTTCCTTGCGCAGGCGGTCAAACCGATCCCACATCTTGTTCTGGCGCCAGATTTCCGGGTCCACCAGATCAAGGGTTTTCAGGTCGAGGTCGGAAGCCGGGGGGACTTCCTCACCGACGCGGAGATAGCCTTCGTGAAGGGGGTCTCGGTCGGAAACTTTCGGCCGCTCGAGGGCCGGATTGTCGATGGAATGAACTGTGTCGGCAGCCATATTATATCCTCCTTATGCCGGTCTCCCTGGGCACCGGTCTGCTCGCTTACGACGTGTATATCATGGCCGATTTAAAAAAACCATGACGCTTGCGTCATTTTTATGCGGTGTGGCGCTCAAGTCGCGCTTTGTGGAGGGCCGTTTTCATGGCTTCGGCGAGGGATTTGCGTTCCGGGACCGTCAGGAAGCGTCCGATGACCCATCCGGTGCGGCCATGTTCGATCCGCAACCACGAATCGGGGCGGAGGGGCTCGTCCAGTTCGACACGGGCAAATCCGGCCGGAACACTGACGCGCTTTTCGGTGCCGTTGGCCTTGCGGTGCATCATGTCGAGACTGCTGGCAGTAATGCGGATCCGGGTCTCTTCGCGCTGTTTCCGGAAAGACCAGCGGAAAGCCAGCCAGATGGCGAGGGCGTCGAGACCGAAAAAGCCGATCACCGGAACGGCGCCCATGGACAAAAAGGCCATGCCGGTCAGGAAGCTGACAACACCGACAATGCTCATGACCACGGCGAAGCCTCGCTCGGAAAGTGAGCGGTTCGGCGTCAGAAGCGCATCGAAATAAATGATCTCGTCCGTGTGAGGCATCGGGAACAATACTTAACATGCTCTTGCCCCTTCGGAAGCGGCCTGACAGACAAATTACATGACCGAATCGCCGCAGAAGACACCTCCGCGAAAGCCCGCCAAAAAACGGGCGCCCCGTACCTTGGGGCCGGAGAAGACCGAGAAGATCTTTGCCGCCCTGGCCCATGACCGGCCGGAGCCGAAGACCGAACTCGAATATTCCAGCCCTTTCACCCTGCTGGTGGCCGTGGCCCTGTCGGCACAGGCGACCGATGTGGGGGTGAACAAGGCGACCCGGAAGCTGTTCGCCATCGCCGACACGCCCGAGAAGATGCTGGACCTCGGCGAAGAAGGCGTGGCCGAGCACATCAAGACGATCGGCCTGTGGCGCAACAAGGCGAAGAATGTCATCGCTTTAAGCCAGAAGATTCTTGATGATTTCGGCGGAGAGGTGCCGCGGACCCGGGACGAGCTGACAACCCTGCCGGGCGTTGGCCGCAAGACCGCGAACGTCGTCATGAACGAGGTCTTCGGCGAACCGACCATTGCCGTCGACACCCACATTTTCCGCGTCTCCAACCGGACGGGGCTGGCCCCGGGCAAGACTCCCGACGAGGTGGAGGCGGGGCTGGAACGGGTCACCCCGCCGAAGTGGAAGAAGGGCGCACATCACTGGCTGATCCTGCATGGGCGCTATGTCTGCAAGGCCCGCACGCCGGAATGCTGGCGCTGTGTGATCGCGGAATGGTGCAAATACACGCCGAAGACTGCGGACCCCGCAAAAGTCTCGTCGCTTGGCCCGAAGGCGCCGAAGAAGAAAAAGTAGGTACGTGTCCGCCAGCAAGCGCGACGCCCGTTAAGGCGCTTAATCGGAAAAGTTGTCTGAAAGGGCGGCGCCGTCAGATTTCAGGCAGGGGCAGGGTCGCCATTATCCGCTGGGCACGTCCGTTATCCTGCCGGGCAGATGCCGGACCGGCGCCGGTGCCTTCGGTCTGGACGCCAAGTGCTGCGTAAGCGGGCATGTAAGCCCGGCCGCATACGGACGCCAGCCGCTCGCACGGATGGGATGGTGGCGTCAGCCATTCACGCGCTTTTTTCTGCGAAGGCAGCCAGTCAATCGACGCGAGGAATACGCGCCCGTTCGGCGTGACACTCCAGCGATATTGAACACCTTTCCCATAGGCGGCCCGCACCCCTGCGCGAAGCAGAAGCACCTGGACCCAGATCAGGGGCCAGACCACGGCAAGATGCGGCGGAAAGCCTGGAGGTGGATGAAGGAGTGACATGGCAGGCAATATACATCCGGCTACAGAGGTGTTGGATGGATTTATTTTTAAGTGCGCATTTACGACAGGATGCGATGTTTAAAGGGGTGGAGAAGCCGCGCGAATCGCTGGCCTCCAGTTCGCCTTATTTTCGCTAATCTTGCGTCACGCCGAGCAGGAAGAGCGAACGACGGAAAAAGGGAAGTGCCAATGAAGTATATTATGTGTGCGGCCATGGGCGCCGCTCTCTCGGGATTAGCTTTGACGGCTCAGGCGGATGGCGAGCGCGTCGAAGGCTGGTCAGGCGAGGGGGCGCTGAGCGCCGGTATGACGAGTGGGAACACAGATACGCGCGACATTGGCCTCAACTTCGATGTCGATCATATCACCGGCAAATGGGATTACGGAATCCAGGGGCAGGTCGATTATGGCGAACAGGACGGTTTGGAGAGCCGCAACCGTGCGTTCCTGGGCATGAATATCGACTATACGATCAGCGACAATGTGTTCTCATTCGCTCGCGGATCCTATGAGGTGGACCAGTTTACCGGTTTCGATAGCCGCGCCTTCGTCGGCGGCGGTCTCGGGTATCGCTTCCTTGGGCTTGATCCGGTGACCTGGGTTGTCCGCGGTGGTCCCGGTGTGAAGATTGACGAGGTCAAACGCGTCGTGACTGTGGATAGTCTGGGCGCGCCGGTTGTCAGGCCTGCAGAGACAGTCACGTCCGCAGGTCTCGTTGGAAAGTCGAAGTTTGCCTGGGCTTTGAACGAAAGGGTGGAACTGTCGAACATCACGGATGTCCTTTATGCGGAAGAGTCCACACAGATTTCCAACGGCCTCGCGCTGACGGCGCAGATCAACGGATCGCTTTCGGCCCGCTTCGGGTTCGATACGCGTTACGATACCAATCCGCCGGACGGATATGAGACGACCGATACAGCCACGAAAATCGGAGTCGTCTATAAGTTCGGCGCTCACTGAGCGGGTGTCGTTTCCAATCGTTGCCTGACGGCCTCGGCGATCATGTCGCCGAGGCGCGGGCCTTCGACGGGGTAAAGGTAGGGTTCAATGGCTTCCAGTTCCATGAGCAGCAGTCTGCCATCCTCACGACGGACCATGTCGACACGGGCGTAGAGGGGGGCTTCATCCAGCATGGCGATGATCGCAGACGCTTCTGACAGGTCATCAGCTGGCGGATCGACGGGCGTTTCGGTGCCGCCATATTTGGACTGGATGCGATAGTCACCCGGCACCGCCCGCTTCACCAGAGCGTGGCAGAATTCCCCGCCAATGAAGATGAAGCTGTATTCGCCCTCGCTCTGGATGGTCGGCAGGAAGGGCTGCACCATCATGGCGTGGGGCATGTCGGGTACCGGCTCGCCTCGCTTCAATCTGTGCTGGCCATCGGCGCCGGCACCGACCTGGCGTTTGAAGACGAGGTCGTCGGCCTGGAGCGTGTCGAAGGCGCTGGCCGCGCTCGCCGCATCCGCCTTGTCCAGCCAGACGGTGGGGATGATCCGCGCCCCGCGCGCTTCGAGATCCCGCAAATAGGTCTTGTGAATGTTCCAGCGGACGAGATCGACGGGATTGTAGAGGCGTGTGGCCTTTCCAATCCGGTCGAGCGTGGCGAGGAATTCTTCCTGCCGGTCCCAATAGTCCCACGTTGTGCCGATGATGGCGGCGCCGTAGCTGCTCCAGTCGGCGTCCGGGTCGTCCCAGGCGACATCCACGATCGTTAGGCCCCGGGCCTCGAAGGCCGGGCGCAAGGCGTCCATCATGTAGTCGTGCTCAAATGCATCATCCCGTCGGCCGGGTGTTCCGGGAAGGGTGACCTGCGAGGCGATGTAGGCGGTTTTCATGGACGCGCCTTTAGCACGCTCGCCGGTTGCGTCCAGCGTCCGGCTCTGGCAATGCCCCCCTTTTCAGCAGGAGATTCCGCATGACGGACGTGCGTTTCGATGTAGTGGGTCTCGGCAATGCGATCGTGGACGTCCTGTCGCGTGCTGACGACGCTTTCCTGGCCGAGTGGGGCATTCTCAAGAATGCGATGAACCTGATCGAGGAGCCGCGCGCACATGAGCTGACCAGCGTTGCCCGGGAGCCGCTTTACACATCCGGCGGAAGCGGGGCGAACACGATCGCCGGTCTCGCCAGCTTCGGCGCGTCGGCGGCCTATATCGGCAAGGTGGCGGACGATGAGCTCGGGGCTCAATTCCGGAAGGAAATGGAAGCCGGCGGTGTACCGTTTCCGACATCACCGCTGACCGAAGGCCCGGCGACAGCGCGCAGCATCATTTTCGTGACGGAAGACGGCCACCGGTCCATGAACACCTTCCTCGGCGCATCCGTTCTGTTTTCCAAAGAAGACGTCGATGCCGATGTCGTGAAGGCTGGCGGGATCCTCTATCTGGAAGGCTATCTGTTCGACAAGGATGAAGCCAAGGAAGCCTTCATTTACGCAGCTGAGATCGCCAAGGCCGCAGGCCGCAAGGTGGCGCTGACCCTGTCCGACAGGTTCTGCGTCGACCGCCACCGGCCGAGCTTCCTCCAGCTGGTCAAGAACAATGTCGATATTCTCTTCGCCAACGAGGAAGAGCTGCTGGCGCTCTACGAGACCGACGATTTCGACGCCGCCATGGCGGCGCTGCAGGCCGATACGGCGGTTGCAGCCGTGACACGCAGCGAAAAAGGCTCTGTCGTCATAGGCGACGGCGAGCCGTTGGCGGTTGAGGCGGTGCCGGTGAAGGAGGTCGTGGACACAACCGGCGCTGGCGATCAGTACGCGGCCGGCTTCCTGTTCGGCATGTCACGCGGCCTGCCACTGGCGAGCTGCGCCCGGCTTGGCCATATTGCGGCCGCTGAAGTGATCAGCCATTTCGGCCCGCGTCCGGCGGTCTCCTATAAGGTGCTTGCGGAAGCCGCCGGGATCTTCGCCTAGGCGGTCATCGCTTCGGCGGCATAGTCCAGCCGGTCATGCCCGAAGAACATCTCTTCGCCCACGAAGAAGGTGGGTGAGCCAAAGGCGCCGCGTGCGATCGCTGTGTCGGTATTTTCTTTCATTGCGGCTTTGCAGGCGTCGTCATTGGCGAGGCGTTTGATCTCGGCGAAATCGAACCCCTCCGCGTCGCACATGGCTTTGACGGAGGCATCATCGTCCGGTTTCAGCGCTTCAGGCGTTTCCCACATGTAACGGAAGCAGGCGTCGATGAAACGCTGCTGCTCGGCCGGATCGCCAGCGAGACCGATGGTGGCCCGTAGCAGATCGCGCGTGCTGACCAGGGGGAAGTAGGGATTCATGCGGACGGTGAGCCCGTAGCGCCCGGCGCAGCGCTGCAGATCTGCCAGCATGTAGGTGTTCTTGGCCGGCACCATGCCCGGGGGGCGGTTTCCGGTGCCTTGCATGACGGCACCAAGGAACATGGGTTTGATTTCGACGACGGCCCCGGTGCGCGCTTTCAGCTTTTTCACGGCTGCGTTGGCAATATGGGAATAGGGACTGATATAGTCAAAATAGAACTCAAGCGCCTTGGTCATCTGGGTCTCCGCAAGTTTCATTTTGGAACTAAGACAAATCAGGTTAGGCTTTCAAGTATGAAATGGACAGAACTCTCGGATAATTGGTGCCCGGTCGCGCGGACGCTGTCTGTCGTGGGGGACCGGTGGACGCTTCTGATCCTCAGGGATTGTTTCCTCGGCCTGTCACGGTTTGAACAGTTCATCGAGTCGAGCGGCATGACCCGCCACATCCTGGCCGAGCGCCTGAAGCGGCTGGTTGAAGCTGGTATATTGGAGCGCCGGCAATATTCCGCCGGGCCGAAACGGTACGACTATGTGCTGACGGAGAAGGGGCAGGAACTGGCCCCCGCGCTCATGACGCTGAAAGACTGGGGCAAGAAGCACATGCCTGTCCGCCGCGCGACCAATGCCTGACGGCCCGGTTCAGGCTTCTGTCAGGTCCACAGCCTTTTTCTGCACATTGCCGTAATCGATCTTGCCGGTGCCGAGCACCGGGATCTCGTCGACATGGTAGACCCGCTTCGGCACGGAGATCTCCGGCACGCCGTGGCTCTGCGCCCAGGCGAGAATCTCTTCACGGTTACAGTCCGGACAATCGCTGAGCAGGATAATCTGCTCGCCTTTGCGCGGGTCGGGCATGGCGACTGCTGCGTGCAGGTTGTCGGGCCAGATAGCGCTCGCGCAGTTCTCGACCACCGCCAGCGACACCATTTCCCCGCCAATCTTCGCGAAACGCTTCACACGGCCCATAATGCGGATGAAGCCATCCTCGTCGATTGCCACCACATCGCCGGTGTCGTGCCAGCCGTCATCAGGTGCTTCGAGGACGCCGGGTGCGGACGGGCGGAGGTACCCCATCATGATGTTCGGACCCTTGATGTGTAGGCGGCCACCCTCCGGAATACCGTCCACCGGCAGGAGACGATGATCCATGTCCGCCATCAGCACGCCAACCGTGCCGGGCTTGTTGCGCTCCCACTGATTGGCCGCGACGACGGGTGAGGCTTCGGTCGCGCCATAGCCCTCCAGAATTTCGATTTCGAACTTGCGGCGAACCAGCGATCGCGTCTCGTCCTTCACGCGCTCTGCGCCGCAGACGGCAAGACGGATGGAACTCATGTCCCCATCAGCCCCCACACGGGCATACTGGGAGATGAACGTATCTGTCGCCAGCAGAATGGTGACGCCCGTTTCCCGGATGCGTTTCACGATTTCGCGGGGCTGCAGCGGCGAGGGATGGAAGACCACCGGAATGCCTGCGATCAGCGGCAGGATGGCGCCGACGGTCAGGCCGAAGCAGTGGAAGGTGGGCAGCGGATTGAACAGCTTGTCCGTATTCACATCGAGACCGATATGGGCGCGGACCTGCTCCACATTTGCCATGACGTTTTCATGGCTGAGGACAACACCTTTCGGTTCGCCTTCCGTGCCGGACGTGAACAGAACGACGCCCGGGCTCTTGTAGCGCGCCTTGCGGCGGATCAGGCCAGGCGCGAGCGGACCTATCAGGGCTGCAAGCTTGTCCTTGAGAGACAGGCTGTCGCGGACATCTTCAAGATAGATGATTTCCGCAACACGGGAGAGGTCTTTCACCAGGGCTTCGAGACCGGCGATTTCAATGAATTTGCGGGCCGTGACGATCTTCGTCATTTCAGCGGCCCGCATGGCTGCTTTCAGGTTCCGCGAACCGGCCGTGAAGTTGAGCATCGCCGGAACGCGGTTGTAGGCCGACAAAGCGTAAAAGCCGATCACTGCGCCTGCACCTGTGGGCAGCATGATGCCAACCGATTCGCCGGATTTGGTTTTCGAGGCCAAGGCCGAGCCGAGGCCAAACGCGCCGCGGATCACTTCCTTGTAGCTGAGCAGGCGTTCTTCGCCGTCGACCATGTCGTAAATAATGGTCTTGTTGCGGCCAAATTCGCCTGCGGCCCGCATGAGAGCGGCAAATAGATCAGTGCGGGTTCGCGCGGGTTGATACGGCAATGGCGCCGGAATCGGTAGCGTGGTCATGAACGGCTCTGGTTTCCTCGTGGACGGTTTCCGCCTCACTTGTTTGTAACATTTTGTCGCCAAGCAGCCAGAGAGCGGCGAACATTGCAAGTTTGCATGAGCAGATTGCAGTGTCTCTCACTTGAGTTCGGGCGCGGGTGAGGCCATGTTCCGGCGATGGCAAACCTGATTGATCTCAAGGGCGAAACGCCCCGTCTGCGCCACCCGGAAAAACAGGCGCGTCCGGATAGCCCGGTACAGCGCAAGCCGGACTGGATCCGCGTCAAGGCGCCGGGATCCAAAGGTTATTCCGAAACGCGGGAAATCGTGAAATCCAAGGGCCTCGTGACGGTGTGCGAAGAGGCCAGCTGCCCGAATATCGGGGAGTGCTGGGACAAGAAACACGCCACGATGATGATTCTGGGCGAGGTCTGCACCCGCGCTTGCAGCTTCTGCAACGTCTCGACCGGCAAGCCGCCGGCTGGTGTGGACGAGGACGAACCGCGCCGTGTGGCCGAAGCGGTTGCCGAAATGGGCCTCCAGCACGTGGTGATCACGTCGGTTGACCGCGATGACCTGGTCGACGGTGGGGCGATGCATTTCGTGAACACGATCGAGTCCATCCGCGCCGCATCGCCCGGCACCACAATCGAGATTCTGACGCCGGACTTCCTGCGCAAGGATGGCTGGGAAACCCGTGTGATCGACGCGAAGCCGGATGTGTTCAATCACAACCTCGAAACGGTGCCGCGTCTTTACCTGTCGATCCGCCCGGGCGCGCGGTATTTCCACTCGCTGCGCCTGTTGCAGAAGGTGAAAGATCGTGACCCGAACCAGTTCACCAAATCCGGCCTCATGGTCGGCCTTGGCGAGACGAAGGAAGAAGTAATGCAGGTGATGGACGACATGCGGTCCGCCGGCGTCGACTTCCTGACGATCGGCCAGTACCTGCAGCCGACCCGCAAGCACGCGCCGATCGACCGCTTCGTCACGCCGGACGAGTTCCGGTCGTATGAAGAGATTGCGCGGGCCAAGGGCTTCCTGGTGGTGTCAGCGACGCCGCTGACACGATCGTCGCACCATGCAGGCGAAGACTTTGCCCGGCTGCGGGCCGCGCGTGAGGCGCTGAACGCGTCCCGGGTTTCTGGCAAGTCCGCCTGAGCGCATGGCGCGTTTCTCCAAATCGGTCCGGCTGCCCTATACGTCAGAGCAGTGCTTTGACCTTGTGTCGGACATCCGGCGCTATCCTGACTTCATCAAATGGATCACGGCGATGCGCGTCTCGGAAGAGGCGGTGCTTGGCGACGGTGCCTCTTCCTGCCTCGGAGAAGCGGTGATCGGATTCAAGGGTTTTACCGAGCGGTTCTCAACGCGGGTCACAAAGACCCCATCTGCCGGTCACGTGATTGCGTCGCTGGTGAAGGGGCCGTTCCGCCGCTTGCGGGCCGAGTGGAAGATCACCCCGCAGGAGCGGGGCACGGATGTGCGGCTGGACATCGACTATGACTTCAAGAATCCGTTCATTGGTATGTTGGCCGCGGCCAATCACGACCTGGCGGTCACAAAAATCCTGGATGCCTTCCTGGAAGAAGGACGCCGCCGATACGCTGCGCCGTCAACGCCCGTAACGGACACCTAGTTCATCTGGAACTGTATCAGTTTCAGCGCACACTCGACGGCCGCCATGCGGACTTCGGTCCGGCCGATCTCGCCCACCTGCAGCATCTCATGCACCACGGCCCGGTTCTCGCGGGCACAGGCGACGTGCACCGTGCCGACGGGTTTCATGCGCGTGCCGCCACCGGGGCCGGCGACACCTGTGATCGCCACAGCAATGTTGGCGCGGCTGGCTTCAAGCGCGCCTTCGGCCATCATCCGGGCGACCGGTTCGGAGACTGCGCCGTAATCTGCAAGCGCATCCCCCGGCACGCCGAGCATCTCTTCCTTTGCCCGGTTCGAATAGGTGACAAAGCCGCGCTCGAATACGGTCGACGAGCCAGCGATGTCGGTGAACAGGGCAGCGACGAGGCCGCCGGTGCAGCTTTCTGCTGTGCAGATCCGCAGACGCGCCTGTTCAGCATCGTCGAGGATGAGCATGGCGAGATTGCGGAGTCGGTCTGGAAACATGTCGGTCACGTTATGCCTACATCACCGCCCGGTGAAGACAGGATTGCGCTTTTCAATGAAGGCGGCTGCACTTTCTTTTGCATCTGCCGTCTGCATCAGGCGGCGGATCTCGGTGATCGCCATTTTGCCGACGTCGCGCCATGGCGGATCGACTGTTTCGCGCAGGCCCTTCTTGATCGCCTGAACCGCCAGTGGCGGGTTGGAGGAGATCTTGTGGGCAAGACCGAGCGCGGTGGGCATCAGGTCTCCATGCGGCACGACGCGCGAGGTCAACCCGATCTCTTTCGCCGTGTCGGCGTCGACGATGTCACCGGTGAAGAGGAGCTCGCATGCCCTTTCACGTCCAACCAACTGAACGAGACGCCCAAAACCGGCGGCATCGCAGGTCAGCCCCCGCGTAACGAATATTTCGCCGAACCGCGCATTCTCCGAGAAGACACGGATGTCGGCCATGATGGCGAGTTCTGCTCCCCAGCCGAGTGCAAACCCGTTTACAGCAGCGATGACCGGAATATCCGTATGGAGAAGGGCGTCAGCGGCAGGGGTCAGACCGCCGGTTTTCTTTGCGCGTTCGGCCATTTCCGGCGTGGAGGGGGCACCCTTGGACAGGATCTGTTTGACGTCGTCGCCTGAGCAGAAAGCACGATCCCCGGCGCCGGTGATAACAATGGCGCGCGCATCTGCGCTTCGGACGGCATCTTCGAGCGCCATATAGGTCGGATAATCGAGCGCATTCATGGCTTGCGGCCGGTCGAGCGTCAGAATTGTAACGTGGCCGTCCTGTTCGATCTTCAAACCACCGGACATGAGCGTTCTCCCTTTTTTGCAAAGGGGAGCACGGGCGCGGCGATTTGCAAGAGGGGACGCGGCGTCAGGCTTTCGGCGCGAGGACAGCCACAGCTTCCGCTGCGATGCCCTCCTGCCGGCCGGTAAAGCCAAGGCGCTCCGTCGTGGTCGCTTTCACGCTTACGGCATCCAGGGGCAATCCCAGGAGTTCCGCCGTACGAACCCGCATCGCTTCCCGGTGCGGCTTCACCTTCGGGGCTTCGCAGACCACGGTGATATCGCAGCTGGCAAGGGTGTAACCGGCCTGTTCTGCCAGGGCCTGGGCGTGCTTAAGGAAAATGCCGCTGTCAGCATCGCGCCATTGTGGGTCGGATGGCGGGAAATGATCGCCGATGTCACCCAGCGCGGCGGCGCCAAGGATCGCATCGGTCAGCGCGTGCCACGCCGCATCGGCATCGGAGTGCCCCTTCAGTTTCGCGGTGTGTGGAATCTTTACCCCGCACAGGGTGACATGGTCACCGGGTTCGAAGGCGTGAACATCAAATCCCTTGCCGACACGCGGAACGGACAGGGCGGGGGAGAGTAGTCTGGCCAACAGGTCGAAATCCTCTGCGTAGGTGATCTTGTGAAGCCGGGCATCGCCCGGCACCAGCGTCGTCCGTGCACCTGCGGCTTCGACGGCCTCAAGGTCATCGACGTAGGAGTCTGACGTCTCGAGCGCGGCGCGAATTGTCGAGAGCCGGAAAGCCTGCGGTGTCTGAACCCGAAAAAGCCCTTCGCGTGGGACCGTCGAGAGGTGGCCAGAGGCTTGCGATTTCAGGGCATCGGATACGGGCAGGGCCGGTGCAGCCGCGTCATGCTCTGTCAGCGCTGACACAAGCGTATCGATCATGGAGAGACTCACGCCGGGGCGGGCAGCATCGTGGATCAGGACGGGCGTGCTATCTGCCGTAGTCAGGGCCGCAATTCCGGCGCGAACAGAAGCGGTTCTGGAGCCGCCGCCACATACGACTTTAGTCTTAGACGGAAAGCTGGTGGCCGTTGTCAGATCGTCCACAACAACGACAAGTTCCAGAAGGTCCGGATGTGACTGAAACAGGTCGACAGACCAGTCGATGACCCGCCTTCCGAGCAGGATTTCCCATTGCTTCGGGCTCTCCAGGCCTGTGCGGCCCCCTTTGCCGCCGGCGACGATAATTGCAGCGAATCCGGTCATGAGCGCCTTCTAAGGCACCTGTTGCATCTATGCCATGCTGTTTCGGCTTACGCAGCGTCGTGCATCTGCTTATGTTTTGTGCACTTGCGAAGTCTCAAAAAGGTGCAAGAATGAACAAATGGTTAGTTTCGAGGCACCCAAGGTCTGGTTAGCGCCCATGTCAGGCGCCACGGATGCCCCCATGCGGCGGCAAGCCGTATATTTTGGCGCGCCTGCCGTGGTTTCGGAGATGGTTGCCGGAGAGATGCTGTCGGCGCAACGCCCGGATGTTGTGCGACGCACCTGCCGCCATGAAGGGGACGGATATTGGATCGTCCAGCTGGCCGCCCGAAGGCCGGAAGACATGTGCCGGGGTGCCGAACTGCTCGCCGAGAGCGGCGTGGATATAATCGATATCAACATGGGGTGCCCTTCTCGTCAGGTGACAGGTGGCCAGTCGGGTTCGGCCCTGATGCGCGATGTACCTTTGGCCAGCGAGATCATGGATGCCGCCATTGAGGGCGCTGGCGGACGTCCGGTGACCCTGAAGATGCGTCTCGGCTGGGACGATACGCTGCTGAATGCCTCCGAACTGGGCGCAATTGCGGAATCCAAAGGTATCCGGATGCTGACGGTGCATGGCCGCACCCGCTGCCAATTCTACAAGGGCTCAGCCGATTGGACGGCCGTGAGAGACACGGTTGAGGCGGTCAGCCTGCCGGTGATCGTCAATGGCGATATAGGTTCTGCCGATGATGCCAAGCGCGCTCTGGAGCAGTCCGGCGCGCATGGCGTGATGGTGGGACGGGCCGCCATGGGCCAACCCTGGCTCGTCGGTGAGATCGCAGCCGCCTTGGGGAAGGCTGAATGGCGCGCACCGGCCCGTACGGAAAAACTTCTGTCTCTTTGCGAGCAGATCGAAGATTCGGTGTCGCTCTACGGCCCGAAACTGGGTGTGTTGACGGTTCGAAAGCACGTGTCTGCCGCCATCGATGCGCTTGACCTTCGCACCGCCCCGGCTGCGCGCCGGAGCCTGCGCTCAAAACTCTGTCAGATCTCTGACTGGCAGGAACTCATCGCCGCCCTGCGGCAAGTTTATTTGCAACCCGACCTCGTGGAGGCCGCCTGAAATGCCGGTGGATACTTTGCTGGACGCTCGTTCCCTTGCGGATCTTTCTCCTGTTGCCCTGCTCGTCATAGACGATCGGCGGCGTATCGTGGATGGAAATCCCGAAGCGGAATCGCTGTTTCAGCTTTCGCGCAGATCGCTTACGGGAAAACCCCTCAGTGAGCTGATCTATCACGACTCTCTTATCTGGGAATTGCTGGACCGGGCGCAGCGCCAGGTGGGCGACATCGCCTCTCCGGGTACGCCTATCACGGGGCCATCGATTACGTCTGGACTTGTCTGTGATGTTTGGGTGCGAACGACTGGCGATGAGGGGTTCGTCATTGCGCTTGTCGAAACGGCTGTCCGTGAAGGCAACGAGTCTTCGGCCGGAGTGGCCGGCTTCGGCAGGATCCTCGGGCACGAAGTCAAAAACCCACTGGGTGGAATTATCGGGGCGGCCCAGTTGCTGGAGCGCCAGGGCGTCGAGGGTCAAGCGGAACTTCTGGAAATTATCCGGGACGAAGCGCGCCGGATAGAGCGGCTGGTCAATCGGTTGTCAGCGTTCGAACTGTTCTCTGCGCCCCGGATGAAAGCGTTCAATATCCATGCGCTGCTGGATCGCGTCGTTGCGTCGGAACGGGTTGCGATTGGCGAGAAGGTGGAAATCAAGCGTGATTTCGATCCTTCCCTGCCGGAGCTCATGGGTGATGAAGACCACCTGCAGCAGGCCTTCCAGAACATCATCCGAAATGCGGCTGAGGCGGCACAGGAAGGTGGCGGTAGTGGGCAAGTCACGATTCGAACGGCCTACGCGACAGGTCTCGCTTTCAAGCGGTCACGGTTCGGCGTTGGGCTTCAGCGCGCGATGCTGGTGACGATTGAAGACAATGGCCGGGGTATTCCGCGTGAAAAGTTGTCGCGCATTTTTGATGTTTTCCAGAGCTCCAAATCAGGCGCGCGCGGGCTGGGACTGTCGGTCGTAAAAGAAGTTATCACGGCCCATGGCGGCCAGATCCGGGTGGACAGCGAACCGGGTGCAACCCGTTTCACTGTTCTTCTGCCAATTCGTACAGGAGGCCTTAATGGCTGATAAGACCGTTCTTCTTGCAGAGGACGACGCCAGCATCCGGCTGATCGTGAACCAGACGCTTGTCGCGGCTGGTTATGAAGTCCGCGCCACAAGCTCACCGGAAGCGCTGGAGCGCTGGGTGCGGAATGGCGAAGGCGATGTCGTTGTCACCGACGTGTATCTTGGGGATGCGTCGATTTTTGATCTGCTGCCGTCGATGCGCCTGTCGCGTCCAGAGTTGCCTTTCATCGTTATGAGTGGCCAGAACACGATCCTGACGGCAGCCAATGCGGCCCAGCACGGTGCGTTCGATTATCTGCCAAAGCCGTTCGATATCGACGCGCTGACCAGTCTCGTGCAGCGAGCCCTGAAGGCGCCGCCAAAGACATCTGTTCGGGCCATCAACCCGGAATCCCAGAAGGCAATCAGCGACGCCGGCTTGCCGCTGATTGGCCGCTCCGACGCCATGCAGGAGGTTTACCGGATCATCGCCAAGGTGATGAATACGGACCTGACTGTCCTGATAGAAGGGGAGAGCGGTACGGGGAAGGAACTGGCTGCCCGCGCAATCCACCAGCTTGGTTCGGCAAAAGACGGAAAGTTTGTCGCGCTGGACCTGGCCGCCCTGCCGGCGGCCGAGATCAACCGTCAGCTGTTCGGCGCAAATGGAGAACCCGGCGCGGTGCACCAGACGGGCGGAACGCTTTATCTCGACGAAATCGGTGACCTGCCTGCCGAGGCGCAGACGCAACTTGTGAAGTTTCTGCGGGACGCCAATGGCGCCCGTCTGATTGCCTCCACGCGGCGCAATCTGGGCCGGATGGTAGAAGAGGGGGTCTTCCGCGAAGACCTCTACTACCGCCTCAACGTCGTGCGTCTTGCCATGCCCCCGCTGCGGCTGCGCAAGGAGGACATTCCGGAACTTGCGCGGGCCTTCCTGATCCGGGCCCAGCGCCAGGGCCTGTCGGCCAAGAATTTCGACAAGTCGGCGATCGACCTCATCATGGCCTACGACTGGCCCGGAAATGTGCGGGAGCTCGAGAATCTCGTCTTGCGCCTGGCCGTGCTCAGTCCGGATGACACGATCACGCTGCGCGACGTGGAGCGTGAATTGCGCGCTGGCGCGAGCGAGCAAAAAGGCGCGAGCGGCGGCTTTGAAAAGGATATCGAAACCCTGCTGCACCGGCACATCATGGGTGACCTGATTTCCAGCCGTGAAGATGAGGAAAGCTCTGTTTATTCGCGGGTTATCGATCAGGTAGAGCGGCCGCTGATCCGCCTCGCCCTGTCCGTGACTGCCGGAAACAAGGTGAAGGCAGCGCAACTTCTTGGCATGAATCGCAACACGCTGCGGGCCAAGATCAACGCACTCGGCATTGCAGAAGAGTAATTGACGACTGCCGGGACTGTGGCTCTAATGCACCACTGTTGCTGTAGGGGCACGTTTGTGTGATCTTAGGGCAACGGGCGGGGGCCTGAGCAGAGTCGGTAGATTGTCGAACCCGTTAAGTCAGCATGCACCGAAAGCGAGTTGGGCCCTTTTTGAAGGGCTCTTCATCATTGCTGCGCTGGTGGCGGTGTTTGCGACCTTTATCACGATTGCGGGCGTAAACCCGGACAATCCGACCGCAGGCTCAACGCCGTGGCTGCTGGCCCTCAATCTGGTTCTTATCATCGCGCTTGCGGTCATTGTGATCCGCGAATTCCTGGCTATCCGCAGTCGTTCGCGGGAAGCCGGTGAAGGGCGTCTGGCTCAACGTTTCGTCATGCTGTTCGGGTTCTCGGCGCTAGTGCCGTCCATGGTCGTGGGCATTTTCCTTGGCGCCGTGGTAACCCGCGGCCTCGACAACTGGTTCGGCGATACGGCCGAAGCGGTGATGGAGAAGAACAAGCAGATTTTCCAGGACTATGTCGACAATTTCAAATCCTCGTTCGACGTGGATGTGCGACTCGCGGCGCTCGATGTCGAAAATTTCGCCAGGGATGTGAAGACCCAGATGGCCGCTGAAAATGGCGGACGGGCGATTGAGGGGGATGATTTTGCTGCCAATGCATCTGCCGCTTTGGCAGAAGGTCTCCGGCAGACGCTCGCCTATCGTGAATTCGTGACGATTTCGATCGTCAGCGCGGATGGCCAGGAGATCATCGCGGAAGAGAACGCCGGAACGCCGGTGCGCTTGCGTCCGCCGCCAGACGCATTTGAGGAAGCCCGCAATGGCGAAGTGGTGACAACGCTCTACGAGCCTCAGGGCATTGGTACAGCCCTGATCAAGATTTCCGAACCTGTCGATGGCTATGTCTACGCCGCGAAGCCGTTCGACCGGAACCTGTTCGCCATGTTGCGGGACGCCGAAGACCAACTCGCGCAATACAACAATGCCAAACAGCGCAGCGGGCGGCTGCAAACGATCTTTGCAATCGGCTATGCGCAGATCACTGCCTTGATCTTGCTGCTGGCCGGCCGGTTGGGACTTGAGGCAGCCGGACGCGTTACCGGCCCCATCGGACGTCTGGCGTCGGCGGCCCATACGGTGCGTGATGGCGACTTGACCGTGCGTGTTCCGGTCAGTGGGCCGAAAGATGAGGTTTATGCGCTCAGCCAGTCCTTTAATGCGATGACGGAGCAATTGTCAGAACAGCGAAATGCTCTGATCCGTGCGCGTGAAGAAGAGGAAGACCGCCGGCGTTTCGTGGAAACATTGCTCGCAGAGGTCAGCGCCGGAGTGATCCGCATGGGGGCGGACATGACTGTGACGCTGGCCAACCGGTCTGCCGGTGACCTTCTCGGGATTGAAGAAGTTCAATCCGGCGAGGCCCTGGAAGTGGTCGCGCCGGAATTCGAGCGGTATGTGCGTGATACGTTGGAGCGGAATTCACCTGTGGATGCCTCCATTGAGATTAGTCGGAACGGATCGACCCGGCATATTCGTCTGAAGACAGCACCAGACCCGGCGGGGGGATGTGTTTTGACTTTTGACGACACCACCCGCCTGATCAATGCCCAACGCCAAATGGCCTGGCGTGATGTCGCGCGCCGTATCGCGCATGAAATCCGCAATCCGCTGACACCGATCATGCTGTCGACAGAGCGCCTGCGCCGTCGCTATGCCAGCAAAATCGACGACCATGACGGTGTGTTTGAAAAATGCATTGATACCATCCTCCGCCAGGTGGGCGACATCGGCAGGATGGTTGAAGAGTTTTCCAGCTTTGCCCGGATGCCGAAGCCAAGTGTTTCCCCATTCGACATGAAAGACCTGCTTCAGGAAGCCAGCTTCTCGCGAAGCGTGGTCAATCCGGACATCGACTTCGAATTCGAAAGCGGCGCCTCAGCCACGACTTATACTGGCGACGAGCGGCTGATCGGTCAGGCGATCGGCAATCTGCTGAAAAATGCTGCGGAAGCGATCGAAGGCATGCCGGAAGACATGGAGGTCCAGGGGCAGATCCGAATGGCCTTGAGCGGTGACGACCATGGCCTTGAAGTTACCATTGAAGATAATGGGCCTGGTTTTCCAGAAGACGTTCGGGAACGTTTGCTGGAGCCTTATGTGACCACGCGGGAAAAAGGCACAGGTCTTGGTCTCGCAATTGTGAACCGGATTATCGCTGATCACGGCGGTTCCATTTCGCTGCAGAACCGGCTCGATGGCCTGCGCGGTGCGCGTGTGCGTATCTGGTTGCCGCCGCATGAGCCAGCGACTGAATCAACAACGTCAGCCAATGAAGACATGGCTGGCGTGAATCCACATTCCCCACAGACTGTCCGCGTAGAGGAGCCGACGCCATGGCGTTAGATATTCTGGTCGTAGATGATGAACCCGATATCCGGGAACTGATCGCTGGTGTTCTGGGGGACGAAGGTTATTCCGTACGCACTGCGGCAACAGCAGAGGCGGCGCTTGAAGAGGTCCGCACACGGACGCCGCGACTGGTGGTGCTCGATGTCTGGCTGCAGGGCAGCGGAATGGACGGATTGTCGCTTCTGAAATATCTGAAGTCGATTGATCCGCTGTTGCCGGTCATTGTCATAAGCGGGCACGGCAATATTGAAACAGCGGTCGCAGCCATCCGTCGCGGGGCGTATGATTTTATCGAGAAACCGTTCAAGACTGACCGTCTTTTGCACCTCATCGACCGGGCCATTGAGTCTGCGGCGCTGAAATATGAAAACGCCACCCTGCGCAATCGTGCCGGCGATGACGAACGTTGGATTGGTCATAGCAATGCGGCCGCCAACCTTCGCGCATCCATTGAGAAAGTTGCGCCAACGAATTCCCGTGTCATGATCACCGGCCCTGCGGGTGTCGGGAAAGAGCTTGCGGCTCGCCTTATCCATCGCAATTCTCTGCGCGAAAACGGTCCCTTCATTGTGGTCAACGCAGCGACGATCGCGCCGGACCAGATGGAGATCGCACTATTTGGCGAGGAAGACGCACAGGGGCGGACGACCCGAATTGGCCTGTTCGAGAAAGCTCACCTGGGAACCCTGCTTCTTGATGAAGTCGCCGATATGCCCCCGGGAACGCAGAGCAAGATCCTCCGGGTGCTGACCGAGCAGCGTTTCCAGCGTGTCGGGGGACGGTCTGACGTGAGCGTGGATGTGCGTGTGATGTCCGCGACAACGAAGGATTTGAAGCAAGAGATCGAGGAATCCCGGTTCCGCGAAGACCTTTACTATCGCCTGAACGTGGTACCGCTTCGCGTGCCGTCGCTGGCGGAACGCAGGGATGATATCGCTGACCTTGTGGACTATTTCATCGCGCGGATCGCCGACTCATCCGGGTTGACGCCGCGAACGTTTTCCCAGGAAGCCATGGCGGTCCTGCAATCGATGGAATGGCCGGGGAACATCCGGCAGCTGCGAAATGTCGTGGAGCGTATCCTGATCCTGTCGCCGTCAGATTCAAGTCGTCCGGTCAGTGTTGACGAACTGCCACGCGACGTAGGCAGCAATGTCCAGACCGCCAAGGCGGGATCTGCGGACCTGGTCGGCCTCTCTCTTCGCGATGCGCGTGAGCAGTTTGAGCGTGAATATCTAGCATTGCAGATCACAAGGTTTAACGGGAACATTTCCCGGACGGCTGAATTCATTGGAATGGAGCGCTCTGCACTCCATAGAAAATTAAAGGCTTTGGGTGTAGCGTCGGGGACGAGCCGGCAAGACAGCTGATGTCGGCGGAAGGCTGAGGAATGCGCGTTCTTATCTGCGGGGCTGGCCGGGTCGGACACGGCATCGCGCGGCGTCTGGCGCGCGAAAAGCACGATATCACGATTATTGATGAAGATCCGGACCTGGTTGACCAGGTTTCGACCGATCTGGATGTGCGCGGCTATGCCGGGCACGCGGCACATCCGGATGTGCTGAAGCGAGCGGGTGCCGCAGACTGCGAAATGATCATCGCAGTGACCCATTTCGACGAAATCAACATGGTGATCTGCCAGATCGCCCACACGCTCTTTTCGGTGCCGTTCAAGATCGCCCGCGTGCGAGATCAATCCTATATCGACCCGGCCTGGAAGAATATTTTCTCCCGTGAAGGCCTGCCAATCGACATGGTGATCTCGCCCGAAGTCGAGGTTGGCGAAGCGATTCTTCAGCGTCTGCGGACCCCAGGGGCGATCATGTCTGCCTCTTTCGGGAGAGGGAAGGTCCGCCTGCTCGGTCTGGAAATTGCCGAAAACAATCCACTGCTCGATACGGCGGTCGATCAAATTCGTGGCCTGTTCCCGGATCTGTCAGCCCGCATCATCGGGATCGGGACCGGGGATACGGTACGCGCGCCGAAAGGCAGCGACGTGCTCAAGCCGGGGGATCGCGCCTATATTGCCGTGCTGGATTCCCACGCAGAACGCCTGACTTCCATTTTTAACCGGAATGTCGAGCGATCCGATCACATCGTGATCGTTGGCGGCGGGAATGTCGGGCTATATGTCGCCCAGACGCTCGAACGTGAAAGCAACAAACGTATCCGATTGATTGAAAACGATCCTGAGCGCGCCAACACGGCCGTGGCAGGGGTCAAGCGCTCCATCGTGATTCAGGGAGACGGTCTCAATCCTGATATTCTTACGGAAGCAGGCGCATCCAAGGCGGATTTCGTTGTCGCAATCACCAATGACGACAAGACAAACCTGCTGATTTCCAATCTGGCCAAGCGCGCCGGGGCCAAGCGTACGCTGGCATTGGTAAATGCAACAGAGCTGGCCGGGCTGGCACACGACATGCGGGTCGACGCTGTGCTCGACCCTCGTGCACTGACCGTTTCGCAGATCCTGTTGCGCATGCGCCGCGGACGTATTCTGGGACTGCAGTCGCTTGAAGACGGGCAGGCAGAAGTGGCGGAGGGGGTCACCCTTGAGTCTTCCTCCCTGATCGGAAAACCAACAGGCTATGACGACCTGCCAGACGGTGTAACGGCAGCGGCGATTGTACGGGGTGACGAAGTCATCATCGCGGGGCCAGAAACCGTTGTTCGAACTGAAGACCGCCTGATCGTTTTCTACGAGGAGGAGCTGGTCCGGAAAGTGGAGAAATTCTTCCGCGTCAGTCCGGACTTCTTCTAAACGCATGAACTACGCATCCGTTGTCCGCATCCTGGCGCTCGTGATGCTGATCCTCGCGGGCTCAAGCTTGCCTGCGATCCTGACAGCGCTGGCCTATGGAGAAAACGAGCAGGTTTTTGCTTTCCTTGCCATGGTGCTCGGGATCAGCGTGATCAGCACGAGCATTCTGTTCCTGACGCCCCGGCCGAAACAGAAAGCCCGTCCGTCAGACGCGCTCGGACTTGTGCTCCTTTGGTGGTTCCTGGCGCCCGTGGCGGCGTGTCTTCCATTCGTGGTCGGAGTTCAGAATGCGTCCTTGCTGCAAGCAATCCATGAAGCGACTGCCTGCCTGACGACCACAGGGCAATCCGTCATCGCGGTGGAAGGCAATCTGTGGCCGGCCAGTCTGATCGTTTGGCGGGGCACCCTGCACCTTTTGGGTGGAGCTGCCTCAATTATCATGGCTGCCAGTGTGTTGGCCGCACTGAACCTGGGAGGGCCCGGCATCCACCGCAGTGTCCTCTTCGTGATGCCGGAGACGAGTTTCTTCGATGCGGTTCCGAAAGTTGCGCGTTCAGTCGTTCTCATCATGGTCGTGTCGATCACGGTAACGGTTCTTGCGCTGGAACTGGCGGGCGTTTCGCCGGGGCGGGCTTTCTCCGATGCGGTAAGTGTCTGGACGACCGGTTTGGTGGATCCCGCGCCTTATGGCCGCGCAAATGCCGGGGCGGTCGCAGATGTCATTCTGGCCATCGGCCTGGTGGGCGGTGCATTGGGATTGGCCGTGGCTCTCCCGCTGAGGGAGCGCCGCTTTCTGCAGGCCGTGACAGATCCGGAGACACGGGTGTTCATGCTGCTCGTCGGCATCTTTACGGTAATGGCAATTGCGTCTGGCTTGGGCTTTCTGGAATCACTCGGCTGGTCGATTTCAGCATTGGCGACCTCCGGTTTACCGCTGGGCAGCGCTGACACCTGGGACAATGTACCTTTGCCGGTGTTCGTGCTTCCGGCGCTGATAGGCGGATCGGCCTTGTCCGCCGCGGGTGGGGTGAAGATCGCCCGGCTGATCGTTCTTTCCCGGCGCGCCGGACTGGAGTTCCGGCAGCTGGGGTATCGCCGGTCCGTTCTGGGGTTCCGGTTCCGTGACAGGGAAATGGATGAGCGAAGCGTGATTGGCGTTTGGGTTTACCTGATCGCCTACATTCTGTCCGTGTTCCTGGTCATGGTTGGATTTGCCTTCACCGGTTTGCCTCTTGAATCCTCGATACGGCTAGCGATTGGTTGCCTGACCAATTCCGGTGGCCTTGTCGTGGGCCACGTTGCCCAGCTGGATCAGGCTGCCTCAGTTTTGGCCATTTTCTCGATGTTACTGGGCAGACTGGAGATTCTGGCGATCATTCCTGCAATTTCTATCAGTTTCTGGCGGGGGTAGATGGGGTTGCCCCTTGCGAAAGCTCTTCAATCCAGTTAGCCCGCGATCATAACAAGAACAACAGGACTAACCTGCTATGTCGGCTGATAAAAAACAGAACCTTCAGGATGCTTTCCTCAACGCCGTCCGCAAATCGCGCACGCCGCTGACGGTTTTTCTTGTGAACGGCGTGAAGCTGCAGGGTGTGGTGACTTGGTTTGACAACTTCTGTGTGTTGCTGCGTGGCGATGGTCGTCCACCGCAGCTTGTCTACAAGCACGCCATTTCCACAATTGCCCCGAGCGCACCTGTGCAGCTCTTCGACGAAGAGATTGACAAGGAATAGAGCTTATTGGGCGACAAGCTGATCGATCGTCTCCCCGCGCCGGAAATTGCTGGCGCGATTATTCCTTGGTTCACTCCAGCAAATAGACCGTCGGCGGACCGGATAGAAGAGACGGCTGGCCTGATCCAGGCATTAGGCTGCGAGCTTGCCTTTCTGCGTCCGGAACAAGTGCGGCGGGTCAACTCAGCCCAACTCCTGTCTGGCGGCATCCTGAATCGACTCGCGGATGACCTCGAAGCAAGTGATTGCACTCTGGCCGTTGTCGATGGCGCGCTGACGCCGGTGCAGCAGCGGAATCTCGAAAAAAAGCTGGGCGTGAAAGTCATTGACCGGACGGGCTTGATCCTTGAGATCTTCGGACTGCGCGCGCGGACAAAAGAAGGCCGGTTGCAGGTCGAATTGGCGCGGTTGTTGTACGAACGCTCCCGGCTTGTACGGACATGGACCCACCTTGAGCGCCAACGTGGGGGTGGAGGGTTTCTGTCCGGCCCCGGTGAGAGCCAGCTGGAAGCCGACCGGCGAATGCTGGACGACAAGATTGTACGACTGAAATCCGAGTTGGACGATGTGCGCCGTACGCGCGCCGTTCAGCGTGCTGGCCGCCAGCGAACCGGCAAGCCGGTTGTGGCTCTCGTCGGATACACGAATGCCGGCAAGTCGACGCTCTTCAACCGGCTGACAGGCGCCGACGTGTTTGCCAAGGACATGCCGTTTGCAACGCTGGATCCGACCATTCGCCGTCTCGACCTACCCACGCTGGGAGAGGCCGCGTTGATCGATACGGTCGGATTTATCACGGACCTGCCCACACACCTGATCGATAGTTTCCAGGCAACCCTGGAAGAAGCGATGCAGGCGGACTTGCTGGTTCATGTGAGGGACAGGTCGAGTCCGGCAGATCAGGAGCAGGCCGAGGATGTTCTCCGCGTGCTGGAACGCCTGGAACAGGAAACCGGCTTGCCTTTGCCGCCGATGATTGAAGCCTGGAACAAGGTGGACCTGTTGCCGCCGGACCGGGCGGACGCGCTTGCCATGTCTGCTGAGGTGCAGGAGGAACACCCCGCAGTATTGGTGTCTGCGGTCACTGGGGAGGGGATGGACGCCCTCCTTGCGGCAATCGAACGTGGATTGCTGCGCAGCGCCACAAAGGTGAGGGTCGTCCTGCGGCCGGAGGATGGCCGGGCACGGGCATGGCTTCACAGGAATGGCGAAGTTCTGACCGACAAGATGCAGGACAATGCCACATCCATGATGACTGTCCGGCTAAAAACGGATCGGCTTGGCCAGTTTCAGGCCGAATTCCCGTCTATAGAGATCGAGCCAGCCGACTAGGTTGGCGTCTCGGTTTTCTTGACCGCTTTCCAGAGGCTTTCCTGTGCGTCGAGGTCGAGTGAGGCAAAGTCCTTTCCCCGGTCGGCAGCCAGGGATTCCATGGCACGGAAGCGACGTTCGAACTTTGCATTGGCTTGCCGCAATGCCACTTCCGGATCAATGTTCAGGCGGCGGGCGAGGTTTGCCGCAACGAACAGCAGGTCTCCGACCTCATCCATGATCGCGTCTTCTTCACCGCTGGCGATCGCCTCCTTCACCTCTGCTGTTTCCTCATCCAGCTTGTCGAAGATCTGTTCGGCCTCGGTCCAGTCAAAGCCCGTACGAGCGGCACGCTTCTGAAGTTTCTCGGCGCGAAGCAATGCGGGCAGGGAGAGGGCGACCCCGTCCAGTGCGCTTGCGGCGTCTTCTCCTTGCGCTTTGGCAGCGCGTTCCTCAGCCTTTACGATTTCCCACGCCACGATCTGGTCATCGGCGGTGCGGTTGTCGGTCGTCTCAAAGACATGTGGATGGCGCCGCACCATTTTTTCGTTGATTGCGGCGGCAACATCCGCAGCTTCGAAGGTCCCTTCTTCTGCAGCCATCTGGCTGTGAAACGCGACCTGAAAGAGCAGGTCTCCCAACTCCTCCCGTAAGTCGTTCATGTTGCCGCGCTCGATCGCATCAGCAACTTCGTAAGCTTCTTCAATTGTGTAGGGTGCAATTGAATGGAAGGTCTGCTCCAGGTCCCATGGGCAGCCACCGTCAGGGCTGCGCAGGCGGGCCATGATGTCGAGCAGACGAACAAATTCTTTCGCTGCGCGTTGATGGGGCGACGGGTCGGATCGATCCATGAAGCCGTTCCTGTTGATTTGGCTGGGCCGTTTCAGGCGGGAATATGCCATGGGCATGGCGTTGACGACAAAGCCGGAATGGATTGACTTTACCGGCGGTGCAAGAGACGTGAAGGCCTACAGACTTGTATTCTGCACATCCATTGAGCCAAAGACGAGGCGCCGTTCATGAAAGATCGTACGATCCTGATAGGCATTGACTGGGGCGCCTCAACCTTTCGTGCCTGGGCCTTCGACGAGGAAGGCGAGGTCATCGGCGGAATTTCTGTGCCCGACGGCATCCTGACCCATTCTGGCGATGCATTGGGACGACTGAAGTTTCACATCAATGAGTGGCTGAGCGAGTGGCCTCAAGTTCCGATCATTGCTTGCGGAGGTATTGGTGGTTCGCAAGGTATCCAGAATGTCGATCACCGGTCCGTACCGATGATGATTGCGGACCTCCCTAAGCACCTTGCGGTTGCCCATGGTATTCACATCGTGCCTGGGCTGAAACAGGCTTCGCCGCCTGATGTCATGCGAGGCGAGGAAACGCAGCTGTTTGCGCTCGATGAATCAATCGGCGCTGTTTGTTTCCCTGGAACCCACACCAAGCATGTAACCGTGGAACATGGGCGCATTATCGGCTTCACGACCGAGATAACCGGTGAACTACGTGCATTGCTGACGGCAAATGGTGGGCTGCAGACTCCTCAGGACGTGCAACAGGAATTCAGCGAGGCGGTGTTTCGCGAATGGGTCGAGTATTCACTCGACCCCGACGATGCGGCGTCGCCTTTTGCGGTTCGCGCCGCGCGCATGACCGGGTTGCTGGATCCCAAGCATCATGAGGCAGCGCTAACGGGCTTGTTGATCGGAGCAGATATCGCGGCTCATTATGACCCGGGCGATGAACTGACCCTGGTTGCCGATGGTGCGATCCTGGAATCCTATCGGCTTGCACTCGATACCCTGGGAGCCGAGTTTGACGAGTTGTCGGCAGAGGAAGCAACGCAGGACGGTCTGTTCGAACTGGCGGAAGAAGCGGGGCTGATCGGATGATGCTGGCGCCGGAATGCGTCGCCCCGACGGGGTGTGTGCTGGGCGAAGGCCCGGTTTGGAGCGAGACGGAGGGGTTTCTCTGGTGGGTCGATATCAAGCGCGCCAAGCTGCACCGCTATAATCCAAGAACTGGTAATACGCGCCGTTACGACCTGCCACTTCGGGCGAGTTCCATAGCGCTGTATGAAGGCCATTTCCTCATGGTGGGAGATCGTGAAATCGGCATCTATGATCCGTCTACAGAAGTGTATGATCGGATTTGCCTGATCGAAGGCGAGCCGGAGGGAAACCGAACAAATGATGGCGGGGTGGCGCCGGACGGCTCCTTCTGGTTCGGGACCATGGACGATTCGGAAAAAGAAGCGCGCGGCAGCTATTTCAGATATGGGGCCGACAAGGCGCTCACCCAGTTGAGGCTGCCATCTGTCATGGCGACCAACACAATGCAGTTTTCTCCCGACGGACGCACTTTCTATACGTGTGATAGCGTTGAGCAGGAAATCCTTGCCTACGATTTTGATCCCGACTCCGGTGCCCTGAGTGGCCGGCGGGTTTTTGCCTCGACGTATGAGTTCGGTGGCTTTCCGGACGGATCGGCGATTGATTCGGAAGGATGCCTCTGGACTTGCCTTTGGGGCGCTTCGAGGGTTGTCCGGTACACGCCGGAAGGGGAAGTCGACCAGGTCATCATTCTGGCGGCGCCGCGGCCGACCAGTGTGGCTTTCGGCGGCCCTGATCTGAGGACCATGTTCATCACCACTGCCAGGGCAGGGATGAGCTTTCCTCAATTGGATGCCCGGCCATTGTCCGGAAGCCTGTTTGCCGTTCAGGTGGATGTACCGGGGCTCCCGGCACGGGAGTTTGGCCAACCAGGGCTTTGAGACGGGCACTTGCGCAGGTTTGAAAGGCACCTCACATGCCTTCACATTGAAATTGGTGTAGTTTAGGCGTGGACGTAGCGGCTCAAACCCGCTAACTCCCCGCTTTTCAAGAGAGTGTCGGAATGGCCGATAAGGTGAAGAAGAAACGGGTCGGGCCCATCACGTTCCTGCGCCAGGTGCGCGCGGAAGGGAACAAGGTGACCTGGACGTCGCGTCAGGAAACGATTCAGGCAACGATTTTCGTTGTCATAATGTCGGTCCTTATCGCGCTCTTCCTGTTTGCTGCCGATTTCTTGATCAACTTGTTTGTTAAAGCGATCACCGGCCTTTGAGGCTTGTGACGGACCGATTTCAAGGAGTGCGCTGGCCCCATGGCTGAAGCGAAATGGTACATCGTCCATGCCTATTCCAACTTCGAAAAGAAGGTGGCGGCAACGATTCTCGAACAAGCCCAACGCAAGGGGCTGTCTGATCTGATCGAGGATATTCAGGTTCCCACCGAAGAAGTGGTTGAAGTCGCGCGCGGCAAGAAAAAGACCGTGGAGCGCCGTCATTTTCCCGGCTACGTGCTTCTGAAGACGGTCATGACCGATGATGTGTACCACCTGGTAAAGGATACACCGAAAGTGTCCGGCTTCCTGGGCGCTGAAGGTGGCAAGAAGCCGCTGCCGGTTCGCCAGCGCGAAGTTGACCGGATTCTTGGTACGGCAACCGATTCGGATGCTGATCGCACACGGCCGAAAATCTCGTTCGAGGTTGGCGAGCAGGTGCAGGTTAATGACGGTCCGTTCCAGGGGTTCGAGGGCGCCGTCGAAGAGATCGACGAGGCCAATGGACGCCTCAAAGTGACTGTTTCCATTTTTGGACGCGGAACTCCGGTAGATCTGGAATTCGAGCAAGTCACCAAAGTCTGACCAAATCAGGAGGTTTTAAGCGCGAACGTCTGCCGGTCGCGCTTGAATCCTCACAACATGGGTTGTATTTGCCAACCCCAGTGCCGCCTTAGCTCAGTCGGTTAGAGCGCTAGATTGTGGATCTAGAGGTCCCCCGTTCGAACCGGGGAGGCG